>JAEEGF011356248.1_pt1 | contig 25295 bp, 18 predicted proteins | sample 9134171 | NCBI WGS metagenome assembly JAEEGF01 (sample SAMN16246542, study PRJNA631951) | gut metagenome | biome: gut microbiome; feature: rumen; material: AP-attached | host: Bos | place: Iran: Karaj | collected 2018-10 | reverse complement strand
AGTCCGTTGCTCTACCTACTGAGCTACAGAACCATTGGTTGCGAGGGAAGGATTTGAACCAACGACCTCCGGGTTATGAGCCCGACGAGCTACCAGACTGCTCTACCTCGCGATGTGAATGGCGCAGGAGCTGGGATTCGAACCCAGGCGCCACTTGCATGACCTACCGGTTTTCAAGACCGGACCCTTCAGCCACTTGGGTACTCCTGCAGAATAAGTGTTGGTGGACCCTGAAGGACTCGAACCTTCGACCACCCGGTTATGAGCCGGAAGCTCTGACCAACTGAGCTAAGGGTCCACAATAAGTGGTAGCGAGGGTGGGACTCGAACCCACGACCTACCGGGTATGAACCGATCGCTCTAGCCAACTAAGCTACCTCGCCATGCGCCTTGGCAATAAATGGTCGGGATGGCAGGATTCGAACCTGTGACATCTTGATCCCAAATCAAGCACTCTGACCAAGCTGAGCTACATCCCGATAATTACGGTGCGCCCGCAAGGATGTGGTATTATTCTCACGCGCATCTATGGGCACTTTATGAAGAGTGGTGGGGATGGTGGGAGTTGAACCCACACGGCATTGCTGCCAAGGGATTTTAAGTCCCTCGCGTCTACCATTCCGCCACATCCCCATAGATGGAGGTTCCTACCAGATTCGAACCGGTGATCACAGAGTTGCAGTCTATTGCCTTACCACTTGGCTAAGGAACCATGTGCGAATAATATTCCGTGCCCTATAATTCTAACAATAATGCTTTGAAAATGCAACAGAAAAATGGATTCGATTTTTATTTTAAAATCATCTTTGATATAATTTTTATATAGTGATATTTGGAGGTTTTCCAATGAATTTTTTTGGCGGGAAAAAAAGTGACATCGAAGAAAACATTTCTGTCATGAGTGCAGAAGAACTTGAGGAACTGATCACACAGAAAAAAGGGGAGATCGATGAGCTGAATGCATCGATCGGCAAACTGAGAAAACAGATCGACAAGACGGAAAAAGACTATCGGGAAAAGATAGCTGTTTTAAACGCCAAACAGGAAACTTTCTACGGGGAACTGGAGAAGAAAAACAGGAAGAACGCCAAAGATCTGGAAAAGCTCGAGAAGAAGCAGGAAGAGTACAGGGTACTTCATGAACAGCAGAATGCTGAGATCATGGGGAAGATCAATGTGCTCAAGGCGAAGAAGAAAGAACTCGCCGATAACGAAGCGAATGAAGATGAGGCTGCTTTCGAGCGCAAGAGAAAGAATATCGAAAAGAAGCTCAAGGAGCTGAGAAATATCAAGAAGGATGAAGAGGAGCAGTTCAATGCCCGGATGGAGGAGATCAAGTCGGAACATGACTCTCTGATCGCCAAGGCCAACAGACAGGGAGATGACCTGGAAGAGAAGCTGGCAGACACCAAGCAGAGATCCGAGCAGCAGATCGCCGATCTCAACAGGCAGTATGAAGAGACCGTTGCCAGCCACGAGGAAGCGCTCAAGCAGCTGGCTGTACTGCAGGACGACAAGGAGAAGGCTCTCAGACGCAGACAGGAAGAACTGATCGCAGAAAAGAAGGAAGAGCTCAACGGCTGCAATGATCAGATCAAGGAACTGATCAGACAGAAGAACGAGATCCTCAAGGAACTCGATCAGTCCAAGATCGAACATGAGAGAGAATATGATTCCCTGATCAGACAGTACGAACAGGAGAAGGAAAAGGGTCTTCAGGAAAACGAGATCCTTTCGAAGGATATCGAGACAAAGAATGCCCAGCTGAAACTGGACAGTGAAAAATCGGACAGCGAGTACGGCTCCCTTTCAGCGATACTCGATCAGCTGATCCGTCTTCTGAGCAATACCAAGAATGCGAAGTTCGATGTGCTCAGAAGCAGGGTCGATGAACTGGAACCCGAAGTGAAGGAAAAGTATTTCGAGTATCTGGGCGAGACGGATGAGAAGATCATCGAAGCCCGCAGCAAGAGAGAGAAAGAGCTCGAGACACTGAACTATAATCTGGCCAAGGAAGAGGAACTTCTGGCAAGCAGACAGGAATTCCTGAACACCCGTTTCAAGAACAGGGACGAGCTTTACCGTGCCGATGCGGACAAATCTTCGCAGGCCATCAAGTCTCTGGAAGAAGAGATCTTCGCTCTGAAGTCTTCTTCCGATGAGAAGATCACGGCCCTCAAGCAGAAGCTCAAGGATGCCAAGGATGCCAATACGCAGGTCATCCGCAACATCAGCAAGAACAACGAAGACCAGATCAGGACGTTAAAGAAAGAATACGCCGGCAGGATCGAGGCGATCGAGGCACAGATCGCGGAAGCCAAGACACAGATCGGCGATATGAACAAGCAGATCGCCCAGGTCAATCAGCAGAGCGAGGAATATTTCAATGCCTATGAGGACAAGAAACTGACGCTCAATGACGGCCATGAGAAGATCATGCTGGAGATCAATGCCCTGAAGGCCAAGCTGGACAACAGGGAAAAGGCTTATGAGAAGAAGTTTGCTGAAAACAATAAGCGCAGCGAATCCAGAAGCGAGGAGATCGCTTCCAAGATCGCTCAGATCAAGTCGCTCAAGCAGAAGCTGGTAGACAGGGAAGAGGAAAAGGATCTTGCCGCCTATGAACAGGCCAGAAACGAGATCGAGATCCGTCTCAATCAGCTCAGGCAGACCAAGAAGGATCAGGGCGATGACTTCAATCTGCGCATGAACCAGATGAAGGACAGCTTTGAGGCGCTCATTGCCGACAAGAACGGTGTTATTGAAAACCTGCAGAAGAAGAAGCAGGAACTCATAGAAGACGGTGATCGTCAGGTCGCTGCTCTGGAAGAGAATCTGGCTGAGATCAGAAGACAGCATGAAGAGAAGCTCAATGAGCTTTCCGCACAGCAGGAAGAGGATCTTTCCCAGATCAAGGCTCAGGAGGATGGCAAGGTGTCAAGCCTCAACAATATCCTGAATTCGCACAACAGTGAGCTCAAACAGCTGAGCGATCAGAAGAATGCTTTCCTGGCAGATCTGGAAGACAAGCGTCGCAGCAATGAGAACGCCTTTGCGGAAGAGCAGAAGCAGTTCGAGGCAAAGAGCCAGAGATTGCGCAAAGAGAATGAGGATCTGGAAGCCGATATCGACCAGAAGGAAAAGAAGCTGGCTGCCGATATCATTGCTCAGGATGCCGATTATGAGAAGCAGAGCAGGGAACTGGATGAACTGATCGTCTTCCTCAACGATTCGCAGAACGAGAAGCAGGCCGACCTCAAGCGCAACCTGAACAATCTGAACAATGACCTGAGAAACAGATATCAGAACTATGTTGCCGATCTTGACAGCAGATTCACTGCTGAGAGAAACAAGCGTGAAAGCGATCTGGCAACACTGAAATACAACCTGGAAGAGGAAGAGAAGCAGCTCAACAACCGCAACGAATTCCTCAATGTCCGTTTTGCGAAGCGTGAAGAACTCTACAAGAACAACATTGCGGAGAGCGAAAAGAACATCGCTTCCATCGAAGAGGAACTGGCTACCTTAAAGAAGCGTTACGAGGAAAAGAGCGCTCTGCTGGATCAGCAGTTTGAACAGACGAAGATCGCAAACGAAGCCGATCTCAAAGACAGGCAGAACAAGAACGTCAGGATCCTGGCGGATACCAGAAAAGAGTATGCCCTGATCCAGGAAGGCATCAACAATAACATTGCCGATATCAAGGCCAAGATCGGCAACATCAACAAGGAGATCCTGAGAGCTCAGAAGGATTCCGAGAATTACTACAACGAATATCAGGCCAGAAAGCTCAACTTCAGCAAGGACAGGGAGTCTTATCTGAAAAATATCGCTGAGCGCAGAAGCGAGCTGGAAGGCAAGCTTTATGACGTGAAGCAGAGGATCGAAGCCAACAACGAGGCTTACAACAGCAAGGTCGCTGCTTTGCAGGAAAAGAAGGATCAGGTCAATACCGACTACGAATACAAGCTTTCCGAATACAAGGCCGACTTTGATGCCAAGCAGGAACAGCTCAACAACGAACATGAATTCGCTCTGGCGGAAGCCCTGAAGACTCACAACGAGAAGATGGATGAGCTGGCCCGTGTCTATGACGGACAGATCGCCGAGGCCGATGCGGATTATGAGCACAAGAAGAGTGAATTCGAGAATGCAAGGGATTCGATCGATTCTCAATTGGAAGAACTCAACAACCAGACCAATGACAAGATCAAGGCTCTGGATGATGAGCGTTCCAGACTCCTGGAATCTATCTCCAAGATCAGGATCGGCATGGAGAACAGGCAGAACGAATTCAATGATCAGATCGCAGCACTGGAGAAAGAGCGCAGCGAAAAGATCACGCTGATGGCACAGAAACAGGAAGATGATCTGCGCAAGATCACCGAAGAATATGAGACGATCCCGAGCAGGAAACTGCAGGAAGTCCGTGATGAATTTGCCGCCAAGCAGCGCGAATATAACGAGAATGCTTCAGTGATCGCTTCCAGAAGACAGGCGATCGATGAACAGGAAGCGGAAGAAGTCTCCCGCATCAATCAGGAAAAGGCGGATGCCGACAAGAAACTGCAGGAAGCAGACGGCGAATACCTCAGGAACAGGCAGGAGGCGGAAAGCCTTGAGGCCGAACTGAGTGCCGATCTTGACAGACGTCATGAGGAACTGGAGAACTTCCGTAACGACCTGGTCGTCCAGCTGCAGCAGATCAGAGATGACAATGCTCAGGAACTGGAGAAGCTCACCAGCAAACTGCAGGATGAGTACGACGATGTCGAAAGACAGTACAAGGAAAAGCAGACCACGGTCGAGAACCAGTATGAGGAAAGAGTCAAAGCCTACCGCGATGAACTCAAGACCAAGAAGGATTCTCTGGAGGCCCTGATCGCCGAGATCGCTTCCAGAAGACAGGCGACCGAAAAAGACTGCATCGACAGATATACGGAAGTATCCGAAAAGACGAAAGTCGTTCAGCAGGAACTCGATGACCTGGTCAAGGCCAACGAATTCAAGAGACAGGAACTTTCACTGTCACTGCGCCGCAAGCAGGATATGATCAATTCCGAGATGGATAATCTCAAGACCGGTTATGCGAACGTGCTTTCGGAAAAGAAGAGCGCCTACGAGAAATATATCAGCGAGGTCAATGACAAGTGCGCGAACCTGCGTAAGGAGATCAGCGATCTGGAGAACCGCAAGGCGATCGAGTTATCAAAACTTGAGACTTACGAGAACGAACGCAAGACTTCTCTGGCCGATCTGAGCAGACAGACCAGGGATTATATCAGTTCTGTTTCCGACAAGATCAAGAAGCTTTCCGATCAGCAGCTGGAACTGGAAGACGCTCACAGCAAGCGTGTCTACAACATCAAGACCGAGATCGCTTCGACGATGTCGGAATATGATACACTGCTCAGAAGCAGACCGGAACTGTTGAGCGATGCCAGAGCGGAAGGTGAAAACGACCTGGCCGCAAGGACCAAGCTCTTCCGTGAGAAACTGGATTCTTTAGAGAGATCCCACAACGAGATCCTGGCCGGTCTTTCCGCCAAGAGAAACGAAGCAGTCGATTCGATCTCCAGAGAGATCGGTGAACTCGAAGCCGGCAAACTGGAGAAGCTCAGGACCTACGAAGAAGAGATCGAGAACCTCAGCAAGGCTTATGATGTCATGCTGAAGGATGAAAGAGACAGACAGACTGCTCTGACGGCCGAGATCCGCAAGGCCAAGACCGAACAGAACAAGTTCATCTCCAACATGTACAACGATGAACTCTCCATTTCTTCCGATTACAATACGGAAAAGAAGGCTCTGGAAGAGATGCACCAGAAGTCTCTGGAAGAATCGGCACAGCAATTTGCTGCGCAATCCCAGGCCCTGAAGGAAGAATTCGAAAAACTCATCTCGCAGAGAAAGGTTCTGTCTGCGGAATTCAATTCCGTTCTTGACCGCTACAAGAAGATCGATGATGACATCTCCCAGCAGGAGATCAAGCTCAAATACGAGTGCAACGGCAAATTGCTGGAAGTCAGGAAGTATCTGGAAGAAGAACAGCTGCGCCGCAAGGAGAAGCTTTCCATCCTGGATATCCTGAAGGATGACAACAACGATCTGGTGAGTTAAACAGATGAAAGGATACAGAAATGTATCCTTTTCTTACGGGAATAGAAAAACAAAATAGCAGGATTCTTTACTGAAAGAATCTTTTTCAGAGAAATACTATATTAATAATGAAAGAGCAGGAGTGATTTATGGGATATCAGTACAGGAAGATCAATAAGGATACGTATCTGATCCAGGGCGACGGTCATGAAAGCATGTATCTGATCTCAGGAAGAGACAGAAGCATGCTGGTGGATGCCGGCATGGAGCCGGAAAGCCTGAAACAGATCACGGATCAGTTGAGTGATAAGAGTGTTTTCTGCGTTTTGACACACGGGCATTTTGATCATATCGGCATGTGCGGCGAATATGAGGAAGTCTATCTGGATGAAAAGGATCTGGATCTTTACGAAAAACACAGCAAAGGCGATATGATGCCGGGTATGAAATTCTGCTGCAGGAAGAAGGAAGAGATCCTGCTGATGAAAAAAGAATTTGATCTGGGAGAGCATCGGATCGTGACCGTATCGCTGCCAGGACATACAAAGGGCTCCGTGATCTTCTGTGACATGAAGAATCGCAGTGTCTTTTGCGGCGATGCCGTGGGTTCGGGCTGCGGTGTGCTGATGACAGCCGGACTGGGTTCGCTTCCCTTGGACGCCTATCAGCAGGGATTGAGAGAAGCAATCAGTGAACTGGAACAGCTCGGGGTCGATGAGACCTGGAACTTCTACGGCGGACATGACGGACAGCAGTACGCATCACGTACCGGTCCTTACAATCCGGTCACACTGAAACTGATCAAGGATATGGAGATATTATGCGGAAAGCTGCTGGATCACAGCGCAGAGAAACAGGAAAGTGTGAAGGAAACGCCGTTTGGATCATTAAGGGAGATCATCGGCATTTATGGCAACGCGGAACTGCAGCTGCTGATAGAGGAGGAGACCATATGAAAGAAAGAAACATTGCATTCAGAAACACGGCACTGATGGCCGATCCCCAGCTTCCCTTAAGCAGTGAAGACGGTACCAGGCTCGGTTTTGAGGGAAAGATCCCGCAGGGCGTCATCGATCTGGGAGCAAGGAAGTATCGTTTCACTTTCTATGCGCCCAACGCAAAACAGGTACAGATGAAAACGATCTGGCAGTCTTACGAAATGGAAAAACAGGAAGAGGGCAGCTGGATCTGTGAAGTACAGTTTGACAGAGAAGGTTTCACCAATATCGATTTCTTTGTTGACGGCAATCATGTGCTCAACCCTCTGGCTCCGATCGGTTTCGGCGCTTCCGCCCCGATCAACTTCATCGATATTGAAGGGGAAGAGGATTTCTATCTGATGAAGGATGTACCTCACGGCTATCTTTGCGAAGAATATTATGAATCAAGAGTAACAGGAACTGTCTGCTGCTGCGAAGTTTATCTGCCGGCCGAGTATCACGAAAATACCGATAAAAAGTATCCTGTCTTATATCTGCAGCACGGACACGGCGAGAATGAGAAATGCTGGCTTTATCAGGGAAAAGCAAACTTCATCCTGGATAATCTGATCGCTGAGGGCAGGGCTGTGCCGATGATCGTCGTCATGAACAACGGCATGGTGCAGGTACAGAGCGAGGAAAAAAGATATCTGGATACCAATCTGCTGACTGATCTTCTGGTGAAGGACTGCATCCCGTATATCGAAAAACGTTTCCGGGTCAAAAGCGATCCTGTTTCCAGAGCCATGGCCGGTCTGTCGATGGGTTCCATGCAGACAAGCGTGACGACCTTCCTGCATCCTGAACTGTTTGCCTATGCCGGTGTCTTTTCCGGTTTTGTCCAGGCACCTGTGATCCTGCGTCAGCCGGAGCCCGCCTATCTGAAGGTACTGAAGGATCCGGAACAGTTTAAAAAGGATATGAAGGTATTGTTCAGGGCCGTCGGCGATGAGGATGAACTGGTCCTGCCCTGTTTCAGGGAAGATGATGAACTGCTGAAGGAAGCCCGTCTTTCTGCTGAGGAATGGCCGGGTCACGTTGTAAAGATCTATCCGGGGAATCACGAATGGAACGTCTGGCGCAAGTGCCTCAGGGACTTTGCCCAACTCCTGTTCAGATAAAAACATATGTCAGGTGCCATGATGATCATGACCCTGTTTATTGATTGGAGGAAATGATTGTTTTAAAATGGAAGAAATATATTGCGGGGGATAATTATGGAGAAAAAAGAGAATAAAGTCGGTATTCTTGAGAAACTCGGTTTCATGAGTTTTTCGGCTTCCACCAATATCGTTTTCAATTTCAAGAGCACTTACTACAAGTATTTCCTGACATCGATCCTGCTGATCGATCCGATCGCCGCTTCCAACATGGCTCTGATCGGTACGGTCTGGGATATCGTCAATGACCCTTTGATCGGTGTATGGGCAAACAATATTCATTTCAAGTCGAATGAAAAGATCAGACCCTGGTTATTGTATATCGCCATCCCTTACGCTTTGGGCATGGTGGCTCTGTTCACGGACTTCCATGTGAATGAGAGATGGGACATCATCCTCGGTCTTGTTGTGTTCTTCCTTTATGAGATCGCCAATACCTTCAGAGGCATTCCCTACAACGGAATGGGTGCCCTGGCTTCGGCAGATGATTCCGACCGCAAGTCGATCAATGCCTTCCGTTCCCTGGGTGCCTGCATCGGTTCAGGTATCGGTGCTGTTGCCGTGCCGATGATCGTAAAGATGTTCGGCGGTCTGAAGGATCACAAGGTCATCAATTCTTCCGATTCGGGAGCGATCTTCCGTTCGGCTCTGTTCATGGGCTTTCTGATCGCTCTTGGCTGTCTGATCCATTATGCGACGACCAAGGAGAGAGTGAAGCAGACGGCAGATGATGAGGAAAAGATCGGCATCATGGAAACATACAGGATGCTGTTCAAATGCCGTTCCTGGGTCAGGAACATGTTCTATATCATGTTCTATGGTGTTTCAACATGTCTGATGACTTCTTCGATCACTTACTACTGTGCCTATGTTCTGAATGATTCCAGCAAGTCGACGCCGATCATGGCTGCCTATCTGCTGTTCTCGATCATATTCTCGATCATCACACCGCGCATCGATACGCTGCTTGGCAGAAAGAAGACGATGGCTCTGGCAGCGATCTTGCAGATCGCAGGCAAGATCCCGTTCATCCTTGCGCCGAGAAATGTCATCACGGCTTACATCAACGCGATCTTCACGGGTATGGGTCTGACGATGACTTTCATCCTCTTCAATACCAACCGCAATGCGATCAGCGATATCGTCGAAGTCATCAACGGCAGACGTCTGGATACGATGGTCTCCACCGGTGACAACCTGGCTTCCAAAATCGCCGAAGCGGCCGTTGACAAGCTCTTCCTGGTGGCTCTGGCTGCTGCCGGCTTCTCGGCCAAACTGGCCGATGAAGGCAAGCTGCAGAATCTGGCGACGCAGAATACGATCAATGCTCTCTTGGGCTGGATACCGGCACTGGTGGCCGTGGGCATGCTGCTGATATCGCTGACGATCGATACGAAGAAAGAATACGATGAAGCAATGAAGAACAGGGAAGGGAACTAGAATGAACCCGCATGTCTATCTGAGCGATGAAAAGCAGATCGCAGCCGTTGAATCGCTGAAAAGAGTCGATGATGAAGGCTATCTTTATCACATGGACTGCAGCTATGATTACTATTCGATCCCTGAGGCTTTTCAGAAAGTTATCGATGCAGGCTGTTCGACTTTTGTCAGCAGAAATCTCGAAGGAGAGATACTGTTCTGCCGCAACTATGACTATTCACATTATCTGAATAATGACAAATCCAATCCCCGTACCGGTATCAATGTCATCGTTGAAGGCAATAACCCGAAAGCAAAATACCGTTCTTTAGGTGTCGCCGATGTCTACTGGCTTGATTTCAAGAACGGGACTTATGCGCAAGGTGCGGCCGATGACGGAAAGAGCGATCTTTCACCGTTCATCGTCACCCCCTTCATCTGCATGGACGGCATCAATGAAAAGGGCCTGGCAGTCTCTATCCTGGCATTATGCGTCAGAAGTGACTGGAAGCAGATCGACTTTGATTCTTATCAGGAGAAACTCAACAAAAACAAGGAAAACTTCTTCCTGGACAAGGAAGGGGAAGTTCCCGATCCGTACTGGATAAAAGCTTCGCACGGTTCGATCGCCGTCAATGAGGCTGACAGGAAAGCCTGGATCGCTGAACAGGAGTGGATAGAGACAAGAAAAGAAGGCCAGCCGTATTATCTGCATCCGGTGGCAATGCGTATCGCTCTGGATAACTGCGCAAGTGTTGATGAAGCTCTCGCTTACTTTGATTCGGTGAATCTGCGCGCAGCGATGCCGGGAGCCGATTATCACATCATGCTGGCTGATCGAAGCGGCAGATCTGTTCTGCTGGAATGGGATGAGGGCGTGATGAAAGTGAGTGAAACCGATCATGCGACCAACCATTATGTCTGTAAGGATGATCCTTTCTTCCCGGAGGGATGCGGCAGGGATGAAGTGCTCAAAGCCGGGCTTTTCAGGACCAGGAAAGCCGGCATGAGAGAAGACTACGCGGAAAACCTGCTGAGACTTGTCGTACAGGATCCAAGCAACGGTACCGACAGAGGCAAGACCCAGTACTCCTGTATCTACAATCTGAACAGGGGGACACTGAAGATCTTCTCGTTCGGGGATATGTCGAAATCCTGGGAATATTCTTTATAAATAAAAAAGAGAGCTCCGATTGAACTGACCCCCTAAATTAGGACAACCTGATGAAGGGGGTTTTCTTATGAAACTGACTTATGAAGACAAACTGGAGATTTACAGATTATGGAAGGAAGAAAGGTACGGGAATAAGCGTTTAGCCAAAAGGTTCGGTATCACAGCGGCCAATGCGACTTATATCTTGCGTCTGATAGACAGACATGGCCCTGAAGCGGTAAGACACGGGAAGAACAGGAGATATTCCAAACAGTTCAAGAAAGCAGCCATAAGACGGGTGCTGTCAGGAAAGGAATCGATAATCTCTGTCGCAGTTGATCTGGGGCTTCCCAAAGATCAGCTGCTGCACAGGTGGATCAGATCCTACACAGAAAACGGGTATACTGTAATTGAAAGGAAAAGAGGAAGACATGCCCGGAAAGAGAAAGAAGACGGCGCAGGAATACGAAGCCGAGATCAAAGCCCTGAAGGAAGAGAACCTGAGGCTTACGATCGAGAACGAATACATAAAAAAATTGAGTGCCTTGGTTTCGGAAAGAGAAAAGTCACAAAAAAAGAAATCGCAGCAGTAATCACGGAGCTGAGGCAGCAGCTGAAGGTCAGTCTGAAATATATACTGGACGTCCTGAAGGATAATCCAAAGCTGCCTGAAATCAGTAAGAGCGATTACTACTACGTGCTGTCAAAGAAAGACAAGGATCTCAAAAACGATGAACTGATGAACAGGATCATCGATATCTACTATTATCACAAGGGAAGATACGGGTATCGCAGGATCCATCTTCAGCTTCAAAAAGAAGGATATACGATCAATCGCAAGAAAGTACAACGGCTGATGAAAAGGATGAATCTCACAGGCATCAGACGAAACAGGAGGAAGTATTCCTCATATCAGGGGACGGTGGGTGCAGTGGCAGACAACCTGATAGAAAGAGATTTCTTCTCTGACAGACCAAACAGAAAGTGGTATACCGACGTCACCGAATTCAATCTGAAAGGAGACAAAGTGTATCTTTCTCCCGTCCTTGACGGATATGCGGGAGACATCGTCTCCTACAGTGTGTCAAAAAAACCTGATTTCCTTCAGATAACAGACATGATGGACAAGGCGTTTCTCGACCATCCCGATACAGATGGCCTGATCCTTCACTCTGATCAGGGCTGGCAATACCAGATGCGTCAGTTCTCGAAAATACTTGATGAGCACGGCATCAAGCAGTCAATGTCCAGGAAAGGAAACTCGCTGGACAACGGATTGATGGAGAACTTCTTCGGATTACTTAAAACAGAGATGTATTATGATCAGGAATATCTCTACAGAAACACAGATGAGCTGATCAGAGCTATAGAAGATTATATCTATTATTACAACAACGAAAGGATCAAGGGCAGATTAAAAGGCCTAACTCCTGCGGAATACAGGAATCAGGCCCTAATGAATCCTTAGAACTTAACTTGTCCGAAAAACGGGGTGCAGTTCAGACCGATATCCTTTTTTATTGGTTTTGATTTTCGAGAGCTTTCAGTCTTTTCTTTTCCGCCTTGAATATTTCCGGAATGATCTGCCAGGACAGATAAGCAATGAGTCCGGGCGAGAAGGGAAGCAGGCCCCTGAAGAAATAGTAACCTGTGGAGAAGACTGCCCCTGTGATCAGGATCAGACAGGATGTCCTCCAGAAATGATGCATCGCCATACGTAAGGACATTTTGAAACAGTCCACAACGTCATTGCTGACTTCTTCGCCGATTATGACGAAGATCAGCGAGATCTCATACATCACAAATAAGAGCAATGTGAAGACAGCGGAGGAAGCCAGGATGTCGATCGTCGAGGAACCGGTACGGTAGTAAACCAGATCCCAGACAAGGACGGCGATCGCAACAAGATTGATCAGCCAGACGATGGTCGAGATCTTGAAGTGTTTTTTGAATACGGCGAAAAAGACCCGCAGCGCCTTGTCTTCGTTTTTGTAGAGATAGGCTTTGGTTGCGCTGTTCAAGGCAGTGAAAGCGGCTCCCGCAGTGACGACAGGCAGACTGCATAAGACCGTGAAAAAGCCGAGCAGGACGATATTGGTCAACCGTCCTGCTGTTTTTGTCAGAATGTCGTTAAAATTCTCTTCCTCTCTCATAATCAGTCAGTGACCTTGAGAGAACCGAGACTCAGCATCTTTGTAGAAGCTTTGTCAAACAGAACATATCTGTCGCCGCTGAAATTGCATGTGACTTCAGAGTCCATCGCAAAGTCGACGCTGCCGAATACGACGGCCGACAGGTTCACATCACCGATGGCTAAAGACAGAGTCGTCTCCATGCCGGAAGGCAATGAAGAAATGACTGTGGCTTTCAGACCCTTGTCGGTGATGTTGACGAACTCAGGTCTGATACCCAGAACGTATTCGTTTTCTTCAGGTACTTCGATCTTGTCATTAGGTGTGAACTCACACTTGAAGCTCTTACAGTCAAGCAGGATCTTGTCGCCTTTCTTCACACCGCGGCAGTCGACGAAGTTCATGCTGGGGTTGCCCATGAAGTCGGCGCAGAAGATGTTTGTCGGCTCACCGTAAAGTTCCAGCGGCGGGCAATACTGCTGCAGGACGCCTTCCTTGATCAGGGCGACCTTGGTGGACAGTGTCATGGCTTCCGACTGGTCGTGCGTGACATAGACGAAGGTCGATCCGGTGTTCAGATGCAGTCTCTTGAGCTCCGCTCTCATATCGTTTCTGAGTTTCGCATCCAGGTTGGACAGCGGCTCATCCATCAGCAGGACATTGGGATTGGGTGCCAGTGTTCTGGCGATGGCGACACGCTGCTGCTGACCGCCGGAGAGTTCTGCCGGATAACGGTCTTTGTATTCCTCGATACGCATCGTCTGACAGATCTCATCGACGCGTTTTTCGATGTCTTCCTTGGACCACTTCATGTTTTCCAGACCGAAGGAGATGTTCTTCCTGACGGTCATGTGCGGCCAAAGAGCGTAGTTCTGGAACAGGAAACCGATGTTTCTCTTGTCCGGGGAAAGGTTGATGCCTTTCTCGTCGGAGAAGACACAGACGTCGTCGAAATAGATCTCGCCTTCTGTCGGCGTTTCGAGTCCGGCGATCATCCTCAGCGTCGTCGTCTTGCCGCAGCCCGAAGGACCCAGCAGTGAGACGAATTCGTTGTTTCTGATCTCCATGTTCAGATTATCAACGGCCAGGGATCCCTTGCCGAATTGTTTTGTGATATTGACTAATTTGATATTTGGCATATTTTATCCTCCCACACCTTTCTCGATCGAAGCGCCTGTCAGTCTCTCGACTGTGAAGTTGATGAACAGGACGACAATGATGATCAGCAGGTTGACTGCGTTGGAAAACTGTGTGTAACCTTTCTCATCGTAGAACAGCAACAGAGTAGTAAGCACTCTGTTGTTTGCCGTGACCAGGATGACGAAGAGGCTCAGTTCTCTCATGGCCGAGATGAACGGCAGCAGGTAACCGGAAACGATCGTCGTCTTTTCGATCGGAACAATGATCCTCGTCATTCGCTTGACCCACGGAACGCCCATGATGATACCGGCTTCTTCGATCTCCGGTGACAGCTGCAGCATCGAGTTGACGCCGCTTCTGGATGCCATCGGCAGATACTTGATGGTACCGATCAGGGCCAGGATCGCGAAGGATCCGTAGAGTGACGGGATGATGCCTCTCTTGGTCGCGAACATCGACAGATAGATCGCGGAGAAGGCCATCGACGGGATCAGATACGGAATGAAGGTCAGGTTCTCGACAGTCTTTGACAGAAGACTGCCTCTTCTTCTGACGATGCAGTATCCGGCCAGGAAGCCCAGCGTTCCTGCACCCAGAGAACAGGTGAAGGATAACTTGATGGAGTTCCACAAAGTCCTGTATACTTCCGCATTGCGCAGGATGCCTGATTCGGATTGCCAGGTGTCATGTCCCTGTGCCTGGCCGATCCAGAAGCTGAGGGTCAGATTGCTGAAATCATAGACACCGGTATAGCTTAACAGGGATTCCAGAGCAAAGGTGACAAGCGGGATGACCGACATGCACATGACGACGGCAAAGGCGATCAGGGAGATCGGCGTCCTCCATACACCGAGATGGAAGATCGATATATTGGCACTCTTTCCGGTAACGGTCGCATAGGATTTGCGGTTGCCGATCATCTTCTGATTGATGAACATGATGACGACACTGATCGCGATCATCAGCATCGCCAGGATGTAGCCTACGCCCGGATTGGTTCCGTTGATCGAAGCATAGAGCTCCGTGGTCAGAACGTAATACCGTACGGGCAGTCCGAGGAACTGCGGCGTCGCGAAGGATGCCATCGCGCCTGAGAAGACCAGGATGATCGTTGACAGCACCGCCGGCATGACGATCGGGATCGTGATGCGGAAGAACATTCTCAGACGGTTGGTCTTGAGGATGACGGCCGCTTCTTCGAGGTTGGCATCCATGTTATGCAGGATACCGCCGATCAGGATATAGGCAAACGGTGCGTAATGCATGCCGGTAACGACGATGATCGGGAATTCGCCATACGCGAACCAGGTCGGTACCTGGATACCCGTCAGCGAATAGAAGATGCCGTTGGAACCGGTAACGTCAATGTTCTTGAAAAAGTTCTTCCAGGCCAGAGCCAGCGTCCAGCTGGGCATGATGTAGGGGAAGATGAACAGTTTCGTCAGCAGTTTCTTCCATCGCATATCGCTCCTGGAGACCAGCCAGGCGAAGCTGCCGCCGACGAAGATCGAAACGACACAGCTCCAGATGCTGGTGACGAGGCTGTTTCTGAGAGGATCCCACAGAAGCGACTTGGAGAACTCCGAATTGAACAGTCTGTTCCAGTGATAGGTCGTGAAGGTGCCGACTGCCTGATGGACTCTTGATTTTTCAGAAGAGTGTACGATGAACGTATCTCTGATGATCGAGATCAGCGGGATCACGACAAGGAAGCTCAATACGACAAGAAAGAGGACCAGAAGAACATTGTAAGGCTTACTGAAAAATGTTTTGATCTTATTCCAGCGTTTTTTCATACCCTTTGTCCTTTCTAATAAAAAAGGGATTGGGCGTGTAGCCCAAGCCCTTATGATTGAATGATTGTTGAAACTTATTTGATCAGCTGGATGAAGTCTTCTACATCAGCTCTGTATTCAGCTGCCTGAACAGCGTCTTCCTGAATGAGGATCTTCTTCCATTCAACAACGCTCATATCGCCGTCAGCGACCGGGTTGGAAGTGTTGCCTGAGTAGTCGCCGTATCTGTTTTGCATGCCTTTGTATACAGAACCGTCAGCGATCGTCATTTCACCGTCACCGACCCATCCTTCCTTGGAGTATAACCAGATCAGGAATGCCTTTGCGAGTTCGGGGTTGTCAGCGTTCTGGACCTGCAGACCGTAGATCGGATAGATGAATCCGGCAACCGGGTTGACATCGTTGGTCGTGTATAAGAGGTTGTAAGTGACGCCGTCATCACGCAGACCGCGGGACTTCAGATACTTGTTCAGAGTCAGCAGACCGCTCATCGGTTTTTCAGCAGCTGCGATATCCTTGGCGATCGTTGAGTCGGATGAACCTAAGACCATCTCGTTGGCATACATCATCTTGATGAACTGATAGCCAGCATTCGGGCAGTCGTCGTCAAGAACGAGGTCTGTTCCGTAGTATTCTTTGTATGCAGCTTCCAGTGCTGCAGCGTTTTCATCAGCTACCAGGTTGACTAAGAAGTTCATGTTGACACCTTCCGTCGTCGGATCCTTCATGCAGAAGGCACCCTTGTTGGCCGGATCAGTGCAGTACCAGATGTTGTTGATATCGCCTTCGTTGTAAGTGTTGTCGGCACCGTTGTTGTACATGATGACCTTGTTGCAGTAATCCCATACAAGCAGAGGTTCGCAGTCATCGCCGACCATATCCTTGATCTCCTGGTTGTACCAGTTGTAGACATAGCCTTCTTCAACGAGGTCTGTCAGGACACGAGCACCATCCTGAATGAAGATGATGTCAGCGCCGCTGACGCCTTCCTTGACTTCCTGAGCAACCTGAGTGACCTGGTTGGTATCGCCGATCTGTGTTCCTTCGTATTCGATATCCGGAGCATACTTGATCATGAAAGCTTCCAGAGCACTGACAGCAACAGAGTGCGTCGAGTAGATCGTCAGCTTGTTGCCGTTCTCGATGCCGGCAGCCAGCAGCTCTTCAAACGTGGCAGTGTCTACTTCTGTGGTTTCACCGCCCTGGTTGTCAGCAGGAGCAGCTTCTTCACCGCCGCCTGAGCATGCTGCAAGTGACAGGCACATCAGCACAGCCAGTAAAATCATTAACAGTTTTTTCATTTAAATTATCCTTTCTTAAGACCTTTTGATCTTAACTCAATTATAATACAAAAAGGTTTGGAAAAGAGTACCGGTAAAGTAAAAAATCAATCGAATGAAAGCTTTGCACAGTTTTAACAGATTTAATGGTAGAATGACTTCAAATGATATCAGTCAGGGAGAGAATCAATATGTACGGAGCGATCATCGGCGATATTGCCGGTTCAAGATTTGAATTCAATAATCACAGATCAAAGGAATTTAAGCTGTTTACACAATGGGATTTTTTCACAGACGATACCGTGATGACCATAGCTGTAGCAAAAGCACTTCACGAATCAAAGAAGAACGATTATACGGATCTGGAAGAAAAACTGATCTACTGGATGAAAGAGATCGGAAGAAGATATCCGGACTGCGGATATGGCGGTAATTTTGCGCATTGGATCATGTCGGATGACAGCAGGCCATACAACTCCTTCGGAAACGGTTCCGGTATGAGGACATCGGAATGCGCATGGATCGCAAATTCTCTTTCTGATTCTTTGAAACTGGCGGAAAGATGCGCTGCCGTGACACACAATCATCCGGAAGGGATCAAAGGAGCGCAGGCGGTCACGGCCTGCATCTATCTGGCACGAAAAGGAAAGACGAAAGAAGAGATCAGAGAATATACAGAAAGCAGATATTACAGACTTGACTTTACACTGGATCAGATCAGACCTGTATACAGATTCAATGAGACCTGTCAGGATTCTGTTCCTCAGGCAATTGAGGCGTTCTTGGAATCAGACTCCTTTGAAGATGCGATCAGGAACGCCATATCGATCGGCGGAGATTCCGATACGATTGCAGCCATGACAGGAAGCATCGCGGAAGCTTATTACGGAATAGAGGAAGATATGGTGAATCAGGCAAGAAGCTATCTGGATAGTTATCTGTTAGATTGTATCGAGTCCATGAAAGAGACAAGTCCGGCAGTAGGCTTATAGAAACGATTGTATAATGGTGTTAGTGAGGTAAGTATTCCATCAATGCTTTTATCATTATGGCGAAACCCGTTCATTTTGAAGAGGCTGAAGAACTATGCAAATACATCAAACAAGGAAGGGCTGTTCTGCTGAATACTGAAAAAATGGAACCTGAAGATAAGCAGAGAATGATTGATTTTCTCTCGGGTGTTGTTATGGCAAAGGATGGAACGATAGCAAAAATTTATCAGAACGTCTATATCTGTGCTGCCAGAAATATCGGGATCGTTGAAAAATAATCGATACTGTAATATATTATAGATACCTATGAAGAGCACGGGAGGGACAAGCCTGATGATCGTGCAGCAACCTGTCAGAAGACAAGGTGCTAATGCTTGAACGATGGGTAACATTGTTTGAAGTGAAGTCTCATCATAGGTGGTGGGACTTTTTCTTAGGTTAGAAAGAAGGAAGGATGAAGTTATTTTCTAATGAAATCGTCTTCAGAGGACATCCGGATAAGGTCTGCGACCAGATATCGGCAGCAATACTGGATGAGTGTCTGAAACAGGATGAGTACAGCAGATGTGGTATCGAGACAGTCGGTGGAAAGGGGAAGATCTTCATTACCGGTGAGATCACGAGCAAAGCAGTGTTCAGTGCACAGGATATCGCAAGGAGAGTTCTCAGAGATATCGGCTACAGGGATGATTATGAGATCATCGACAATATCGGCAAGCAGTCAGCTGATATCGCCTTAGGCACGAACGACGAAGTGTCCGGTGCAGGAGATCAGGGCATGATGTTCGGCTATGCCTGTAACGATACTCCAGAACTGTTACCGACGGCCATGGTCATATTACAGAAACTGGCAAGATATTATGATGAACTGGTTCATACACATCAGGATTTCTATCCGGATGGGAAAGCACAGATCACCGGGATCTATGATGACGATTTCAATATCGTATCTATCAAAGATTTTACGATCTCCTACAACAATTCTGAAACAAACAGGGAAAAAACAGATAGGATTCTGAAAGACTATGTGACTGAGTTATGTGAGAACTACGGATTAAAGGTGGAACGCTTCCTGATCAACCCGACCGGAAGGTTCCTGATCGGCGGATTCGAAGGTGATGCGGGATTGACGGGAAGGAAGATCGTCGTAGATTCCTATCAGTCTTTCTCCAATGTCGGAGGCGGATGCATGAATGGGAAGGATCCTTCCAAGGTGGATCTTTCCGGTGCCTACATGGCCAGAGTCTTTGCGAAAGAGTTATTGAAGAAACATGATCTCAAATGGTGTGAGGTGCAGTTGTCTTATGCGATTGGTCTACGAAGACCGTTGGCGATCTACATTGATTCGGACAAAGGCAATCTCCAACCTGAAGAACAGATGTATGTCAGGGCCGAACCGAGACACATCATCGATGAACTGGATATGAAACATATCTTTTACGAGAAACAGGCCATGTTCGGTCATTTCCATGAATGAAAAATATACTACAGGTATACTTTCATTTTTGAAATATGTCTGTTATATTAGTTAACGTAAAGGAGAACACGATGAATTCTGCAAAGTTAAACTTATTCTCACAGATAAGCTATATGCACGAACAGCGACTGATTATCCCCACAGAATGTGATGATCAGATTTTTAGTGTACTTTCTGCTTCAGAGTGTTTGAGGTTTATTGTGTAGAAACCGATCCTGAATATTTTCCGGATGATAATGACCGCTTGTCTGAAACAGAAATGAAGTAAGACAGGCGGTTTTTGTTTGAAAGGAAGTGATTGCGTTGTGCACGACGACAAGGATCAATATGATCGAGACGGGTAACAACATAGCCCGTTTGAGAAAAGAGAAGGGAATAACAGTGAGGCAGATCCAGGAGGTAATGGGTTTCAATACACCTCAGGCCATATTCAAATGGCAGAGGGGCGAGACGATGCCTACCTTGGACAATATCGTTGTTTTATCCGAGTTGTTCAATACGGCGATCGAGGAGATCGTCGTGAAGGAGAAGTGAGGCCTGATCGTACTGGGAATCAGGCCTCAGGGAAATGTTGAAAGAACGCAAAAAGGTGAGCGGTCCGGTCGTGGCCCGGATGTGAATGGGTTCGATTCCCATCTTTCAGCCCAAATGGAAGCTTAGTTTAAAGGTAAAACAGGCGACTTATAATCGTCAGTTGGCTGGTTCAAGTCCATCAGCTTCTACCATGGTGTCATCTTCTAACGGTCAGGAAACGAGGTTTTCAACCTCGCAATCTGGGTTCGATTCCCAGTGACATCACCAGTCATATTCCGGGTGGAAGGTCGGTTATCTGGTCCGGTTTCATAAGCCGTGTCAACAGGGTTCGACTCCCTGATCCGGAACCAATGGTCTATTGGAGGATAAGTAAACTTGCCACGCTGTCAACGTGGAGATAACGGGAGCGTTACCCGTATAGACCGCCAGAATGATTCCGTAGCCAAGAGGAAAGGCAGGGGCCTGCAACGCCCTGAGCGTGAGTTCGATTCTCACCGGAACCTCCAATATCAGTGTGTAGGACAGTTTGGCAGTCCGCGTGCCCTGGAAGCATGAGGCCGAAGGTTCGAATCCTTCCACACTGACCAATACCTCGTTAGTTCAATGGAAAGAATGTAAAGCTGCGATCTTTACGATAGATGTTCGATTCATCTGCGGGGTGCCAATGGGCAGACTGAGCATGAGTGAGCTCACCGGTCCGTAAAACCGCCGCATCAAGTCTGTGAAGGTGCAAATTCCTTCTCTGCCCACCAGAAAAGGCCCGGTACGAGAACCGGTATATCTGGCTGACTTAGAATCAGTCATCTGTGGGTTCGAATCCCACCCGGGCCACCATATATATTTCTTTGTCGTTCAAATGGTAAGGACATCGGTCTTTGACACCGACAATCTGTGTTCAAGTCACAGCAAAGAAGCCATACACCACCATAGCTCAGCGGCAGAGCAATCGCTTGATAAGCGATAGGCCGTCAGTTCAAATCTGACCGGTGGTACCATTTTTGAAAATCAGCGCCAGTCTTCTTCTGATGCGATCTCTGCATCTTCTTTGCTTAATGCTTTGTCGATCCGGCGGTATTTCCTGTCGGCGATTGAGAAGAACTTCTGCAGATCGGATCTCAGATCTTCCGGTTCCAGTACGACCGCATTGGATCCGAATCGTGAGAAATACTGGAAAGCCTGAGATCTTGAACAGTCGAAGTAGTAGATGTCGTCTTCTTCTTTGAAGTACTGGGGACGGTGCAGATACATTGACCTGTATTGTCTCTTGCCTCTCTCGGAGAATTTCACTTTGATCGGTATATGCGGTTTCTTCACTTCATAGGAGAACTGCGGTCCGAACCTGGCCATCCTGTCGAATACTTCGATGATGGGACCGGTAAGGTCTCTGGATTCGTTGAGGATCTTGATCTGTTTGATGCGGCCGATACGGAAACTGTAGGGGAAATTGTTGTACTTGCACAGGACATAGTTGAACAGTTCTTCCTTGGAGTTGGCTATCGTGTAGGGAGATACGATATGAGGGGCATTGTTGTTTGTGGTAGTGAAGTAGATCTTGCGGTCATTGTCGATAGCCTGTCTGATCAGTTCGAAATTCTGTCGGAAGATGATGGTCTCTCTTTTGTCCTGGGGAAGCAGGGAATAGGAGGCAAACATGTTACGGAAGTAGTTGGACAGAGTGGAGTTTCCCAAGAGACAGTTCTGGATGTAGTCGATATCATCAGACGACTTCTTTGTCGGTTTCATGGCGATCGCAACATCGAATCTTTCCCTGTCGAGCTGATAGGTCCTGATATCGACATACTGCAGGATATCGGCAGCGATATCGCTGATGTCCTGATCTTTTAAGGAGGTCCTGCTTTCTATCGATTCCTTGATATGGGAAAAGATATCGCTCTGATTTTCTTCGTACTGTTCGTAGTAATTGACGATCAGGGTGTTGTAGAACTCGTTCTTGTTCAAGGAACCGTCTTTCTTGAAGAATTCGAAGCGTTCCATGTCTTTCAGAAGGATATTATTGACACTTTCGGGTATGTAGATCTTGATTTTTTCTTCCATAAACATGCCTCCATACCTTGATAGTACACCATAAGTGGTCAGAATATAAACTGAATTATTCAAAAAGACCATAAAATAAAGGTTATTTAGTGGTCGAATAGTTATTTAATCTGACAATTTTATCCGATATTTACAGCTGATATCATGAAATTGTCCCGAGAGGACAGCTCAGGCACTGACAGCAGTCTTCAAGATGAGTGTTACGAGACCTGCGTGCTCGTAAGAAAGATGTGCCTGGTACAGACACCTGCAGCAAAACCCAGAGGGCTTCCGACTAATAAACGGTAAAAATTCGGTGTCTAGGTACGGGGCTGTATCATGGCCCCGTACGCAGAAAGGAAGAAAGACGTTTACAGCAAAGCATCAGGATCTGGCGAATGGAAATGCAGCCGGTATCGGACCGGTGTTACGGGTTCGAATCCCGTTGAAACAACGTCTTGAAAAGATGCCCGCAGCAAACCACTACGTGTGTCAGACAAAAACGAAGGCATCTTGCATACGGCACTTCCGATAAAAAGTGCCGTGAGATTGAGAATGAAGGAGGTGGATCACCATGACTTTACTGGATAACATCAAAACCGAACAAAACTTTACATTGACGGAAAACGGAGCACTGGCTCTGGATCATACTTCCGATGCGCTGACCGATCTTTTCGCTGTTTCCGGTGCCTTGCGTCAGAGAAGCGATTTTGAAATCACTTCCATGTTCGCCAAAGCCATGGCGGAAGATCACCTCCTGGCTACAAAACTTGCATTCTATACCCGTGATGTCAGGGGCGGCCTGGGCGAAAGACGCACCGGACGTCTGATGCTCAAATTCCTGGCCGATCATTATCCCGATATCTTCAACAAAAATCTGGAACACATCGCCGAATACGGAAGGTGGGACGACCTGGTATGGCTGCTTGACGATGCAGCCGATGTCATCGTTCCGTTTCTGAAAAAACAACTGGATGATGACATTCAAAACATGAAAACCATGAAACCGGTATCCCTGCTGGCGAAATGGCTTCCTTCCGTCAACACCTCCAATGCGGATACTGTCCGTAGGGGCAGATATCTGGCAAAACGTTTCGGCATGTCTGAAAAGGCGTACCGTAAAACGCTTGCGGCCCTGCGTCATTATCTGAATGTGGTCGAGGTAAACATGTCTTCGAATCACTACGGCAACATCGTTTATCCCGAAGTGCCTTCCAAGGCGATGAACAATTACCGCAACGCCTTCAGGCGCCATGATGAAATGCGTTTCAATGAATACCTGACCAAGGTGGAACGGGGCGAGGAAAAAATCAATTCCTCTGTCCTGTATCCCTACGATATCGTTGAAAAATACTATGACCAGTCAAACGGTGTCGATCCGGTTCTGGAGGAGCAGTGGAAGGCTCTCCCCGACTATGTCGATGGTGAAAACAATTTCCTGGTCATGGCGGACGTGTCCGGTTCCATGTCGGGAAGACCGATGGCGACATCGGTGGGTCTGGCAATGTATTTCGCCGAAAGGAACAAAGGTCCTTTCGCAAATACCTTCATGACTTTCTCCGAAAAACCGGAACTGGTGACGATAAACGGTAATAATCTCTTTGAAAAACTGTGGAATGTCACCAATGCCCACTGGTCAATGAACACGGACCTGGAAGCGGCCTTCAGGCTGCTGCTGTATACCGCGGTCAAATATGACACACCGAAATCGGAAATGCCGACATCCATCGTCATCATCACCGATATGGAAATCGACCGCTGCGTAACCGGTGACTGGCTCTTCTACGATATGATGAAACAACAATTCGAAAACAACGGCTACGACATGCCCAATATCGTTTTCTGGAACGTGAATTCGCGTCACAACACATATCACGCTTCCTATGACCGCAAAGGCGTGCAGCTGGCTTCCGGCCAGTCGGTCGCTGTCTTCGAATCCCTTGTGAAAGGTGTGAATCTGACACCGTACGAATACATGCTGACGGTATTGAACAATGAACGTTATGAAAAAATAATCGTCTGATCGGGGCTTTGTCCCTGATCGGACGGATGAAAGAAAGGACACGATATGTACAAAATCAGAGGCGAATACAACGAAGCAATCGTGTATGCTTCAAACGCCGAAGCAGAAGCGATCGATCAGATAAAGACCTTATGTGATATGGAAGTCTACAAAGACTGTCAGATCCGCATCATGCCGGATGTCCATGCGGGAGCCGGCTGCACGATCGGTACGACCATGACCTTACATGGTGCAGTCACGCCTAACATGGTGGGTGTCGATATCGGCTGCGGCATGGAGACAGTCATGATCAAAGAGAAGCAGATCGATTTTGAAAAGCTGGATCAGCTGATCAGGAAGAAGATCCCTTCGGGCATGAGTGTCAGAAGCAGGAAACACGAAAATGCCGATCAGACGGATGTCTTCAGTTTAAGATGTATCGGTAAGGTTAACCATATTGAAAAAGAATTAAAGGCAATCGGTACCCTGGGCGGAGGCAACCACTTCATCGAAGTGGATAAAGATGACGAAGATCACTTATACATCGTCATCCACTCCGGTTCCAGACACCTGGGCAAGGAAGTCGCAGAGATCTACCAGGATCTGGCTTACAGACAGTGTAACGGGATCACCAAAGAAGAGATCCAGAAAAGGATCAATGATCTCAAATCCCAGGGCAGGGAAAAAGAGATCTCGAAGATGATCGAAGAGATGAAGAAGGATGTGAAAAACGACATCCCGAAAGATCTGGCCTATGTGAGCGGAACACTGTTTGATGACTACATCCACGACATGAAGATCATGCAGGAGTTTGCGGACATCAACAGAAAGACGATGATGCAGATCATCGTCGAAGGCATGGGTTTCACTGTGACCGATCAGTTCACGACGATCCACAACTACATCGATACCGAAAACATGATCTTAAGAAAAGGATCTGTCTCGGCTCAGAAGAGTGAAAAGCTGCTGATCCCCATCAACATGAAAGACGGATCGCTGATCTGTATGGGCAAAGGCAATCCCGACTGGAACTTCTCTGCACCTCACGGTGCCGGCAGGATCATGTCGAGAAAGGAAGCGTTCAGATCCTTATCTGT
>JAEEGF010686952.1_pt1 | contig 25295 bp, 22 predicted proteins | sample 9134171 | NCBI WGS metagenome assembly JAEEGF01 (sample SAMN16246542, study PRJNA631951) | gut metagenome | biome: gut microbiome; feature: rumen; material: AP-attached | host: Bos | place: Iran: Karaj | collected 2018-10 | reverse complement strand
AGACTATTCGCTCAGACATTTATGAAAGAGGAAATGCCTCAATTAAATATGCTACATGGGATGCCCCAGTAGTAAAAGTAGTTGTTTACGATAAATATTATGAAGTATAAATAAAGAGCTCCGAGAATTTCTCAGAGCTCTTTGTGTTTCAAGAACTATTTAGTTAGCTTCCTTGGCTGCGTTTTCGCCTGCGATTCTACCGAATACTACGATATCAGCTACAGCGTTACCACCAAGTCGGTTAGCACCGTGGATACCACCAGTTACTTCGCCACAAGCATATAATCCAGGGATTGGATTGCCTGACTTATCAATAACCTGAGCTTCGGTGTTAATCTTTACACCACCCATACAATGGTGGATACCAGGACCTACATTAACTGCGTAATATGGGCCGTTAGCTAAATCAGTCTTAGGTGTGCCGATGTCACGGCTAAAGTCTGGGTCTGTGCCAGATGCAACATAACCTGACCATGTCTTTACTGTCTCTAGGAATGCCTTTGTTGCTGCATCATCAAATTCCATAGCCTTTGCTAGATCTTCAAGTGTGTCACCCTTTACAAGGTATCCGCCCTTATCAAGCTTCTGGATTACAGCTGAACCAGAATACATTTCTTCGTTAGCAATAAGCCATACATTTCCGCCAGTCTGCTCAACTTCAGCAGCTGAAACAGCATCTCTTGTACCAGTTTCGTTTGTGAAACGAACACCTTCGCGGTTTACAAGGATTGCACCATCACCACGAAGAGCCTCGCCTACTAATGTACCATCTGAAGGAACAACAGTAGGGTGGAGCTGAATCTGATCTAAGTCTACGAAATCAGCATTAATATCTGTTAAGAATTTAATAGCATCACCACTTGCTGTGGTAACGTTTGTAGAAATATAGCCTTCCAAATCAGGTCTGTAGCTTACAACCATGTCCATGTTTCCACCGAAACCACCAGTTGCAACGATGACTGCCTTTGCATGTACAGTAACTTTGTTGCCTAAGCTACCCTTTGCATTGACACCAACAGCCTTACCATTTTCCATGATAATGTCTGTTACTTCTGTATCCATGATTACTTCAACGTTGTTCTCTGTAAGCTTTGCTGAGAGAGCATCTACGAGGAAGCTACCTACTGGGATAACATTTCCGTCAGCATCTACTGGTCTGTGAGTACGGTTTGTGCTAAGACCACCCATTGTAGCAAGAGGTCCATTGAGTGCACAGCCTTCTTTATCGAGCCAATCGATGGCATCAGAAGTACCTTCTGCAAGAACCTTTACAAGCTCAGGATCGTTGATTTCCTTACCACTCTTCATAGTATCTTCTACGAATAAGTCTACAGAATCTTCGACACCCTGCTCCTTCTCATAATGAGTCTCAGCAGCGTTCATACCAGAGCTTGCTCTACTTGTGTTTCCGCCAAGAATAACATTCTTTTCGATGAGCACAACCTTCTTGCCAGCTTCTGCAGCAGTGATAGCAGCTGTCATACCAGCGCCACCGCCACCTACGATAACAACATCAGTTGTGGTTTCATAATCCTCCGCAGCAGATGCGCCACCAGCCTTGCTACCGTCAGCTACGATACCAGCTGAATCAAGCGCCATATTAACAGCCTCTAAAAATGCTTTAGAACTATATGTTGCACCAGCAATAACATCAATGTCTGTATTCTGCTCTGCAATTACTTTGTCCTTTAGACTTTGGATAGCTGAGCCACCAACTGATGGTGTTTCGTCAGGACATGTGTATGTGATTTCAGTAATCACGCCGTCCTCAACGAAAACTTCAACATTTACGTCGCCGCCAAAACCACGGGCTGAACCTTGGTAAGATTTTCCTGATAGTTTTAGTTCCTCTGGATGTGTCACGAACCATCCAAGAGTTCCGGCAATACAAAGACATAGAATTAAAGAAATGGTTTTTTTACTAAGTTTTTGCATATATATTCCTCCTGGCAAAATATCGCCCTTAGACTATTTTAACTAAATAATGTGTATTATTCGTTAATTAATTTTGAAAGAAATGACACCAAAATGATAAAAGAAACCTTATTTTATGGTTTCTTTTTTTATATTTTATCTAGGGGTGATATTTTGAAGAAAAAAAGATGGATTGCGGCAGGAATATTCATAGCTGTCGCGGTGATAGGAATTGCTATGATATCAAAACATAATTTAAACCAGTGGGTGGATTTTGGAGAGCAAGTTTATATTTTTTCTCCATATGATGATATGGCAAAAATCCAAAGGACTTGCGATGAGATTTTTGAGAAGCAGGAAAGGAATCAATTCGGCAGTGAGCGCTATGCACTTTTGTTTATGCCGGGAGATTATCCTGACTTGAATGTAAAGGTGGGATTTTACACTCAGGTCTTAGGACTTGGGGATAAGCCTACAGATACTAGGATAGGTAAGATAGAATGTGATGCCAGATGGCTAGGAGACGACCCAAATAACCACAGCGCTTTGTGCAATTTCTGGCGCAGTGTGGAAAATATTGAGGTGATGGAAAACACCCTGTGGGCAGTGTCCCAGGCTACAGACATGCGTCGCATGAAAATTGATAAAGCTCTGTATCTGCACGATGACTATGGCTGGGCCAGTGGCGGATTTTTGGCAAATTCAAAAATAGATTTGATGGTGGATTCTGGCTCCCAGCAGCAGTGGCTTTCTAGAAACAACACTTACAAAACCTGGATGGGACAAAACTGGAATATAGTATTTTGCGGCGATAGTCCAGAGGGCATTCCAAATGGCACATGGCCACTGTTTTCATATACCACTGCAGAGGGCGTAGATAATATGAGAGAAAAGCCATACATTATCTATGATAAAAATAGAGGCTATGAGCTGATTCGACCAGGTTTGAGACAAAGGGCCGAGGGTTATGACTGGGATAGTGACATAGCAGATGAGCATATTTCCTTCAAAAATTGCTTCCTTGCCACACCAGATGACGATGCTAAAACTATCAACGCAGCCTTAGCTGAGGGTAAGCACATTATTTTTACACCAGGAATTTACAAGCTTTCAGAGGCTCTTCAGGTGACAGCAGATAACACTGTGCTGCTAGGTCTTGGTCTTGCAACACTTACCCCAGTAAATGGAAATAGCTGTATTGAAACTAGCGCCGCTGGTGTTACTATAGCAGGTTTGCTGTGTGATGCAGGAACTGTAGAATCAGAAAGCCTGGTTCACATAGGGGCACCAGAAAACACTACAGAAGAAACAAATCCAATCCTGCTGGCAGACCTGTACTGTCGCATTGGCGGTGCCACTACAGAAAAAACAGCAGTTAAAACTGCTGTAGTAGTAGATGCTGATGGAGTGATAGGAGATAACCTGTGGCTTTGGAGAGCGGACCATGGAGACGGTGTAGGCTGGGAAATAAACGAGGCAGACCACGGTATCGAAATAAATGGGGACAATGTGACTATGGTTGCCCTTATGGTAGAACACTTTAAAAAGGAGCAGACCATTTGGCGGGGTCAAAATGGAAGATGTGTCATGTACCAAAGCGAGGTGCCATACGACATTCCAGAGGGAGAGGCATGCTCATCCTTTGTGGTGGAGGATAATGTCACATCCTTTACAGGAACTGGTATTGGCATATACCTGTACAACAGAGATGCCACCATTCCGTTGGAATCTGCCATGCTAGTGCCAGATGCACCTGAAGTTTCAGTAGAACACATAATAGATGTGATGCTTGGGAACAGCCATCCCGGCATTCATCATGTAATAAATGAAGCCGGGGGCAGTGTAATTCATACTGGAGAGGTACAAAGAGTTATTAAATACTGCAATGGCCAGCGGAAATAAACCAAAGCTCTAATCTAAAGGTATCACCTATGGTGAAGGTTTTGCTTTCGCCGCCCTGTCTTTTCATAAGACTGGAAATGCTGATTAGGCCGATTTTAGCGCTTTCGTTTTTACGAGGCACATTTCTGATTGTGTTTTCGAAAGAGAGGATGACATTATCGTCCTCTTTTTTTATGTCTATTTTTACTGGCTCGGCTTCATCGGCGTACTTATCGATATTCGTAAATACGTTATTAAAAATACGAAGGATATCGTCTGTGTTTACCTTAATATCAAAAGGTTCCACATTCTCATTTACTTCAAAGTTAAATCCCTGTTCCATAAGAGGAGGAGTAAGCTCGGAAATAATCTGCATGAAAAGCTCCATGCCATTAACCTGTTCTAAAGCCTCATCAGGACGCTTTGGATTAGGGTCAAATGCCAGAAAATATTCAAACAGCCTATCTGACATTTCTTTTATCTGATGGCAGGTATCTAGGGCAGTGCCTATGTATTTATCCAACTCCTCCTCAGACTTATAGTGGTGCTCCTTTAGAATCTCCAAGTATCCCATTTGAGTGGTAAGAGGAGTACGAAGGTCGTGGGATAGAGCGGTTACCAGGCTGTTGTTGGCTTGTAGTGCCTTCTTTTCATTTTCCATCTGGTTTGACAGTGCCACTCTCATAGAGTTAAGGCTCTCTGCCACGTGGGCAATTTCGTCATTTCCCTTTACAGGAATGTCATATTCTAAATCTCCACCCTCTAGAATGTTGATACCAGAGGTTACCTGGTTGATATAGCGGATTTTTTTCCTAATCAAAATGGTAATGGTGATTATAGCCAGTATAGCTCCAATAAAAAAGTTTAGATTTTGGATTATGTTGTACAAATCATATTCAAAGTCCTCGATGATGTGCATAGTCACATCCCCATCGGTCAGGGATACTGTGTAGGTGTATGCCTCAGGAGCTTTAAAATAAGCTTCGGTGATGGCAGTGTAATCGTCACCATCGTATACTATAGATTCTTCGTAATCGTCAAGGAAATTATAGATAAGTGCGCCATCCTTTTCTAAGCAAAAGAACATCATAGGATTTCTGTTGGCCCACTGTTGGATTTTTTTCTGATCAGAGGATGAGAGCTTGTTCTTGTTTACATATTTTTGTAGGTCTGCCACAGAAGCTTCTACTTTGGCGGAAGCATAATCTACAGTTATAAGCTTTGAAAAACTAAACTGATAGTTTAGCTCCTGAAGCAACAGATAAGAGCCTCCCCAAATGGCAAGACCTAGTATGATAGAAAGCCACAGCTCTAAATATAAAGATTTGGAAAAGAATGCTTTTATTTTTTTCATTGTAGTTTATATCCCTTTCCCCATACTGTCAGCAGATGCCTTGGATTGGATGGATCGTCCTCGATTTTCATTCTAAGGTTTCTGATGTGTACCATAACGGTGGCATTTGAGCTGTAAAAATATGGCTCATTCCAGATAGATTCATAGATAAGCTGAGCAGGGAAGATGCGCCCTGGGCTTTCTATTAAAAGCTTGAAAATCTGGTACTCCAGCTCAGATAAATCAATAGCTGTCTGATTTCCATCAGTGTCATTCATGAAAACCTCGTTTCTATCTTTTGCAACCTTAAAAATATCGTAGGTGATAAAGTTGTCGTGAGAGACAGTATCCTTGCCCTTATACACAAAGTAGCGGCGCAACATGGATTTTACCCTGGCTGTTAACTCACTGTGGGAAAAAGGCTTGGCTAAATAGTCATCAGCACCTACCAAAAGCCCAAGGGATTTATCTGAATCTGTGCCCTTTGCGGTAAGAAACAGTATAGGCATCTGATAGTTTTCCCGGATGCGTTTGCACACTTCAATCCCGGAAAGCCCCGGCATCATGATATCTAAAATAATAAGGTCAATATCATCATTTACCATTGCAAGGGCGCTTTCACCATCAGGGGCTTCTAAAATACTGTAGCCTTCGCTTTCTAACAAAATATGCAGTATATTTCTGATTTCTTCGTTGTCGTCTACCACGAGAATTGTATGTTTTTCCATACTCTAAATATTAGCACAAAATTAGCTTTGAATTGTTAAAATAGCGTTTCTTTAGATTTCTTTAGAATTCCTTTAGTTAATTCTTAAGGGTTAATTGGCATACTAATCTACAGTGATTAAAACCCCACGGAGGAATATATGATGAAACGTAAAGTAATAGCAATAATTGCAGCAGTGATTGTACTGGCAGGAACAGTATCTGTTTTTGTTGTAAGAAATATGCAGGCAGCTGCAACAAATACAGAGGAAGAAATCCTTACTACATCTGTAATGAAGCAGGATGTGCAAAAGACTCTTGCTGCCACAGGAACTATAATTTCTGCGGAAGAAAGCGGTCAGTTTGCTACAGTTTCAGGCAGTTACCCAGTAGAGGAAGTATATGTAAAGGTAGGAGATGTGGTTAAAAAAGGTGACCCTCTTTACAAACTAGATATGACAACAATGCAGGAGACACTTTCTTATCAAAAGCAGGCTTTGGATATTCAGACAAAGCAGAACCAGTTATCTGAAGTGCAAGCGAAAAAAGCATTAAATGATTCTCTTGCAGCAGGAGCAATTCAGGTAAATGAGGCAACCAGAAATGCAGAGCAGGCAAAGCAGGATAGAGCTGCAGCAGATAGAGCAAAAAGCGCTGCAAATGATCAGCTGGCAAGTGCAAGAAATGCAGAAAGCCAAGCTCGATCTGCACTTGAGAATGCAAAAAAAAGCGGCGATGAGAATACAGATATAAAGTCATTAGAAGATGCCTACAACAGCGCTGTTAGTGCTAGGCTTGCAGCAGAACAGCAGGTGTCAGCGGCAAATGATTCTATAAATAGTGCCGCTAGACAATTAGATGCAGCCAATAATAACATTGCAAATACTCAGAGTTCTGCAGCTAATAATTCATATTCCCAGGCCATTGCCCTACAGTCTAATGCGCTTTCTGCCCAGGCTAGTACACTTTCTTCAAAACAGGAGATTGCAAAGTCAAATGAGGAGCTTTCAAAGGCTGTGGTATACGCCAGCCAGGATGGTACGGTCACTAACGTTAATGTGGTAAAGGGCCAGACCTACTCAGGAACAGATGCTATCGTAATCAACAATGTAAACAGTCTTAAGGCCACTACAGATATTGATGAGGCACAGATTCCTCAGATTGCACTTGGTCAGAAGGTAGAGATAAAAACAGATGCCACAGGAGATGAGGTGCTGACAGGAGTAGTTACCTTTGTCTCTCCAACAGCTACTAAAAACAGCACAAAGTCTGCTGATTCAGATTCCGCTACGGCTTCAGTATCAAAGAGCCGTGCCACTTATAGAGTAGATGTGACAATCGACGGAACAAATGCAAACCTTAGACTTGGCATGACAGCCAAAATGACCTTTGTTACAGCAGAGGCTAAAAACGTTCTTGTAGTACCAACCAGCGATATAAAGATTGATGAAAATGGTGACAAGTACGTAATAGTACAGTCGGCAGAGGGCACTACAAAAAATGTGACTATTGAAACTGGCGTAGCTGATGATTTCTTTACAGAGATTAAGGGGGATTCCCTTAAGGAAGGTGATGTAATCCTTGAGTCAGAGCTTGATGGTAGCGCTGATGCAGTGATTGATGAAATGGGAGCAGATGGAGGAATCTATTTTGAGTAACGAGATTTTACTTTCCGCTAGAGACATTAAAAAAAGCTACTATGTAGGCACACCAAATGAGCTGGAAATCCTCCATGGCATAGACCTAGACATAAGACGAGGGGAATTTGTATCCATAGTAGGTCAGTCTGGCTCAGGCAAAAGTACCCTGATGAACATCCTTGGCGTTTTAGATAGACAGACCTCGGGAGAGTACATTTTAGATGGCATAGATATTTCAAAGGCACCTAATAAAGCATTATCGTCTTTACGTAATAAGCATATTGGATTTGTATTTCAGACCTACAACCTGATTGCTAGAACTGATGCTCTTTCAAATGTGGAGATGCCAATGCTATATGCTGGTATCTCTGAAAAAAAGAGAAGAGAAAGGGCAGAGGAGCTACTTGAAATGGTAGGGATGGAAGAACGAATGCATCATACTCCTGACGAGCTATCTGGTGGACAGAAGCAACGTGTGGCCATAGCCCGTGCCATGGCAAATGACCCTGATATTATCCTTGCGGACGAGCCAACAGGAGCCCTTGATTCAAAAACAGGTCGATTAGTTATGGACATTTTTCACGAGCTTCATGAAAAGCAGGGAAAGACCATAGTGCTTATCACTCATTCTAATGAGCTGGCGGCAGAGACACCTAGAATAATAACAATCAGCGACGGCAACATTGTAGCTGAACAAAATCGCCAGGGAGGAGTGGCATAATGATAAAGGAAAATTGCAAGCTTGCCATTATCAGTATAAAGGCAAACAAGATGCGCTCATTTCTTACCATGCTTGGTATTATCATCGGTGTGTGTGCGGTTATTGCTATTATGACTGTTGGTAATTCCATGACAGCAGATGTAAAAAAGCAGTTAGAGGGCTACGGTGTGCAAAACATTACCGTATATGTGAATCCTATTGATTGGAATGCAGAGCTTTCTGAAGCAGATTATCAAAATATGAGACTTCGGCCAGAGGCTCTTCATAAGCTTTCTGAAAAGTTTAAAAATCGTATAAGCGGTATTTCTGTAGAATCCACCATAGATGGCGGCAAGGTTATCAAAAATGGAAAGACCGCCAATGTAAATGTGTACGGAACAAGCGCTGGCTATTTCAAGGCCAACAAGGTAAAGCTCATAAAGGGAAATAGCTTTAACAGTTATGACTACACTCAGGGACATAACACGGCAATAATCTCCGACAAATTTGTCGAGCAGCTATATGGCCCACAGTTTAAGCCAGAAAATCTCCTTGGCAAGGAAATAGAAATCAATGTATGGGACCAGTACCTTAATGTGACAGTGGTGGGCATTTATCACTACGAGCAGGAGGGCAGCAGAGGAAACAATAAAAATATCACAACAAATGTGTATATTCCTCTTCAGGCTGCATGGAACTTTACTCATAATGAAGAGTTCTTCGAGTGTACTGTGGTTGCAGCAGAGGGTGTAAATGCAGCAGAGCTTTCTACAGAGGTTAAGGAATACTTAACTGAAATCATGGCAAGTAACTTAGGTGATAAATTCATAGTGGATGCCTATAGCAATCAGACCATGATAGAGGAAAACACCAAGACAATGAACCAGATGACAATGGCTATTTCAATGATTGCAGCCATAGCTCTTATTGTTGGTGGTATTGGTGTAATGAACATTATGACTGTATCCATTACAGAGCGAACAAAGGAAATAGGTACCAGAAAAGCCCTTGGCGCTCCTGATTCCATGATTATGCTTCAGTTTATCAGTGAGGCAATTATCATCTGCCTGATCGGTGGCATCATCGGAATCGTCCTTGGTCTTACCTTGGGAAATGTGGCAGTCCATGCCATGGGTTACACCCCTCACATTTCGGTGGCTAGCATTTATATGTCAGTTGGATTTTCTATGGCAATTGGCGTATTCTTCGGCTATTCACCAGCAAAACACGCGGCAAATATGAATCCTATAGATGCACTTAGATATGAATAAATAGCAAAAAAAGAACCGGTGTGAACCGGTTCTTTTTGTTAATCAGTTTTAAATTGGCTGATTGCTACTTTCAAATCGTTAGCGTTGTTCTTGCTGGTGTTAGCAAGGTTTGCAATGTCGTCAGATACATCATTTGCCACAGTGTTTTGGCCGAGGATATTAGAAACACCATCAGTATTTTCTAGAGATGCATCATTTACAGCTGTAATCTGTTTCGCAATCTCATTAATAGATTCTGTCAGACTTTCCATGGCTTCGCCGATTTCTGCTACTGACTGTTTGATGGTGCCGATGCCCTCGTCATAATGCTGGCTTTGTGCTGAAAAGATTTCAAAGCTTGAAATAACATCATTTTTAATAAAGTCGATAAGCTTTGACACCTGATCTCTAACATTTGCCACAGATTCATTGCTGGCTGCAACGATTTCTGTAATATTCATAGCTGTTTCCTTAGACTGATCTGCAAGGGCTCCAATTTCACCTGCAACAACTGCAAAGCCTTTACCTGCCTCACCAGCTCTAGCTGCTTCTATAGAAGCATTCAGCGATAGAAGATTGGTCTGAGAGGTAATAGACATAATGTCGTTTGCCAGCTCATTGATTTGCTCAACAGCATTTAAACTATCAAGTGCCTCTTGCATATTTGCCATTGCTTCCTGCAATGTGGACATGTTTGTATCTATCTCTGAATTAATCTTATCGTTAATTTCTCCTGCAGATTTAATCAGCTCTTCTGAATCCTGCTGGCCAGTTTCCACCTTTGCAGATACGGTATCCACCAAACCTACGATGGTATCAATTTCAGTATGGATGTTTTCAATGGCCTGGTTAGTTTCATTGATTTTTATTGCCAGAGCATCTGCAAAATCCTTGTTGTCGCTGGTGATACCAATAAGCATCTGTGATGCTTCTGTAAGTTTGTCAGAATCTGTTTCCAGCATATTGTTGTATTCGTTAAATACGCTTACAGCACCCTTTAAGCTTAATATAACAGTTCTAGTGGCCTTTGCTAGCTTGCCGATTTCATCGTATCTCTTTTCATAAGGAAGCAGGTCGTTGTTTTCACGTATATCGTAATTTGCAACATTTGTAAGTGCAGTTTGAACCTTTGTAAGAGGATTCACAAGGCGATTTATTATGATTGCTAAAATAACGGCAACTATTATAGAAGCAATGATGCCATAGAAAATAATCATATTTGAATATTTATAGGCTGTTGCGTAAAGCTCTTCTTCTGAAACGCCTACAAATAATAGCCAGTCGTTGTCAGGTAGGTAGGTGTAGTACCCAAACATTTTTTGACCAGTGCCTGTCTGGGTATAATGAACAACACCTGTGGTGTCACCACCTGCTAAAAGCTTTTCTGAAATATCTAATACAGCTGGGTTCTCACTAGTTAACGTGATTTCATCAGGATTATTAGAATAGTAAACAGTTGGATTATTAACACCAGTAAGGATAACCTCCTGATTGTCTACCATATGAATGCTACTTTCCAGCAAATTATAAAAATCTGTTTTATCTATTTCTACCGAACAATAGCCAGCAGGCTGCCCATTTGCTTTATAGGAAGAGCGGGCGAAAATCATGCTGATTTCACCAGTAGCAGGAGATACAGCTGTTACACTGTTGTAAACTGTTTGTCCCTGAGGATTATAGTAGAGGCCCTGAATCATTTTTATTAGCTCAGGGTCATTTTGATAGTTGATTAAGTCTGGGTTGGTATGGGTCAAAACTATACCGTTATATTCTACATAGAAGAGACTTTTCATATTAGGAATAATGGTACTGTAGTAGTTTGTATATTCCTGGGCTGCTGTGTGAACATCAGGATCCGAAGGTTCTTCCACAATATCCTTCATTTCCTTGGCGGCCATAAAACCATCCAAATAAGCATATTCCTTTTGGATAGTTTCATTTAATCTGGCCGAGGTTGTAGAACTCAAACCTTCCAAATGAGTAATGGCCTCTTTTTTTAGAATGTTAGTCATGGAATAAAATGAGAGCCAACTAAGAAAAAGCATAGTAATGGTTGTTGTGATTAGAATATAGATGGTTATTCTAACTGAAAGCTTCTTAATTTTCATACCCTACTCCTGTAAAATACACTTCCCCCCCACTAATTCATACTCAAATTTATCAAAAAATAAAGGATAAAATGTTACCAGTCTGTGATTTTTTGTGTATTTATTGGAAGAAGCTTTTTTAAAGTGTTAAACTCAGAGTAGGGGTTTTTGCAAATCTATTACACAGTGTTGGAGACAAAATATGAATCTTGTTGCTGTAAATGTGCTGGTGATTATATGTGGCATAGCTTTAATGATAAGTCTTCCTTTTTATTTCAAGAGGAAGAATGCCATGGATGCAGCCAATGCCAAGCATGAAGAGTACCTAAAGGACATGCTTCGCATTGACAAAAACTATGCCCCATATCAAAGACAGCTCAGCAAAAATCTTAATATTATCAATTACTGGCTTAAGACAGGAAAGGATCCTACTGAATCTGAGGAGGATTCTGAAAATGTTGAAAAGGCAGATAAGTTTTTTGCGGGCTTAATGAACCCCGTAGAGGCTAAAAAATGGAAGGAATCCATCAGAAAGGCTCGAGAGACAGACGAGGATGAATATGAGGTAAAATCTCTCAGAGTGGATGAATTTTCCCTTTCGAATATGGAGCCTACAGATTTAGATCAGACTGAGGCGCACTTTTATTATTCTCATGATTATGGAGAGAATATTTTTTACTGTGTTACTTTAGAGGCTTTTGAAAAGCGCTACTATAGAAATATTTTATACTTCACCACAGCACGTCCTACAAATTTGCCTTTAGTATATCCGTATAAATATGAAGGAGCTCAGATGCTTTCATTATATAATCACCCTTCCCAGGCGGTATGGTTCCTTAAGAACTGGAAGATGATAAGAGAGGGACTAGAGGGACAAAGCCAGGAAGTGGTCCCTATTGACGAGAGTGTCACCGAAGACTTTGACCTCTAGATAGTTAAGCACTTTTATCTACTTTAGCACGGTAATGCATTACCGTGCTGTGCTGACAAATGTTCGTCTGTGATGTACAATACTCCCTAGCGTTAAAGAGAATAATGTAATGGAGTAAGTATGAAACAGATATTAAAGACAGCAGGAATTGTAGTTTTTGGTAATTTCTGCTATGCATTGGCAGTTGCATTTTTTATTGAGCCATCCCATCTTATTACAGGGGGCGGCACAGGTATGGCCCTGTTCATTCATCATATGTGGGGCGTAGATACATCTACAGCGGTTTTTATTATTAACACCGTTCTTTTCTTGATCGGCTGGAGGTCCATGGGACGACGTTTCGCAGCCAACACACTTCTTTCTACCTTTTGTTTACCAGTAGAAATCAAAATTGCAGAGATGCTTGCAGCACATTATCAGCCAGTGGATGATATTTTCCTTTGCACTGTATTTGGTGGACTTATTATTGGTGCCAGCCTTGGAATAGTTATCAGAACTGGAGCATCTACTGGTGGTATGGACATCCCACCTATCGTTATAAATAAATATTTTGGCATTCCTATTTCTGCAGTAATGTGGGTATGTGATATTACTATCCTTGTAGTGCAGGCACTGTTTACAGACCCTCGCCTTGTTATGTACGGAATCATTCTTGTGGTTATCTATACCACTACTTTGGACAAGGCCCTTGTAATTGGCAAGGCCAAAACACAGATAAAAGTAGTTAGCAAGAAAAGCGAAGAGATTCGTCGAGCAATTCTTCAGGACATCGATAGAGGTGTTACAATCATGTATGGTCGTACAGGCTATCTTGGTAAGGACACTGAAATCTGTCTTTCCATCGTTTCTGCTAGAGAATTGGCTCGTACTGAACAGCTGGTTCACAGCATTGACCCAGAAGCTTTCATCATCGTAAGCCGCGTTTCCGAAGTCAAAGGACGAGGCTTTACAGAGCAGAAAAAATACTTGTAATATGGGTTTACAAAAAGTTGTTTTTTGTGTTAAAGTTTTCTTGTAAATTTCTACAATTCAAAGTTAAAGAAAGGAGAGCAGCTATGGATAAATCTGACAGTCACGGGCGATTGTGCATTTTAAATTTAGCTGCTCTTATCTAATATTCAGAGCAGTTTTCCAAGCATGATTTTTGTGACTATTTTTTACCAGTAGTTTGTGTGAAACTATGGAGAATAAGGAACTTTTAGAGGAAAACATTACTAACGAGATTATCGACTTATTGCGCTCTAATTTAGGTGCCGAAGAGCTTATGGAGGCTCTGGACGATTATCATGAAAATGATATCGCCGAAGCCTACGAATCCTTGGATACAGAGGATCGTAAGCGTTTGTTTGGCATCCTTGGTGCTGAGCGCCTTTCAGAAATTTTCCCTTACATCGAAGACGTAGGTGAATATTTATCAGAGATTACCCCAGAGCAGGCGGCTGATGTCCTTGAAAACATGGATGCTGACGACGCTGTAGATGCTTTGGAAGATATCGAAGACGAGGAACAAAGAGAGCAGCTGATTTCTTTGATGGATAAGGATGCATCTGCAGATGTACGACTTATCAAATCTTACGATGAGGATGAAGTTGGTAGCATGATGACTACTAACTACATTGTTATTGGAGAGACATACACTGTAAAGCAGGCTATGCGCTCCCTGATTTCCCAGTCTCAGGAAAATGACAATATCAACACTATCTATGTTGAGGATGAGAATAAAAAATATTGCGGAGCTATTGAACTTCGCGATTTGATTTTAGCTCGTGCTGATACACCTTTAGAGGATATTATCAGCCATAGCTATCCTAGCGTAAAAGCTGACGAACTTATTTCTGATACCATTGAAATGTTAAAGGATTACGCCGAGGATTCTATTCCAGTACTTAATCCTGAAGAAGAAATCATCGGTGTCATCACCTCACAGGATATCATCGAGGCTGTGGATGATGAGATGGGGGAAGACTATGCTAAGTTGGCTGGTTTGACAGCAGAAGAAGACTTAAACGAGGGGCTTGTTGAGAGTATTAAAAAGCGTATCCCTTGGCTTATTCTTTTGCTTTGTTTAGGTCTTATCACAAGTACAGTTGTAGGTGTCTTTGAGCAGGTAGTTGCATCGGTAGCTATTGTGGTTGTATTCCAGTCTATGGTACTTGGTATGGCGGGAAATGTTGGTACACAGTCCCTGGCTGTTACCATCCGCGTACTTATTGATGAAGAAATCTCTGGCGTTGAAAAGGCTAAATTCGTTTTCAAGGAGATGCGAGTTGGAGGAACTAATGGATTTATCCTTGGTACACTTGCTTTTGGAATCGTAGCTTTATATTTACATTTTTTCAAGCACTATATTTGGATTAAAGCCTTTGAGATATCAGGAATAGTAGGTTGTTCATTGTTTATTGCGATGCTTGTTTCCAGCTTCTTTGGAACTATCATCCCAATTTTCTTTCATAAGATTAAGGTGGACCCAGCGGTAGCATCTGGCCCACTGATCAGTACAGTCAATGATCTTGTTGCGGTGCTGACATACTACGGATTAGCTAGTGTATTTTTAGTAGGCAGACTTTAAAGAAAGCTTTGGGGAGGCGTTCTCATGAAGGTTTTAAATTTTGGCTCACTTAATTTAGATTACACTTATCAGGTACCTCATATTGTCAGAGAAGGGGAGACCATCTCAGCAAAGGAGGTAAAGCTTAATCTTGGTGGAAAGGGTTTTAATCAGTCGGTGGCACTTTCAAGGGCTGGCGTACCTGTTTACCATGCAGGGCTTGTAGGAGAGGAAGGCTTGGATTTTTATGACGCCTGCGAAACCTACGGCATAAAAACTGATTTCATGAAAACCGTCACAGGCAGATGCGGCCACACCATCATCCAGGTGGATGAAAATGGTCAAAACAGCATTGTTCTGTTTGGGGGTGCCAATCAGAAGAATTCAAAGGAATTTGTGGACGAAGTTCTTTCTCATTTTGAGGCAGGAGATATTATCCTTCTTCAAAACGAGATAAATGAACTTTCCTATATAATTGAGCAGGCCTTTGCAAAGGGCATGACCATTGTTTTAAATCCATCCCCATGGGACAAAGCAATAGAACAGTGCGATTTAGGTAAGGTTTCCATATTTGTATTAAATGAAATAGAAGGGCAGCAGCTTACAGGCTGTACCACACCTACCACTATTGTATCAGCTTTGGATGCCAGCTTTTCCAATGCTAAGATTCTTCTTACATTAGGTAAAAGCGGTGCTATCTATCATCATGGGGATGAGGAAATCTATCAGGCAGCCTTTGAGGTGCCTGTGGTAGACACCACAGCGGCGGGAGATACATTCACTGGATTTTTCGTTGCGGGCATGCTTAAAAAGCAACCAATAAGAGACATACTTTTGACAGCCACCAAGGCTGCGGCCATGGCCATTCAAAAGGAAGGGGCAGCCCAGTCCATTCCATTTTTATCAGAAGTAGAATTGGTACATATGAATTAATTAATAGCCATCACAGGTTGTTACAATGAGTAACAATATGTGGTGGCTATTTTCACATAATTTACATATTTTTGCACTAAATGTTGTAGAATTCATAGCTTAAATGAGGTAAAATCTAAATATAAATCATCTGCTGTAAGTTTATCTCTTTTATAGCAGCTCTGATGGCAAAATTTAATAGGTAAGGATGGTGACCCCTATGAAGAAAAACTACGTACTAGACACGAACATTTTGATTCACTGCCCTTCTGCGTTATTCGGTTTTGATGATAATAACGTTATTATTACCACCACAACATTGCAGGAGCTTGATTCAAAAAAGACGGCCTTTGCGGAGGTAGGTTATGGAGCGAGAGAGACTATAAGAAACATCGAGTCAATCGAAGGCGATTATGCAGCTGGGGTTACGATGCCAAACGGCGGTACCTTTAAAATTGCAAAAGAGTCAGAATTCGAAAAGCTGGTTCCAGCAGAATTTACATTAGACCGACCAGACAACAGAATAATAAACGGGGTTCTTGCAATCGCTAAATCTAGCGATTTGGAAACCATTCTTGTAACTAATGATATTTCAATGAGAATAAATGCTACCATGTGTGGCTGTGTTGTTCAGGGTTATCATAACGAAATGATTTTGGACACTGAAAACTACACAGGTAGAAGAGATATTACACCGGAAGACATCGAAAGCCCATTTAATAAAGGCTTTTTGGAAAATGAATTTGGTATTTGTCGAGACGGAAGCAATTCAGCTTTATATACATTTAAAGAAGACGGCTGGCATCTGCTTAAGGATCGGGACTACTACACACCATATTGTCAGCCTAGAAACGTAGGACAGCGGTTTGCACTGTATGCCCTGCTTGCCCATCCAGAGGATATTCCTCTTGTAATACTAAAGGGTAGTGCTGGTACAGCTAAAACCTTCCTTTCACTTGCAGCTGGTTTGCAGGGCTATTATCACAATGGCTACGACCGCATCATGATTACCAGAAGCAACACACTTTCTGATAACGACTTGGGATTTTTGCCAGGTGACTTGGAAGAGAAAATGACTCCTCTTATCGCTCCATTTATGGATAACCTTCAGGTGCTTTTGAAGGGCCAGAACGAAGAAAAAGAGCAGGTTAAGCTACAGATAGAGGATATGTTTGAGACTGGTATCATTGAAATCTGCTCACTAGCTTACATGAGAGGTCGCTCCCTTGTTAATTCCTTCATCATCGTTGATGAAGCGCAAAACTGTACTATAGGTCAAATCCTTGAAATTATAACTAGAGCAGGCAAGGGCTCGAAGGTGGTGCTATTAGGTGATCCAGACCAGATTGATTCACCAAAGCTGGATAGAAAAAACAATGGCCTTACCTTTGCGGCTGAACGTATGAAGGGCTCAAAGCTTTGTGCTCAAATCACCTTTGATGAAAGTGAAACAGTACGAAGCCCACTTGCAGCCGAGGGTGCAAAACGCTTAGTAATCAAGTAATCTTTCAATTTTCGAATTGTTGTAATAATCCTCCTTTTTTATGGCCCCGGGAAAAGCTCGGGGCCAGTTTTTTGGAATTATTAAGAATTCTTAAAATTTCACTGTACTACTTGATATAATACAGAGAATGTGTATACTGAGGTAGAAACATAGTTTTAGAGTTTTAGGTAATACGGAGGAAACGTTTAATGAAAAAAAGATTAGCTATGCTTTTAATCTGTGCAGTAGCAGGTGCATCTATGATAGCCTGCGGAAAGAAGACAGAGCCTATAAATACTGACAATACTCAGGCTACAGAACAAACACAGCCTGCAGAAGATAATAATGAATCAGATAAGGAGCCAGTTAGCACATCGGCACCAACTTATACTTTTACATCGGTAAAGGCGGAGGATTATGATTATTTTGTAGGTGAGGCTCAGTGTCTTCAGATTACAGATGCGGACCATCCAGAGCTTAAGGCTGCAGTTGATGAGTATTTCGAAGGTGTCGTAAAAAATTTTAATACTGGCATTGACGATATGAATGAACAGGCAAAGCAGCAAAACGAGGAGTTTGGGGATCCTGAATATACCGTGAAATATTCAAATAGTATTTCAATTGATATCAAGCGTTGTGACAACCAGGTTCTTAGCTTTATTCTTAACAACTATACTTTCATGGGCGGCGCTCATGGCGGTGGAAGCTACACAGGTGTAAATTTTGACGTAGCTACTGGAAAGCAGATTACACTTGATGATTTAGGTGATGCTGAATCAATCAGACAAACATCAAAGCAGTATATTTTAGATACAATAGCAAATTCTTCAGAAGAAGCTAGAGGAAATCTGTATACTGATGATATAATAGACTATAAGGAAGTTATTGAGGAGTTATTCTCCAATGGTAACCAGCCAGATTACTATTTAGACACAGTTGGAATCACATTCGTCTTCCAGCAGTACGACATTGCACCATATGCTGCAGGCATGATTTCTGTTACTGTACCTTACTCACAGTACGAAGGTATCAACGACAGATACATTCCTCTGGCTGATGCAAATTATGCTTTCCAGCTTGCAAATGCTGGTATAGATAGCAAAGTAGATTTTAACGGCGACGGACAGCTTGACACTATCAGCGTAGTAAACACATGGGACGAGGAGTCTGATAAAAACTACGTTGTTTTAAGAGTAAACGGCGAGGAGCTGAAAAACGAGTCTGGTAATGGTAGCTGGTACACAGGTTATTTCATCCATAACGATGATGGCAACTTTGTTCTCCTTGCAAATGATGGTATCAGCATGGACCTTTATGATGTATCAAATGGTATCAAGGCTAAGGGCCATATGGATACAACACTTTCTGTAAAGGAAGTTACAGCCTCTGGAATTACTCTTGGGGAATATACATATGATGACAACGGCATTGTATGGAGCAACGAAGAACAGATAGGATTTGACTTTAAATAATTAATATAGGAGGGGGTTATGAAAAAGAGATTAATTCTTTCGGTAATTATTACAAGCTTAGTACTTTCTACTATGGGCTGCGGCAGTTCTAAGGATTTTGAAAGCTCTGAAACCAACGCATTTTATACTGAAGATGTGGCGGCAGAAGGCTGGGCTGATACGGCTGCAGCTGATACAGGCTATGCAGAGGAAAAATCTGTAGAAGCACCAACAGAGGCAGGCCAAGAAGATTTAGAGGGCTACGATCTTAGTCGTAAAATCGTCTACACTTCAAACATTGGCATCGAATCCAAAAAGTTTGATGAGGACGTGGTTACTGTTAAAGGGCTGATTACCTCTAATGGTGGCTACATCGAAAGCTCATCTCAATATGGCAGCGCAGAATATGGAAACAGAGACTGTCATTTCACAGCTCGTATTCCAGCTAAAAGCTACGACGCATTTATGAGTGCTGTAGGCTCGGTTGGTTCCATGACATCTAAATACGAGGATGTGCAGGATATCACATCTGAGTACGTAGATGTACAGGCCAGATTAAAAAGCCTAAACACAAAAATGGAAAGGCTACGTGAGCTGGAGGCCAAGGCTGAAACTGTTGAAGAGCTTCTTCAGATAGAAGACAGAATCAACGACGTTCAGTACCAAATCGAAAGCTACACTGCTCAAAAACGTGTATACGATGATCAGGTAGACTACAGCACTGTGGATATCACCATCGAAGAAGTGGCAACCTTCACAGAAGTAAAGGCAGACACTGCATGGAACAGATTCGTGGATGCAGCCAAGGATTCCTGCTCGGGATTTATCACATTCCTTCAGGATTTTGTCATCGCACTGATTTATCTATTCCCATATGCACTGGTTATCGCAGTGATAATAATTATCATCGCTGTAATCCGCAAGAAAAAAGGTAAAGCACCACTGTTCAAATCTAAGAAAAAGAAAAAAGAACAAGAGGTTACAAATACTGAAAAATAGTAGTAATTAAAGGGAAAGGGGTCTGTTAAACAGGCCCTTTTTTTGTTATAATTCTTAAATTAGGATTATTATATGATTTTTTAGGAGGCAACATGAGGATAGGTACAGGTTATGACGTGCATAAGCTTGTGGAAGGCCGTGATTTAATCATCGGCGGCGTTAAAATAGAGCATAGACTTGGCCTTTTAGGTCATTCGGATGCAGATGTTCTTCTTCATGCCATTTCAGATGCTGTGCTTGGGGCAGCAGGACTTAAGGATATAGGAGCTCATTTTCCAGATACAGACCCTAAATATAAGGGGGCTGATTCTCAGAAGCTTTTAGAAGAGGTTAGAGAGCTGGTTATGGATAAGGGATATGTGGTAGGCAATGTGGATGCCACTGTTATTGCTCAGGCTCCAAAGCTTCGTCCTTATATAGAGCAGATGGAAGAAAATGTGGCCAAGTGTCTTGGTATCGATGTATCCCAGGTAAACATAAAGGCTACTACAGAAGAGCACTTAGGTTTCACAGGTCGTGAAGAGGGAATCAGCGCTCAGGCAGTCTGTTTGCTTTACGAATTTTATGATGGAAGCAACGTAGTATACGACAGCGGACGTAGCTGCGAAACATGCGGCGGCTGCGCTAGAAATAAAGGAGAATAATATAATGTCTACAAAATTTACTTTTTACAATACATTAAACCGACAGGTTGAGGAGTTTCATCCTGTTGAAGAGGGAAAGGTTGCAATGTATACTTGCGGCCCTACTGTTTATCATTTCGCACATATCGGAAACATCCGCACATATATCATGCAGGATGCTCTTATCAAATCTTTAGAGTATGCAGGCTACGATGTAAAGCGTGTAATGAACATCACTGATGTTGGTCATCTATCAAGTGATGCTGACACTGGCGAGGACAAAATGGTGGCTGGCGCAAAGCGTGAGCACAAAACAGTTATGGAGATTGCAAAGTTCTATACAGATGCATTCTTTAAGGATTTTGATGCAGTTGGCAACAAGCGTCCAGACGTGGTAGAACCAGCAACAAATTGCATTCCAGAGTTCATCCACATGGTAGAGACTCTTCTTGAGAAGGGCTACGCTTATGTGGCTGGTGGCAATGTTTATTTTGACACTAGCAAGCTTGAGGATTATTATGTATTTTCTTCATCAGTTGAAAAGGAAGCCCTTGAAGTAGGTGTTCGTGACGATGTAGAAGAGGATGCTAATAAAAAGAACAAGACTGACTTCGTTCTTTGGTTTACAAAATCAAAGTTTGAAGATCAGGCTCTTAAGTGGGACAGCCCATGGGGCGTTGGTTACCCAGGCTGGCACATTGAGTGCTCATGCATTTCTATGAAGCACCTTGGAGAGTATATCGATATTCACTGCGGTGGTGTTGATAACATCTTCCCACATCACACAAATGAAATAGCACAGTCAGAGGCTTACCTTGGTCATGAGTGGTGCAAGTACTGGTTCCACAGCAATCACCTTAACGACCAGTCAGGCAAGATGTCAAAGTCAAAGGGCGCAATCCTTACTGTTTCTGTTCTTCAGGAAAAGGGATATGATCCACTTGTATACAGATTCTTCTGCTTACAGTCACACTACCGTAAGCCACTTGTTTTCTCTTGGGAAAACCTTGATAACACAGTGACAGCTTACAACAAGCTTGTAAAGCGTGTGTCTGAGCTTAAGGCTGAGGGCACAGTAGATGAGGCGGTAAAGGCAGAGTATGAGGCTAAGTTCCTTGAGGCAGTTTCAAACGACCTTAACACATCAATGGCTATCACTGTTTTGTATGATGCACTTAAGGCAGACACAAACGATGCTACAAAGCTTGCTTTAGTAGAAAGCTTTGATAAGGTACTTTCTCTTGACCTTGTTGGTCATGCAAAGGCACTTTCAGAAGCAGGAAGCGATGTGGATGCAGAGCTTGAGGCCTTTATTAACGATGCAATCGCTCGTCGCGCAGAGGCTAAAAAGGCCAAGGATTTTGCTACAGCTGATGCAATCCGTGATGAGCTTTTAGCAAAGGGCGTAGAAATAAAAGATACTCGTGAAGGAGTAGTATGGAAGCTAGTTTAAATGATTATTTAAATGGCAAATTTAACATTGAACCAAAGGATATCAGAACCTATTCACCACTTACACTTGCATACATTGGCGATGCAATCTATGATGTGGTGATTCGTTCAATCCTTGTAAATAAGGGCAACACTCCGGTGAACAAGCTTCACCAGCGTGCCAGCCAGGTGGTAAAGGCTACCACTCAGGCAGCAATGGTGCTTGCACTTATGGATGAGCTTACAGATGAGGAGCGTGATTGGTATCGTCGTGGCCGCAATTCAAAGCCACACACCAAAGCCAAAAACGCATCCACCATGGATTACCTTGAGGCCACTGGCTTCGAGGCAGTTATCGGATACCTGTATTTAACAGGAAATATGGATCGTATATGCGAATTAGTTAATCGTGGAATCGATTTATTAGATATAGATATATTGAATTAGAAAGCCTTCCCCTTGAGGGGAAGGTGCCCGAAGGGCGGATGAGGTGTAATTTTGGAAGAGAGTAGAATTGTAGAAGGTAGAAACGCTGTATTGGAGGCATTTCGCTCTGGAAAGACAATCGACAAGCTTTTTGTTTTAGAAGGCTGCAAGGACGGCCCTATTAACACTATCTTGCGTGAAGCTAAAAAGAGCAAGGACACTGTAGTTAGCTTTGTAAAAAAGGAACGCCTTGACCAGCTTTCAGAGACTGGAAAGCATCAGGGAGTTTTAGCATATGCTGCAAGCTATGACTATGTGGAGCTTGAGGACATTATGGCAGCAGCACGTGAAAAGGGGGAGGATCCATTCCTTATTATCCTTGATAATATTGAGGACCCACACAACCTTGGCGCTATCATTCGTACAGCTAATCAGGCTGGCGCTCACGGCGTAGTTATTCCAAAGCATCGTGCAGTAGGCCTTACAGCTACAGTTGCCAAGGCATCGGCAGGTGCAATCAACTACACTCCAGTTGCAAAGGTTACTAACATTTCAAAGACTATGGAGGAGCTGAAGGAGCAGGGCATGTGGTTCGTTTGTGCTGATATGGGCGGTACTACCATGTACGACCTTAACCTTACAGGCTCTATCGGCCTTGTTATTGGAAACGAAGGCCACGGCGTGTCTGATCTTGTAAAGAAAAACTGCGACATGGTTGCATCTATTCCAATGTACGGCGACATTGATTCGCTTAACGCATCTGTTGCCTGCGGCGTACTTGCATACGAGGTTGTAAGACAGCGTATTAACAAAAGCAAATAGGAGTTTAATATGAATTCTGATGAAGGATTAGTTAAACAATATCAGGATGGCGATCAAGCCATCCTTAACTATATATGCGAAAAATATAAGCCTTTGGTTCTTAAGATTTCTAAGAAATATTTCTTAGTTGGTGGCGAAAATGAGGACCTTATTCAAGAAGGGATGATAGGACTTTTTAGTGCAATTCAGGATTTTGACACCACAGGAGAGGTTACCTTTTATCGTTTCGCTGAGCTTTGCATTAACAGGCAGATGATAAAGGCTATAGAGGCTAGCAATAGGAAAAAGCATTCGCCATTAAATGCATATGTTTCGCTGTATGATGAAGATGGCCAGGAGTATGACGAGCCAGATTTTGAGGTAGGCAGCCCTGAGGAGCAGTTCATCGAAGCAGAAGAACACTCTGATTTAATCAGTAGGTTAAAAGAAGCCCTTTCTCCTATGGAAAAGCAGGTCTTTGATTTATATATGATGGATTTAGACTACAAGGAGATAGCAGCCAGGCTTGGAAAGACTGAAAAATCCATCGACAATACATTAACTAGAATAAAACAGAAGGCGAGAGCAATATAATGAAAAATCTATTCCTTATTGGATTTATGGGAACAGGAAAATCTACTATCGCAAAATTTCTAAATCGTAATTACGGAATGGAAATGCTGGATATGGATGAGGCCATAGAGGCGGATGAAGGCATGGCCATTTCGGATATATTTAAAGAAAAGGGCGAAACCTATTTTAGAGATTTGGAGACAGAACTTATTCTACAGCTTAAAGAAAAGGAAAACACAGTTATTTCTTGTGGTGGCGGCGCGGTACTTAGACCTGAAAATGTGCAGGGGATGAAGGAAAGCGGTAAAGTGATACTGTTTACAGCATCCCCTGAAACAATTCTTGAGAGAGTCTCAAGAAATGATAATAGACCATTGCTTAGGGGCCATAAAAATATAGAAGATATTTCTAAAATGATGGAAGACAGAAGACCGCGCTACGAGGCTGCAGCTGATGTGGTTATTAATGTGGATGGTAAGTCTGTAGAAGAAATCTGCAAAGAAATAATGGATTAAAAAAAGCCTGAGGCTTATCTCAAAGGATAGGCCTCAGGTTTTCTATTTTTAAATACAACATATTCTTTAAAGCCGCATGCCTCTAACAGGTCTGGAAGCTTTTCAAAATCAGCAGCTACATCTTTAGGTTCATGTGCATCAGCCCCAAGGGTAATCATTTTGCCACCTAATTCATGGTAGCGTTTTATAATAGAAGGAGCAGGATTAGGGTAAGGCATTCCTTTGCGAAGTGCAGCAGTATTTACCTCTAGTGCCTTGTCCATTTTTATTAGTTTTTCAAGTATCGCATCTACGATATCAGCATAAGGCTTGTGGGTATCTGATTTATATTTTTCGTCCCTGGCATATCTAAAGCAGTAGTCTAAATGACCTAAGCTGTCGAAATTGGAAAATGCATTTATGTTTTCATATAAGAATTCATAGTAGCGACGCAGCAGCTTGCTTGAATCGTCCTGTTGCCAGAAGTCTTCAAAATATGGGTCCATTCTATCAACCACATGGGTACTTCCTATTACAAAGTCAAAGGGATAGCTATCAACAACCTTGGATGCCCTATCTGCGATGTGAGGCTGAATGCCTATTTCTATGCCAGTAAGAACAGTAAAGGAATCATCGGATTGTTCTAAAGCGAGAGCGTGCTGATCAGGATAGTAGTGCTCTAAATCCAAATCGAAAAAGCCGTACTTAGATGGATAATCAATATCCAAATGATCAGTAAAGGTCATACCCCTAAGACCCTTTGCTTTTGCCGCATTTATCATGTCTATTGGAGGAGTATCTGAATCTCCTGAAAAGCTACAGTGCATGTGATTGTCCCAAAACATATGAAGCCCTCCTTTTGTCAGATATAATAGCAGATTGGGAAAAATTTAACAATATTTCAATTTGGGCTTGAATTATGAAATGACATTGTATAAAATGAAGTGCATAAGGGCGCTTTTGTGCTCTGAAATTTAATATTAAATGAATCTTTAGGAGGATTTAAAAATGGCAGTAAGAGTAGCAATCAACGGTTTTGGCCGTATCGGACGTCTTGCATTCCGTCAGATGTTCGGCGCAGAAGGTTACGAAGTAGTAGCAATCAACGACTTA
>JAEEGF011608852.1_pt1 | contig 25306 bp, 16 predicted proteins | sample 9134171 | NCBI WGS metagenome assembly JAEEGF01 (sample SAMN16246542, study PRJNA631951) | gut metagenome | biome: gut microbiome; feature: rumen; material: AP-attached | host: Bos | place: Iran: Karaj | collected 2018-10 | reverse complement strand
AATTATTCTATTTATGGACGAATTATTAAACACCGAGAACTCTATTGAGAACTCTATCGAGAATGAAAACACTGAAACACAGGTTGTTTCGGAAGTTGAACAGGTAGCACTGGATGCAGAGCCAAAATTTGAAGAACCGGTTGCAGAACCAGTAGCCGATGTGCCACAGGAAGTCGTGCTTGAGCAAGAACCCGCAGTTGAAGCTCAGCCCGAAGTAAAGGAACCTGAAGTTACCGAAGCCGACTTTGCTGGTCTTAACAAGGAGGAAATCCTTGAGAAAATCCGCTACTATGTACACGATTCCGAAAAGGAAGACTGCAAGAAGGAAATTGACATTCTCCGCAAACTGTATTATGAAAGGCAACGCGAAGACCACGAAAACATCAAGCGTGAACTGCGCGAAAAGGCAGGCGAAGGCGTTGAAATAGAGATGCCTAAGGATCCTACAGAAGACTACTTCAAGGAACTTATGGAAGACTATCGCAAGCAACGCGAAGAACGCATGCGTCGTCAAGAAGAATTAAAGGAAAAGAATTACGAGAAAAAACTCGCTATAATAGAGAAAATTAAACAGTTGGGAAGCAGCGAATCTGTTTCACAATCGTACAACGATTTCAAAAACCTGCAGAAGGAATGGATGGAAATAGGTCAAGTTCCAGCAGAAAAGAACAAGGAACTTTGGGAAAACTACCAGATGCATGTTTCCAACTACTACAATCTGTTGAAAATCAACCGTGAACTTCGCGAACTTGATTTCAAGAAGAACCTTGAGCAGAAAATTGCACTTTGCGAAAGAATGGAAGAACTTCTGCTTGAACCCAATGCACTGACAGCTTTCCGCAAGTCGACCGAACTGTTCAACGAATGGAAGGAAATTGGACCAGTTCCAAACGACAAGCGCGAGGAAATATGGGACAGATTCAACGAGGTTCGCACCAAGATATACAACAATTTCCACGAGCATAACGAGAAGCAGAAAGCTGAACGCGAACAGAACTACGAACAGAAAGTGCTTCTCTGTGAAAGAATCGAGGCTATGGTTGCCGATGATGCTTTGCCTACATCGGGCAAGGATTGGCTTGTGGCATCACAGAAAGTGCTTGAGCTTCAGGCATTGTGGAAGACAATAGGCATGGTTCCAACCGCAGTAAATAATGAAATTTACGAAAGATTCAGATCGTCGTGCAATAAGTTCTTCGACATGAAGAAGGAATACTTCGACAGGATGAACAGCGATTTGGAAGAAAACCTTCGCAAAAAGACCGAACTTTGCGTTACAGCCGAGTCGCTTCAAGACAGTACCGACTGGAAGAAGACAACCGAAATGTTCTACGACTTGCAGAAGAAATGGAAAGAAATAGGTCCTGCACCTAAGAAGCATTCCGACCAGATCTGGGGCCGCTTCCGTGCTGCCTGCAACAAGTTCTTCGATGCTAAGAGCCAGTTCTATTCAAACATCGAGGCCGAACATCAGATGAACCTGGAAAAGAAAGAAAATCTTATTTCCGAGGTAAAAGCTTATGTTCCTGTTGAAGACCAGACTCAGAATATTGAGAAAATCAAAGAGTTCAGAACCCGCTGGAATGAAATTGGCTATGTTGCAACATCAGAAAAGGATCGTCTGTACAACGAGTTCAAGGAAGCTATAAACAAGATTTTTGCTACAATTAACCTCAACCGCAACGACATTGAAATTTCGACCTTTACATCGCAAGTTGAAATGATGAAGGAGGCTGGCGAAACTACGGCTTTGCAAAAGGAAAGAGCAGCAATAGTGCACAAGATTCAGGACTTGACTGTTGAGATTGCACAGATTGAAAACAATCTTGGATTCTTCTCAAGTGGTTCAGATTCTATTGTTCAGGAATTCAACAAAAAGATTCAAAAAATTAAAAACGAAATTTCAGTATTGAAAGAAAAGAAAAAAGCAATTGATATAGCAGAGAGGGAACTTAAAGGTACAAACAATGAATAAGTTGTTTTCATTTTTCATAACTTTGGTTGCATTCCTTGCGAGTGCAACCATGCTTTTTTCTCAAACTGGTACACTGAAAGGTTTTGTGCTTGACAAGGAAACTGGTGAGCCTTGCATGTTTGCAAACGTTTCGATACCTACTGAGAAAATAACACTTGGGGCTTCAACAGATGTCAACGGTTATTTTTCTATTCCAAAAATTCCAGTTGGCACACATACAATAACCATTACATACTTGGGATACACCGACCTGACGGAAGAATTTACAATAGCGAAGGAAGGTCAACTTGTTTCGAAGAACTTTATGATGTCGAAGTCGGCGGTAATACTTCAGGAAACTGTCGTGTCGGCAGAGCGCGAGGAGCAAAAGACTCAGGTAAGAGCTTCTATAATAAAGGTTTCGCCAACGCAAATTAAGCAGTTGCCATCTGTCGGCGGCGAACCCGACATTGCACAATTCCTGCAGGTGCTTCCTGGTGTAACTTTTACAGGTGACCAAGGTGGACAACTCTATATCAGAGGTGGCTCAAACATACAAAATCTGGTTCTACTAGATGGAATGACAATCTACAACCCCTTCCACTCTATCGGTTTGTTCTCTGTTTTCGACTCCGACATAATCAGGAATGCCGATGTTTATACTGGAGGATTCAATGCTGAATATGGAGGACGTTCTTCTTCGGTTATGGACATTACCATGAAGGACGGCAACGCAAAGAAATTTGGAGGTAAGTTTTCCGCAAGTACCTTTGGTGCAAAGTTAATGCTCGAAGGACCAATTGTCAAGTTCAAGGAAGGAAAGACTAGTCTTTCGTACATAGTGTCTGCCAAGACTTCGTATCTGGAACAGTCATCCAAATATATATATAGGTATATAAACGATGGCAAAGGTCTACCCTTCAACTTTACTGACATCTACGGAAAACTATCGCTTGCAGCACCAGGCGGAAGCCGTGTGAATGTGTTCGGTTTCAACTTCAACGACAATGTTAGCTATCAGGGACTAAGCGACCTGCATTGGCGCACATACGGCGTTGGTGCCAATGTAGTTGTTGTGCCACCAAGCTCATCAATGATGATTAAGGCACATGCCTCCTACTCCAATTATGCTATTTCAATGCAGGCGTTGGAAAACTTCCCGAGTTCAAGTTCAATCGATGGTTTCAATGTCGGTTTGGACTTCATATATCACATGGGAAAGAACGACTTCACATGGGGACTTGAAATGCTTGGTTTTGCAACCAACTACGACTACTTCAACTCTGTTGGCCGCGAATTGACACAGGTAGAATACAGTACCGAACTTGCAGCCTTTGCAAAGTACAAATGGAATCTGGGGAGTGTCGTAATAGAACCTGGATTTAGACTACACTACTATGCATCAATGGGTTCTGTTTCTCCAGAACCTCGTCTCGGCATAAAATACAATGTAGTAGAAAGGTTCAGGCTTAAACTTGCAGGAGGCTTGTATTCGCAGAACCTTGTCGCAGCAAATAGCGACCGCGATGTTGTTAACCTATTTTACGGTTTCCTCAGCGGTAACCTGCCAAGCATGCCCGACACCTACAAGGGCGACATTCTGAAAACCAAGCTTCAAAAGTCGGAGCATATAATATTTGGTTTCGAATGGGACATCATCAACTCGCTGAACCTGAATGTAGAAGGCTATCTTAAAAACTTCGACCAGATTACGACAATCAACAGAAATAAGATTTACGATGATAACTCGACAAATGCATCTCGTCCCGACTATCAGAAGAAAGACTTCCTTGTTGAATCCGGATACGCATACGGCGTTGACTTCCTGCTAAAGTACGACACTGAAAAATGGTACATCTGGGCGGTTTATTCGCTCGGCTGGGTACGCAGAAACGACGGAGTTGCAAAGTATTCTCCCAACTACGACCGGCGTCACAATGTAAACCTTGTCGTTACATATAGGTTTGGAAAGAACAACTCATGGAATGCAAGTGCAAGATGGAACTACGGTTCTGGATTCCCGTTCACGCTGACATCTTCATTGTACGAAAATGTTGACTTCACTGGCGGAATAAATTCCCAGTACTGGACCAACAACGGAACGCTTGGAGTTGCATACGCCGAACTCAACACAGGAAGACTCCCCGATTACCATCGTCTTGATTTGACGATAAATAAGGTATTCTCCTTTGAGCATAACATGAAGTTGGAAATCAACCTCGGTGTGACCAATGTATATAACAGAGCAAATATATTTTATTTTGACAGACTCGAGTATAACCGTGTAGACCAATTGCCGATTATGCCGAGCTTAGGATTGAACTTTACATTTTAAAATATTATGGCAACAGAAACAAAATACATCTTCGTAACTGGCGGCGTTGCTTCGTCGCTCGGAAAGGGAATAATCTCTGCTTCGCTGGCAAAACTGCTTCAGGCAAGAAATTATTCGGTTACAATTCAGAAACTTGACCCTTACATCAATGTTGATCCAGGCACTTTGAATCCTTTTGAACATGGTGAGTGCTTCGTCACCGATGACGGCGCAGAAACCGACCTCGACCTCGGACACTACGAACGTTTCCTGAATGTTCGCATGTCGCAGGCCAACAATGTTACAACTGGCAGAATATATAAGACCGTCATCGAGAAAGAACGTCGTGGTGACTATCTGGGCAAGACGGTGCAAATTATTCCGCACATCACCGATGAAATCAAACGAAGGATTAAAATCTTGGGAACTACTGGCAATTACGATTTTGTAATTACCGAAATTGGTGGAACTGTGGGCGATATAGAGTCATTGTCGTACATAGAAGCTGTACGCCAGTTAAAGTGGGAGCTCAAAAATCGTTGTGTCAGCATCCATCTGACATTAGTCCCCTATCTGGCAGCCTGCGGAGAACTTAAGACTAAGCCAACACAACACTCGGTGAAGGCATTGCAAGAAGCTGGCGTTCAGCCCGATGTTCTTGTTCTTAGAACCGAACATAAACTTCGTCCAGACATCAAGGCAAAGGTGGCTAACTTCTGTAATGTTCAACCAGGAGCAGTAATAGAATCACGGGATTGCAGTACGATATATGAAGTTCCGCTTGAAATGCAGAAGGAAGGTCTTGATGAGATTGTTCTCACGCAACTCGGTATTGAACTAGGCCCTCGTCCCGAACTTATTCCATGGCGCTCGTTCCTCGATAAGTACAAAAATCCAAAGCATCATGTAAAAATTGCTCTTGTTGGTAAATATGTAGAATTAAAAGATGCGTATAAATCTATAAATGAATCATTTATCCACGCAGGAGCAGCAAATGAAGCCGATGTGAATGTTACTTATGTTAATGCAGAATCGGTAACCAAGGAAAATTGTGAATCGCTGTTCGATGGAATCGACGGAATGCTTGTGGCTCCAGGCTTTGGAAACCGTGGCATCGAAGGTAAGATTGAAGCCGTACGATATGCTAGGGAAAACGACATTCCATTCCTTGGAATATGTCTCGGAATGCAATGCGCTGTTATTGAGTTCGCTCGCAATGTGCTCGGACTTGAGGATGCCAACTCGCTTGAAATGGACGAAAAATGTGCTAATCCTGTAATCAACCTTATGGAAGAGCAGAAACTTGTTACCGAAAAGGGTGGCACGATGCGACTTGGTGCATATCCGTGCTTGCTGACAAAAGATTCGAAGGCTTATGAAGCATACGGAAGTGCAGAAATAGAAGAACGGCATCGCCATCGCTACGAGTTCAACAGCTCGTACAAAGAGATGTTTGAGTCGGCTGGAATGGTTGCTACCGGTATTAATCCGCAGACAAACCTTGTGGAAATCGTTGAAATTCCGAAAAATAAGTGGTTTGTCGGTGTACAATTCCATCCTGAATACAAGAGCACTGTAATAAATCCTCACCCGTTATTTGTAAGTTTTGTAAAAGCAACTATTGATAATAAGAAGTAATATATGGATAAAAACACAATCATTGGGCTTGTAATCATAAGCGTACTGCTGATTGGCTATATGTTCCTCTCTCGCCCAAGCAAGGAGGAAATTGCTGAGCGTCAACGCATACAGGATTCCATAGCCCATGAACAAATGGTAAAGGAAGAAGAAGCCAAAGTGGCTGCCGAGCTGCTGAAAGCCGAAGCCGAAAAAGCAGAGCAGGAAGCAGCTGAAATGGCAGATTCTTTGAGCCCAGAACAATTGGATTCAATTAAAAATGTAAAGCTACGCAACGATTATGGAATTTTTGCAAAATCGGTAACTGGAGAAAATAACTATACAGTTGTCGAGAACAACAAAATGATAATCAAGTTTCTGAACAAAGGTGGCAAAATCTATTCAGTAGAACTGAAAGACTATAAGACTTTCAATCAGGAACCTCTTGTGCTGTTTGAAAACGACGAAAATTCCACCTTTGGAATAGTGCTGACGGTAAATGGAAAGCCGTTGGTAACAAACAACATGTATTTCGAGCCAATGCTTGCAGGCGGAAAAACTCCTGCTACCGATACAATCAAGGTCGGCAACGAGGATTTGAATTTCGTCATGCGTCTGACTGCCGATGCTGGCAAATACATTGAATATAACTACACTATTCATCCGGATGACTACATGCTTGACTTCAACCTGAATATTGTTGGTTTGAAGGACGAAATCAAGGACAACACAAGCACAAAGATGCAGTGGTACGTAGATGTGTTTGCACTCGAAAGAGGTCGCGACTGGGAATCCAACAACACGACTGTGTTTATGCGCATGTCGGACGAGGAAATTGAAAACCTCAACGAAATGAAGGATGCCGACAGCTACGAGACCAAGGGAAGCGCACAGTGGATCGCATACAAGCAGCAGTTCTTCTCCTCTATCCTGATTTCCAAGGATAATTCGTTTGGCGATCCAAAGATCTCGCTGGTAAAACTTGACGAAAAAGAACATCCAAAGACATTGAAGACTTTTAAGTCGGACGTTTTCCTTGAAATTCCTGACGAACAAAAAATTTCAAAGGAATTTAGCTTCTATTTTGGACCAAACAAGTACTCGTTGCTGAAGGAATACACCGACAAGGATGGCAACGACATGGACATGGAAAAGGTCATTCCGCTGGGCTGGGGAATTTTCGGCTGGGTTAACAAGTACGCCATCATCCCGATGTTCAACCTGTTAGGTCGTGGAATTGCAAACTACGGTATCATCATTCTGCTTATGACAATCATAATCAAGATTGTGCTTTTCCCGTTGACCTACAAGTCGTACATGTCGACTGCAAAGATGCGCGTACTAAAGCCACAGCTTGATGAAATTGCAGCAAAGTATCCGAAAGGCAAGGAAATGGAACGTCAGCAGGCACAGATGAGCCTCTACCAGAAGGCGGGCGTAAGTCCGATGGGTGGTTGTCTGCCTTTGTTGCTTCAGTTCCCTATACTTATTGCAATGTTCCGCTTCTTCCCTGCCTCAATAGAATTGCGTCAGCAGTCATTCCTTTGGGCATCAGACCTTTCGTCGTATGATGCTATATTGGAATGGAGCACCAACATTCCTATAATTTCTTCGCTTTATGGTAATCATGTCAGCCTTTTCGCATTGCTGATGGCAATTTCGATGTTCGTTCAGCAAAAGATGACAAGCAGCCAGAATCCTAGCAACTCAATGCCCGGCATGAAGGTTATGATGTGGATGATGCCAATACTTATGCTGTTTTGGTTCAACAAGTACTCGTCAGGATTGAGCTACTACTACCTGCTTGCTAACTTGTTCAGCATCTTGCAGACATGGATAATCCAGCGTTTTGTTGTAAACGAGGAAAAACTTCTTGCACAGATGGAAGCCAACAAGAACAAGCCTAAGAAGAAATCGAAATGGATGCAACGCCTCGAAGAAGCCTCGAAAAGACAGCAGGAAGAAATGAGGAAAAACCAGAAAAGAAAATAATAACATGTTTAGTAAGTAAGGAAAAGGCATCGGCGCAAGTCGGTGTCTTTTTTTTGTTTCTATTTTTTTTGGTTTCTGTGTTTCTAGGTTGTTTTTATTATCCGCAAAAAAGGAACAGTCATTCCGCAAAATAGAACGAACAGCATAAGGAACGGTGCTTGTGAGTTCATTTGTGCGGAACTTTCTCAAGAGCCAAAGGCGAATAATCTCCTTGATTAGTACTATTGTTGGAGATTGCTCGCAAGCTTCGCGAGGCTGCAAGCAACGTTTCGGATAGCAGTCTTCACAACGCTCACCGTTTCGTATCGCGTGTTACGACTAGCTTCCGTACCTTTAGCTCACGCAGCGAAGCAAGTAAATGACGAGTCTCTTTATTAATATTACCGTTTAAATACTTGGTAATACCAAAATTACATGTATAGCCCCATTTTTTAGCGGACGCCAATAATATGTTTCTAGTTTCTGGAGAGTGGCGTTATTGCTCCTGACTTGGTTGCACCGTATTATTCATCGCAATACATATAGTACATTTCGGCTGCTTCGCGCGACTTGCCAGTAGCCGCTCTGCGCCAGTAGAAACATGACTTTTCGAGAGATGCACGATTATACCAGCACATTCCCATAAGGTAATTCAGTCGGGCATCATCTGGTGTAATGTCAAGTGCCATCGAGAAATCGTATGATGCCAAATCCCACATTTCGTATTCATAATACAAATCTCCTCGCATCTTGAAATATTCGGTATTGGATGGATTTTGTGCAATAAGTTGCGAAACTTCAACTAGAGCGTCATCCTTGAATTCAGAAAATAACGCCAATCTTGCATCAAGATACAAAGCCTTCTCATTGTCTGGGAAGCATTGCAGGTAACGGCCTGTATATCGTCTTGCTTCCAGATATTTCTTCTGGTGCATGCAAACATCGGCAAAGTCGAGAAGATTTTCGGCATTGTAGCGGTCGGTAGCAAGTAACAATTTGCCTGTTTCGTAGGCTGATGCAAAGTTTCCAGAAGCTTTCTGTATGGCAAAACGCAGAGCAACAATTTCTTTGTCCTTCGAATTTGCAAGTTCGAGATATTTCATTGCTTGCGAATATTTTTCCATGCCATAATATGCCTTGGCATACAAATAGTTGCGTTTTGCAGGCTTAGTATTGGTCATTGCATCAAGCATTTCGATGGCATAGTCGTAATGCTGTTGCGAGATATTGTATTCCACATCGGCAAACGCTTCATCAGACTTTGAATATCGAGGTGTTTCCCAAAAATCACGCCATTCTGTAGTACGATTGATATTCTCAAATTCCTTGCACCTGATTATCTGCGAATATGTTCTTGCATTTTTGCCTGAGAGGTGTTTTCCCAGGTATTCAACAGCTTCATCGGAGAAACCCATGCCAGCGTAAATTCTCGACATTCTGAACTGAGCCTCAGTTGGATTATAGCCTTCTAGTTTACGTGAAACTTCAAGTGCTTGCGAGTATTGTTCTTTAGCTGTCAAATAGTCGGCCAGGCAAAGTAAAAACTCCTCAGTGTCCTCGTGGCTTTGCCATATTGCTACCGCCGAATCGGTTTCGCCATGCAGCATGAAATTCTGTGCACGAAAATAATCACGCTGGAGATCGTCAATCTGCGCATTACAACTAATGGCAAACAAAAGCAACAGTGTAATATGTACGAACTTCTCTCCCATCAGTCGTGATTTGGAACAATATTATCGGCATGGAACACATGTATGAAACCTTTCAGGTGGCGAGCTTCGAGTCCGGTTAACCTTTGCTCGTAAACCTCGCAGATGTAGAAATAAACGCCAGGAACAACTATTTTGCCTGTCATTCGGTTTCGTCCATCCCACATTATGTCGGGATCGTTAGTCTCAAACATCACCTGTCCCCAGCGGTTAAGTATAGTCATTTCAACCTTTTCCACAAACTTATATTCGCCAATAGGATGATAGAAGTCGTTTATGCCATCACCATCGGGCGAAAACACATTGGGAAGGTCGTAGTAAGAACATTCGTCAATACAAGCAACCGTAGAGTTTTCACTGACATTTCCGTACGAGTCAGAAGCATTTATGTAGTAGCATCCAGCCATCCTGTCGTCGGGATAATGTCTGAATTCGGTAATGTCGGAATTGAAAATCGACAGAACCTGATATTCTCCATCAAGAACCGGCGTGTAGTACAATGTGTAGGTGGCAACATCGTAGTTGCACGAATCAGGCAACGACCATCTAATCAAGTTGTAGGTTGAATCACAAACAGATTCCACTGAAATTTCTGGTCGACAAGGAGCAATAGTATCCACGGAAAACTTGCATACTTGTTGCGATAGATTCTCGAGCGGTTCAGGATATCCAGAAAGCGTATAACGACCATAAGATTTCACATAGTAGCAGTATTCACGACCATTTTCTACTTGGTCGTCAATTATGGATTTTTCAACGGTAGAGCCAATAAGGTTGTAGGTGTCGGTAACAGAATCGTACCTGTAGTATTCGTAGTTGTAGTTTGTCCACGGAACATTGTTTCTCAACCTTATCTTGACTGAATTTTCCTGTTGCGTCAAGTCGACGAATACAGAGGAAGCGAAACTCGGTGTTCCAATCAGGACGCTTTGCCCATTTGCCGTTCCATAAAATTCAATCTTATAAGTATATGGATGATCTACTGTGTTGATATTGTTGTCGGTATATTCAAGATTGTCTATTCCGTCAATTTCTGCAATTTGAGAAAAATTGTCGCCGAGGAAACCTGTCGAACGGAAAAGCACATATTTGTATGGCGCTGATGTTTCTGCAAGTTCTGCTTCGTCTGGCTTCACCCATGCTACGTAAACGCTTCCTGTTGCCCTGTCGGTTGACAGAACGCTAACATTTGTCATCGTAGGAAGACCTTTAGGCAACGAAGAGCAAACTTCATCTGACGCATAACTCTCAGCCCCATCGGGGAATACAGCACAAACAATATAGCAGTATTCATGCCCTTGTGCAATATCCCTGTCTACATACGAAGAATTTGCTCTGCCTTCAACAAATGCTACATTTTCATATCCGGTGCTTGCCGGCACGCCAGTCTGACAAAAATCATGAACAAAACCAGATGGCATAATCTTTCTGTAAATATTATATCCGATAACATTACTACATACCGATTGCGTCCACGATAAAGTTATTTCTTGGAAAGATGGTGTCGCCTGTAAATTTTCAACTGCTGGTCCAACAACCGTTATATAAATGCTTTTCAAGTCGACAAGATTGACCAGCGGATTCATGTCCTGAGCCTTGATATTCAAAATATAAGGCTGTTTTCTGACAACATTGCAGCTTGTGTGCCACTCAAACATTCCCTTTGCAAAGCCAGCTTGCGAAGCAGTCTGCTCAAAATGAGCAGGGGCATCATCGCTTGCGACAAAAGGAGCTCCGTATGCCGAAAGTATTATGGAGTCCCCATTAGTATCCGTTGCTTTGACTTCAAACTCCAGAAGTTTTCCTGCCTCGATGCAAATGCTGTCGTTATTTCCATATACAGTATCAAGAGATGCGAGGTCAATCTGAGGAATAGTATTTCCGCTGTCGAAGACTTCAATCTGCATGTCACGGATTATTTCGCCAATCTTTACTCCATCGCGCCATTCCTCAATAAGCATCGCAACATTGTATACACCCACATATATCGGCGTATTCCAAATGAGGTCTCCTGTAAATTCATCTACTCTTATATAGTTTGAAGCTGCAGGATACGAATAGTTGGGAATTGGTACGCCGTTTTCTTCGCGACACGGTGTTATCTTGTACGAAAGGCTGTCGCCATCGGGATCGTAAGCACCCGGATTGTGAACGAACACCTGTCCCACTGCCGCCTTGTCCACAGGAGGTTGTGTGAGTATCGGCGTATTGTTTAAGCCAAGCGACGGGTCGATTATCATTGTCGTTGAGATGGCAAAAAGCGTATTCACCGAATTGGGAATATTAGTGACATTGGCATTTCTGTTCGGATCTTCAACCGTTATGCAGAATATGCCTGGACCGCCGTATGTGTGCCTCCCTACATATTTATTGCGCTTATAGTAATCGGGAAGTAAAACTTCTTCGCAACGAGGAAGTATAGAAGTTGTATTGTCGCCCCATGCAATCTCAAGGTCGGGGCGGTCTGCCGTCCAGCCAGGACCAGTGGCCGTGTATGTGATTATTGTAACCTCGTAGGTCAGTGCCGAAATCTGCTTATATGTTATTTCTCCCGCCCTGTTGTGCGTAGCAAGTGCCTCGCACGGCAAGAGCAAGATAGCGACAAGCAAAGTTGCCGCAACGAGCATATTTCGGCAAAGAACCCTGATAGACATATTTTAGTAGTTGAAGCCACCGAGTTTAACTATATCGGTACGAGGATTTACGCACATTACCGGAATCTTCTTGCTCAATTCAATATTGCGCGGACGTTTGATGCTTGTGAACGCCTTCTTGTAGTTTTCAGACATATAGAGCACCAAGTCTGGCGAAATGCCACGCATATAGTCGTAAATGTTATCGTAGAAATCATCTTCGGGAACACCTTCGACATCGAATTCTATGGCATTGTCGGCAAAAAGTGAAGTTGCAAATGCAATGTTGCTGTTGATGTCGGCCTGACGGCTCTCGCTGTTTGTCTTAGGATATACCACATATACGTGGCTCTCGAAAATGAGGTTCAAGTACTTAGCCCAGATGAACTTAGCTCGCGACTTCTTGTCACCGTCAATCGGGATACAAATACGGTCGTACTCGCCGAATGCCAACGGACTCTGTACCAGCACGAAAGGAACCTTTACAAACTTCTGTATCAGTTTCACCTGCTTCTCGATAGTTTTGATTCCGTGTACGCCCATTACAGCAAGGTAGGCATTCTGTTCAATACCGTACTCGTGGATTACATCGAATGGCGAACCTTTTCGCACAACAGTAGTAACCTTTTCGTAACCAGTATCTTTTTTGAACTTTTCAGCCACTTTTTCAAGTTCTTCCTGCCACTCGTCAATCATCTTGTCGGAGTCGGCAACATAAAGGATATGAATAGGAAGCTTCTCGAACTTGGCTATTTCGTAAGCGTGGTTAAGAGCAAAATTCGCCTCATTACTAAACTCGTAAGGCACTAAAACACATCTTTCCATAATACAATTATTGTTAACAAACCTAATATTAATTTCAACTGCAAAGTTATTAATTTTTTCAAAGAAAAGAAACCCTCAAAACAATTATCAACAAAACAAATTGTACAAATTACTTCTTCAGCCTAATCAGCATAAGTCCATCGCGAACCGGAAGTATAATCTTTTCTATATCAGAACGATTTGAAATATACTCGTTGAAAGCCATAATGCCGTGTGTCATGTGGTCGTTTGATGCCGTTTCTGTAAAAATCTTGTCGTACCATATAACATTGTCGGCAATGATTGTTCCATTTGTTGCAAGTTTTGGCAGCACTGTCTCGAAATAAGAAATGTATTCTCGTTTGTCGCCATCTATGAAAATCAAGTCGAACTGTCCCTCAAGTGTCGGCACGATTTCGGCGGCATCGCCTGTGATCTGCACAATCTTGTCCTGCATACCTGATTTTTGGAAATATTTTGATGACAGCCATTCTATTTCGTCATTTACCTCTATTGTAACCAATTGTCCGTCAGCAGGCAAAGCTCTCGCCATACATATTGCAGAATACCCCGAGAAAGTGCCTATTTCGAGGACTCGCTTTGCTCCCGTCATGCCGATAAGCATTGCCAGCAAATGTCCCTGATAGCACCCCGATTGCATTTGTGGATTAACCTGTGTAAGCGCAGTCTCTCGCTCAAGAGCACGAAGCAATTCATCATCTTGACATCCAAAACTTTCAATATATTCGAAACGTCTTTCTTCTGCCGACATATTCTACAAATATTTTATTGACGAAAAATTATCGCGGACGAAAATTTCGTTCGCAACATCCATGACATCCTGTGCCGTGATTGCCTCAATGAGAGCAACGGTTTCCTTGAAAGTTTCGGCCTTGCCGTAATTCATAAACGACTTTGCCGTAGGAAACAACAGGTTTGAATTTGAACTGCACTCAATTGCCACCTGCCCTATCAACTGCTTCTTTGCTCGCGACAACTGCAAGATTCCCAGCTTGTTATTTTTCATTTTGTCAAGCTCGCGGAAAATCATATCCACGGCAAAGTCAACCTTTTCCTGGTCCGAACTAAAGAATATGCTAAATAATCCAGTGTCTTGATATGTGGTAAAGTTGGATTCGATGTTATACGAAAGTCCATGATGTTCGCGCAACTGCATGTTCAAGCGGGAGTTCATGCCAGGTCCTGCAAGTATGTTGGAAACCAAAAACATAGGAACACGCTTCGGATCACTGTACGAATAACAGTAGTTGCCAATAATGGTATTAGCCTGAAGACTTTTCTTTTTCACCACTTTGTCGAACTTTGTTTTTCCCGCAAATGGAACTCGCTCAAAACTACGAAGTTTTGCCGCATTTTGTCCGAGATGTTTTTCGCACATGCGAACAAGGTGTCGAAAATCAATGTCGCCAATTGAACAGAAAACCATCTGGTCGGTGTTGTATTTTTCTGCGACAAAATCAATTAAATCATTAGTACAGAACTTAGAGATTGACTTCTTGGTTCCCAATATATTATGTCCAAGCGTATGATCGGCGAACATTGCAGACTCGAACTCGTCGAAAATGTTTTCTGACGGATTATCCTTATATGTATTTATCTCGTCCACAATTACGTCGCGTTCCTTTTCTATTTCGCGTTGTGGAAAAATGGAGCAGAAAACAATGTCGTTGATGAGTTCGATAGCCCTGTCGTAAAATTCCACCATAAAGCTCGACGACACGCATGTTTCTTCCTTAGTCGTATATGCATCTACCTCACCCCCAACCGATTCCATGCGGTTGAGCAAGTGGTATGCCTTGCGTTTCTGCGTTCCCTTAAAGAGCATGTGCTCGGTAAAATGCGCCATACCGAGCTGCCATTCGCTTTCGTCGCGAGTGCCAGTATTCATCAGCATGCAACAATGTGCCACATCAGACTTTACGTGGTAGTGAATTATCCGAATCCCGTTGCTTAATGTAATCGTTTCGTACACTTTGGAAAATTTTGCGCAAAAATACAATATTATTTACGATTTACGATTTTAGATTTACGATTTATTAGGCACAAAGCATACCCTATGAACATATCGAACGAAAGCCAATCTTCTGTAAATCATTTCACTTTCAATCTTACTCAAAAAAATCGACATTTTTTGAAATAAAATTTTGCCAGTTCAAAAAAATGCTATACCTTTGCAACCGCAAAATTGACTGGTACCTTAGCTCAGTTGGTAGAGCACAGGACTGAAAATCCTGGTGTCCCTGGTTCAATTCCAGGAGGTACCACAGAAAGAGTTCGGAAATCCGGACTCTTTTGTTTTTAAGTAGCTGACAATTTATTTTTTCATGAAATTCGCAATAACATATCTTATAATAATCAACCTGCTTGCTGGAATTTTATTTGTCGCCGACAAGCACAGGGCGACAAAGGGAAAACGACGCATTCCCGAATCAATACTTCACCTTTTCGAACTTGTTGGTGGTATTTTCACTGTAATATTTCTTATGTTCATAATCAGACATAAAAACCAGAAAATGTCCTACAAATTAATAAGTTTCATAATATTGGCATTGTGGATATTTTTTTCAGTAGTAGCAGTCTATAACTTTTACTAAATGATTATTTTTGCCATCCGAATAATATTATAGGTGTTTTTGAGTTATTAGAACGGTAAAAAATATCGGAATGAAAGTATTCAGGTACATATCAACATTGCTTCTTGCAGTCGTAATCGCCTCGGCATCAAGTGCTCAGGAGAAAAAGCTCCGTCGTGCCGACGAGAGTTTCGAGGCCGAAGAATACTACAAGGCAATGGAGGAATATACCGCCATACTGAAAAAAATAAAGAACAAGAACGACAAGATTGAAATATACTATAAGATTGGCGAATGCTACTTCATGTCGGGATACTACAAGAAAGCACGTTCCAACTACAAGCGCGCTGCAAAATCCAAAGGATACGAAGTGAATGCCAAAAATCGCCTTGCCGAAATAGAAATTCAGGAGGACAATTTCGAATCGGCAATCGATTTTTACAACCAAGTGCTTGATGTAAAGCCAGACGATACCGTTGCTCGCAAAGGTATAGAATCGGCAAACTGGGCAATAGAGCAAACCAAGAAACCTACTCGCTGGGTAATCGAAAAAGCCAAGCATCTCTGTTCTAAAGCCAACGACTTCTGCCCTAGCATCGACGAGAAGGACGGTTTCGATCATGTATATTTCAGTTCAACACGCGAAGAGTCGCAAGGCAAGAAACTCAGCGGAATCACTGGAACAAAATTCTCTGACCTATTCGTCACAAAGCTCGACAGACATGGCAAATGGGAAGATGTCACTGCATTAGACTCCATAAACACCCGCTTCGACGAAGGCTCTCCGTGCATATTCGACCAGGGACGCAAGTTCTACTATACCTCGTGCATAGCCGAAAAGGGAAAGAATACTGGTTGCCAGATTTATGAAGCGCAGAAGGTTGACGGAGAATGGATGAATCCAACAAACCTCGGCATAGTTTCCGACTCGCTTTCAATCGGTCACCCGACCGTTTCGCCAGATGGTAGCATTATATATTTCTCTGCACGACTCGACGGCGGATATGGTGGAGCCGACATCTGGTATTCGGAAAAGGCTGGTTCGGAATGGTCGAAGCCAAAGAACATGGGACCCGCTATCAATTCCGCTGGCGACGAACTTTTCCCTTATATGCGCAACGACACTACCCTATTCTATTCCAGCACAAAGCATCCGACCATGGGTGGACTTGACATTTTCGTGGCCTACAAAAATGAAGATGACCGCTGGCGCTCGCAAAACATGGGACACCCGTTCAGCAGCAACGGCAACGATTTTGGCATATACTACTACAAGAACGAGGACAAGGGCTACTTCACCTCCGACCGCAAAGGATCAAAAGGTGAAGACATTTATTTCTTCGAGATGCCTCCTTTAGAGTTCAAACTCACCGGTAGCGTTCATGATGCAGACACAAAGGCACTCATCGATTCCAGCCTTATAACTCTTTACGGAAGCGATGGTTCTATGTTCCGCGATACTATTATTGTTGCAAACAAGAAGGACAAGTTCAATTTCAAGCTCAAAACCAAGACCGATTACGTATTTGTCGTAACAAAAGATGGATACTTCAATGGAAAGTCAAGATTCTCAACCGATTCGCTTGAATTCAACAAGACTTTCGAATACGACATACTTCTTGAAACACTAAACAAGACAATCGAAATTCCGAACATCGAGTTCGCTTTCGGACGCTGGGAACTTACAGAACCTTCGAAAGCCATTTTGGACAGTACTATCCGCATAATGGTTGAAAATCCAAACATTGTAATAGAACTTTCTGCTCACACCGATATGGTCGGATCCGAACAGAGTAATATGGAACTCAGCCAGAAGCGTGCTAATTCGGTTACATCCTATTTCGAGTCGAAAGGCATACCTTCAGCACGTATGGTCGCTAAGGGATACGGCGAAAGCAAGCCGAAAGTTATAACAAGCAACAATCCCGAGTATCCATTCCTGCCCAAAGGCGCAGTGCTGAACGAAAGTTTCATCAACTCGCTGACGAAGGAACAGCAGGAAGTCGCCAACCAGCAAAACCGTAGGATTGAAATGAAGGTGCTGTCGAACGATTACGTGCCAAGTTTGGACTAATAAAAGCCAATCAACAACTACCCATCATGCTTTTTATGCTCAACAATGCCTAAAAGAAGTGGACAAGGCAACTCTTATTTCGTTGAAGACAAATATGTTAACCTAACATTGCAAAAATTTCAAAAAAAAATTAAAAAGTTATTGCCAGAATCAAAAAAAGCAGTACCTTTGCATCGCTTTTGAAAGCAATCAGCTGGTGTGGTAGTTCAGCTGGTTAGAATACCGGCCTGTCACGCCGGGGGTCGAGGGTTCGAGTCCCTTCCACACCGCAGAAAAAGACAGATTTAAAGTCTGTCTTTTTTTGTTATACTGCCCCAACAATAATTCACAACCAACATTTAATTTCTTTTAAATCTTATTTCCTTACACAAAAATATTTTTTGTAAGTTTGTGCTTCATATTGAAATGAATATGTATTCGACATTGAAGGAAACTATAGAACGCATTTGGGAGCATCGCGAATTGCTCGAAAAAGATGAAAGCATACAGGCGATAACCGAAACAATAAAACTTCTTGACCGTGGAGAAATCCGTGTGGCGGAACCTGTCGACGACAAATGGCAGGTCAACGAATGGGTAAAAAAAGCCGTCATCTTATACTTCCCCACTCAGAAGCAGCAGAAAACAGAATCTGGCATTTTTGAATATTATGACAAAATACCGCTAAAGCGCGACTTCGACAAGCTAGGCGTACGCGTAGTTCCTCCAGCAACTGCACGCTACGGAGCATATCTCGCCAGAGGTGTAATAATGATGCCATCGTATGTCAACATAGGTGCATACGTCGATGAAGGCACAATGGTTGACACTTGGGCGACTGTAGGTTCGTGCGCACAAATCGGCAAGAATGTACATCTGTCTGGTGGCGTTGGTATTGGCGGTGTGCTCGAACCAGTGCAGGCAGCACCAGTAATCATCGAGGATAACTGCTTCATAGGTTCGCGTTGCATAGTGGTCGAAGGCGCTCACATTTGCCGCGAGGCTGTGCTAGGCGCAAACACAGTAATCACAGCTTCAACTAAGATAATCGATGTCACAGGAAACGAACCTGTTGAATACAAAGGATATGTGCCCGAAAGATCGGTTGTTATTCCTGGAAGCACAGCGAAACAATTCCCTGCTGGCACTTACTACCTGCCCTGCGCATTGATTATCGGAAAGCGCAAGGAATCGACAGACAAAAAAACATCGCTTAACGAAGCGCTTAGAGATAATAATGTTGCAGTATAAAACAACGTATAATGATAATCGGATTCGACGCAAAACGGGCATTTGTAAACAAAGCGGGACTTGGCAATTATAGTCGCGATGTAATTCGTTCATTGCATGACCTCTACCCCGAAAACAAGTATGTGCTTTTCAGCACTGAAAATCCTTACGGACTTGTTGAAGATAAATACTGCAACAACTTGATAATGCCACCAGAAGGCTCATCAAAATTTGCACAGGCTCGTTGGCGTTCAATGCGACTTGGTGAACTTATCGAACAACAAGGAATCGATATTTTTCATGGACTGAGCAACGAATTGCCACGCGACATAAACAAGACAAAGGCAGTGAAAGTTGTCACAATCCACGACCTTATATTCTTGAAATTTCCACACCTATATAAATATTTCGACCGTAAGATCTACGACTACAAATTCCGTTATGCTTGCGAAAAATCAGACCGCATAATCGCAACTAGTAGCCAGACAAAGAAGGACATAATGGAATATTATGGCATTAGCGACAAGAAAATCGATGTGCTGTATCAAACATGTAATCCTAAATATGCCCAAAAGGTTAGCGACGAAGAAAAGGACAGAATCAAGAAGTCAAACAATCTGCCCGAACATTATCTGCTTTCCGTAGGCACTATCGAAAGACGAAAAAACACTCATAGAATACTCGAAGCCGTTTACGAACACAACATCGACATTGACATTGTTATGGTTGGACGCAAGACAGAATACTTCGACGAAATTAAGGCATACGCCGACTCACACGGGCTTTCGTCGCGACTGCATGTTTACGAACGTCTTGGTAATGCCGATCTGCCTGCAATATACCAGATGGCCGACATTTTCATTTATCCCTCAATGTACGAAGGATTTGGCATCCCAATACTAGAGGCATTTTTCTCCGGAACTCCGGTAATTACCAACAGCAACGGAAGTACAGGCGAAATAGCTGGAAATGCCGCCTTCACAATAAACGCGCCTCACAAGGACAACCTTGCCGAAGCTATCAAGTATCTCCTCGACAACGAAAGCGAACGAAATAAACTTATAGCTCGTGGCTACGAAAGGTGCAAACGCTTCGACAGAAAACTTATTACAGAAGAACTGATGACTTTTTACAATAAACTATGAAAAACATTGTTGACGAAACTTGTAAAGTCTTGGAAAATGGAGGTACAATCCTCTATCCTACCGATACAATATGGGGAATAGGCTCAGACGCCTGCAACGAAAAAGCAATCGCTAGAATATACGACATCAAGCATCGCGACAAAGGCAAAAGCATGCTTATCCTTGTCGATTCGATGGAAATGATGAAAAAGTACACGGTGTCGATCCCCGAAATAGCAGAACAACTAATCGAAGCAGCCGACCGTCCACTGACAATAATATATCCTAAGGCCAAGAATCTACCAAAGAATCTTGTCGCAGAAGACGGTTCTATTGGAATTAGAATAGTGAACGACGATTTCTGCCGCGAAGTTATTGGTGTATTGGGCAGACCTATCGTTTCAACATCGGCAAACCTTTCGGGATGCAACCCACCACTCGGATTCTGCGACATTGCAAATGAAATCAAGTCCGAAGTCGACTACATTGTGCCTCTTCGCCAAGACGAACTGAGCAGAAACAGAAACTCCGACATTGTAAAGGTTGACGAATCTGGCAATATTCAGGTTATCAGATGATTTTTCTATGTCGTCATTCCGCAAAACAAAGCGAACAGGCATAGGTACGAGCCTTGTGAGCCTGTTTATGCGGAATCTCCAATCTACAATTCCAAGGAGATTGCTCACAGGCTTCGCGAGGTTGCAAGCAACGTTGCGGATAGCCGATTTCACAACGCTCCACGTTCCGTGTCGCGTGTTCTCTCAGGCTTCCGAAATGACTATAAACAAGTTTTCTGCGCCAAAAACAGCCATAAATCATAACGAATGACGATTTCCAAATTCATACATACGCTTACCTCGCAACTTGAAAAAATATACGAGACAAACGAAGCTCGTTCTATTGCCGAAATTTTTGTTTGCGATGAATTGAAACTATCCAGAACCCGGATGCTCCTTGATAAGGATGAGGAAGTTGATGAAATAACAATTGATAAGTTAACCGAAAAATCCATTAGGCTAACAAATGGAGAACCAGTGCAATATGTTACTGGTATTGCTTCTTTCTATGGTCTCGAGTTCAAGGTCGACAGCAATGTGCTTATCCCCCGCCAGGAAACCGAAATGCTTGTGGAAATGGTCTGCAACAGCTCTCAGAGCGAAGCAGAATCTGGCCATACAATATCTATACTTGACATCGGATCCGGTAGCGGGTGCATCGCAGTCGGAATAAAGAAAAATATGCCCCAGGCAAATGTATTTTCCATCGACATATCCGAAAAGGCACTGGAAATCGCCAAATACAATGCAAAGAATAACCAAACAGATGTCTCCTTTGCAAAATACGACATTCTATCAAAGGAAAAAATCCCCTTTAATGAAAAGTTTGACATCATAGTCAGCAATCCTCCGTATGTACGCAACAGCGAAAAGACTCTGATGCACAAAAATGTCACCGACTTTGAACCATCATTGGCCCTGTATGTCGATGACAACGATCCTCTCCTATTCTATCGCAACATTCTGCAATTCATAGTCAGGCATCAGCCAAATCATAGAACAACAGTGTATTTCGAAATAAACGAATTTCTGGGAAAGGAAATGCTGGACTTGTGTTCTACGTATGGTTATAAAGCAATAATAATCAACGACTTGAATAACAAATCAAGATTCATAAAGGCAATCGGTTCTCAACATGCCATGTAGGATTATAAATAGGTAGAACACCTTTTCAAAAATTAACGGAAAAAATATTTTTTGCGAAGATTCTAGAATTTCAAGATTTTTGCCATACACAAAATTTCGTACACAAAAACAATGAATTTATAATAAAATTACAGTTGTTTTTCTGTGAATTTATGCAAATTTCACTTTTTTTCATTATGACTATAAACAGGTGTTAAAAAGATGATCCCAGAATGCCTTTTTTTAAGTTACAAAGGCAAAAAAATCCGCAACAAATTGACTACAAATCTGTTATTTGTGTTAAAAAGTCTGTTAATAGATTAATCATGTAAACATGATTTTAAAGGAACAAATGAAATAATTTCGCAAAACCAAAAAGGAAGAACCAATAGGAGATTTTTATTGGGCAAATTTATTTTAACAACAAAAAATTAAGTACAGGATTTATGCTTTATAACGAAAACTTTATTGTAAAAAGAAACGGCAAAAGGGAATTGTTCTCCGTTGAAAAGATTAAGTCAGCCATTTCCAAGGCATTTCTGTCAGTTGGCAGTTTTGCTACCCAGGAAATCCTAACCAACATTCTAAGTCGCGTAAATATCTATGATGGTATAAGCGTTGAGGAAATTCAGAACCAGGTTGAGGTTGCTCTTATGGCAGAACGTTACTACAATGCTGCTAAGTCATATATCCTGTATCGCCAGAAACATTTAGAAGACCGCGAAGTAAAGGGCAAACTCGACTTCCTTCTCGACTACTGTGAAGCTAAGAATGCTGCAACAGGAAGCAAGTTCGACGCTAACGCAAATGTTGAAAAGAAGAATATTGCTACTCTTATCGGCGAACTTCCAAAGCAGAACTTTATTCGTCTCAATAGAAAGATGCTTTGCGACAAGATCAAGGAAATGTACGGCAAGGAAACAGCCGACAAGTATCTTACCCTGCTCAACAAGCACTTTATCTACAAGAACGACGAGACTAGCATAGCAAACTACTGCGCAAGTATTACAATGTATCCATGGCTTCTGAACGGCACTCAGATAATTGGCGGCAACTCTACAAAGCCGACTAATCTAAAATCGTTCTGCGGTGGCTTCATCAACTTGGTATTCATTGTATCGAGTATGTTGAGCGGTGCATGTGCAACTCCTGAGTTCCTCATGTACATGAACTATTTCATTGGTCTCGAATACGGACAAGACTACTATAAGCGTCCAGATGAAGTTGTCGACCTTTCGCTCAAGAAACGTACAATCGACAAAGTCATAACCGACTGCTTCGAACAAATAGTTTACTCAATCAACCAGCCAACAGGCGCACGTAATTTCCAGTCGGTATTCTGGAACATATCTTACTACGACAAATTCTACTTCCAGAGCTTGTTTGGCGACTTCCGCTTCCCAGACAATTCTCAACCCGATTGGGAATCTCTCAACTGGTTGCAGAAGAGATTCATGAAGTGGTTCAACAAGGAACGCACAAAGACCGTTCTTACCTTCCCAGTTGAAACTATGGCTCTCCTGTCAGAGGATGGCGATGTTCGCGACAAGGAATACGGCGATTTTACCGCAGAAATGTACTCCGAAGGACACTCGTTCTTCACCTACATCAGCGACAATGCCGATTCGCTCAGCAGTTGCTGCCGTCTACGCAATGAAATTACCGACAACGAATTCAGCTATACTCTTGGCGCCGGTGGCGTATCAACAGGATCAAAGAGCGTACTTACAATCAACCTGAACCGTTGCATACAGTACGAAAAGAAGGAAAAGATGCCGTTCCTGAGCTTCATCGAGGAAGTTGTTGACTTGATGCACAAGGTTCAGACCGCATACAACGAAAACCTCAAGTATTTGCTCAACAAGGGTATGCTTCCGCTATTTGATGCTGGATTCATAAACATAAGCAGACAATACCTCACAATAGGTGTAAACGGTCTCGTAGAATCGGCTGAATACCTTGGAATGGAAATCAGCGACAACGCACAGTATCGCAACTATGTAAAGGATGTTCTCGGACTTATTGAAACCTACAACAAGAAATACCGCACAAAGGAACTTATGTTCAACTGCGAAATGATTCCTGCCGAAAATGTCGGCGTTAAGCACGCTAAATGGGATAAGGAAGACGGATATTTCGTACCGCGCAATTGCTACAACAGCTATTTCTTTATTGTTGAAGACAAGGAAATTAATACACTCGACAAGTTCCGTCTGCATGGCAAGGAATATATTGAGCATCTTACTGGTGGTTCGGCATTGCATGTCAATCTCGAAGAGCACCTTACCAAGGCACAGTACCGTCAGTTGCTGAAGGTTGCCGCTATCGAAGGTTGCAACTACTTCACATTCAACATTCCAAATACGGTTTGCAACAAGTGTGGTCACATCGACAAGCGCTACCTCAAGACTTGTCCTGAATGCGGAAGCTCCGACATCGACTATTTGACCAGAATCATAGGTTACATGAAACGTGTCAGCAACTTCTCCGAAGCACGTCAGCAAGAAGCAAACAGAAGATATTACGACAACAAGTTAAAGGAATACGAAAATGCTTAAGTACTACAACTACGACATTGTTTTTCAGGAAGTTCCTGATGAAGTGACTTTGGCTGTAAATATAAGCAACTGCCCCAACCATTGTCCTGGTTGCCATAGCCCGCACTTGTGCAAGGATATTGGCAATCAACTTGATGAAGAAACCATCTCAAACATGATTTCAAAGTACAACAAATGTATTACATGTTTCTGCTTCATGGGTGGCGATGCCAATCAGGAGGAAGTTATTAAGATGGCTGAATATGTCCACAAGACTTTCGACAAGAAGGTTGCATGGTATTCTGGCAAACAGAATTTTCCCAAGGACATTACTCCGTTCCAATATCTGAAACTTGGTCCATACAATCCAAAATATGGCGGATTGGACAAGAAGACCACCAACCAGAGAATGTACAAGATTAGCAACAAGAAACCTGTTGACATCACAAATCGATTCTGGAATAAAGTGATATAAAAATCAAGACCGCCAATGAGCGGTCTTTTTTTTTGCAAAAAGTCAGTCGTTCCGAATTGCCAATCGCAAACAAAAAAAAGCGGAAGAGTCTCCTCTCCCGCTCTCTATAAAGATTTTTCTACTAGTTGTTCTTTGCAAATTCGTAACCTGCCTTTATTGCAGCAAGGTTTGAATTTACAACAGCTTCGCCCTTGCGACCGAAAATGCGCTGGATTGATGCTTCAAGTTCAGCAAGTTCCAATCCGAGGAATGGAATTGTTGCACCAAGCAGAACCATGTTGGAACGAGCATTTACCTTCTTGGCAATTTCGTTTGCGTTGAAAGCAACATTCGTCTTTACCTTCTTTACTTCTGCCATAACCTTGTCCATATCAGGATAATTCTTGATATTAACGAAAGGTTCCGAGTTTGTGATTACACAACCATCAGGAGCAAGGAATGGCAAATAACGCAACGATTCCATTGGTTCGCTCGACAAAATGATGTCAGCCTGGCCTTCGGGAATAACATCAGCATAAATCGGCTTGTCGGAAATACGCAAGTGCGAGAAAACCGAACCGCCACGCTGCGACATTCCGGGGAGTTCGAACTGCTTCAAATACAAATTCT
>JAEEGF010401118.1_pt1 | contig 25309 bp, 17 predicted proteins | sample 9134171 | NCBI WGS metagenome assembly JAEEGF01 (sample SAMN16246542, study PRJNA631951) | gut metagenome | biome: gut microbiome; feature: rumen; material: AP-attached | host: Bos | place: Iran: Karaj | collected 2018-10 | reverse complement strand
GAAAACTTCTACCGTTGTAGTAAGACTCATAATTGCAGTTATTGTTGCAGCTTATGTGTTGTTCCCATTCGTACTCCTTCTTATCAACTCAGGTAAGGCTACAGCTGATATCACATCTAATCCTGTAAGCTTTGCAGGTGCAAGCTTTGGTAAGCTGCTGGAGAACATCAAGGCAGTTATTAACGATCCAAACTTCCTCTTCTGGAACTCTTTTGGATCATCAGCACTTATCACTATCCTTTCACTTGTAATGCTCTCAGTATTCGGAGCTATGGCAGCATGGGTTATCTGCCGTAACAAGACAGTTTGGTCAACAGTTATTTACTTTACATTCATCGCATCAATGATCATTCCTTTCCAGGTAGTTATGCTTCCACTTATTTCTACCTTCCGTGATGTAGGAAAGTTCATTGGAATCCAGATGCTTCAGTCAGTTCCGGGCCTGGTATTTGCTTACCTGGGATTTGGAGGAGCCATGACAGTGTTCATCCTGAACGGCTTTATCAAGGGCGTTCCCTATACACTTGAGGAAGCTGCCGCAATCGATGGATGCAGACCCGAGCAGACATTTTTCCAGATCATTTTCCCTCTTCTGACACCGGTTATCACTACAGTTACAATCCTGAACGGTATGTGGATCTGGAACGATTACCTTCTTCCTTCCATGATGCTTGGACAGAACGGTAAGGTTATGACAATCCCGATAGCCATTCAGAAGTTCGTTGGATCTTACGTAAAGAGCTGGGACAGAATCCTTCCCGCTGCTCTTCTCGCAATCATTCCTATGATCGTCATCTTCCTGATTGCACAGAAACAGATCATGGAAGGTATGATCGAAGGAGCTGTAAAAGGTTGATCACACAACATATATACATTTCATTTCGCAAAAAGAGGTGCAGACCAATCGGCCTGCACCTCTTTTTATATCTGTTTTATCTCTTTCTTCTTATATTAATATGCTCCGTCTTTTCCAAATACTGCGGGGAATGTTCTGAAGATGAGCTCTAAGTCCTTTAAAAGACTCATATCTTCGATATACTGAAGATCGAGCTCAACCCATCTGTCCCATTTGATCTTTGCTCTTCCACACACCTGCCAGTAGCAGGTAAGTCCGGGTTTTACAACAAGTCTCTGCTTCTCATAAGCATTGCACTCTTCCATCTGACTGGTCAGGATAGGCCTTGGCCCTACAATACTCATATCGCCCTTGATGATATTGAAAAGCTGAGGCAGTTCGTCTATGGAGTACCTCCTGATAAACTTACCCACATGTGTTATCCTCGGGTCATCCTTGATCTTAAAAGCGTGTCCCGTCTGCTCGTTCTGAGCCTGCATCCTCTCAAACTGAGATTCAGCATTTCGGTACATGCTTCTGAACTTGTAGATCTTAAAGCTCTTCATATCCTGACCGGCCCTCTGCTGGGTGAAGAAAACAGGTCCTCCGTCCTCCAGCACGATTGCCAACGCCGTTATGAGAAATACCGGCGACAGAAGAACCAGTGCTATACAGGAAGCCACAATGTCGAAAAGTCTTTTTATCCACTTGTAGATATTGGGTTTATGATCGTAGATCTCGTGATAATTTAATTCAATTATCTTTCTTCCGGTGGTCACGCCTGCTCTCAGGTCACGTACCGGAAGCGCTGCTGCCTTTGCCATATCCACTAAGCCCCTCTCATAGGAATAGTTGGTAAAAAACAATCACTCAATCATCCGGTTATGGTAGCGAGTGCCGGAACTCTGATGAATGCCAGATCTCCATGTCTTGTCATAAGAACAACAACGTGGTCTTTTCTTATCTCAACTACAGGAAGCTGAACCCAGGTTCCGTCCTGATTCTGATATACTGCGATGTTGTCACCCTCTACTACGCCTGAGCAGAAATAGTTAACTCTTGCTGTTCTGAATCCAACGCCGGGTGAACTTGTATTGATGCAGTTGATAAGTGTTCCGCCAACCTTGCCTGCCAGATTATTTGCAGATTTTACTGTTCCGCCGCCTGCAGGATTGATTGTAAAGGTAGCATTGCTCTTTCCGCCGTTGAGCTCGATCCTACCCGCCTGGTAAACAATGTTTCCGCCGTAGCTTACATAGTTATCCTGACCTGACGGAGTCTGGTTAGAAGAGCTTCCGCCGCCGCCACCGCTGTTCTGCTGACTGGCTCTGATGGCCTTTGACAGCTTTTTGATCTGTTCTGTCAGCTTATCGATCTCGTCCTGGAGTTTCTCGATATCCTCAGTTGTGACACTTTCGGATCCGGTAGGTTCCTCCTGGGAAGGAACATCCTGAGCTGCAAATACTGTCATGGGTGTTGAGACTAACATCATTGAGCAGAGAGCAAGAGCAATTAATCTTTTCATAAATACGCCTCCATACTTTCTTTTATTGTTTATACGATGCCCTAAGGACTTACGTCACTTACAAGGCCAATTACTGTTCCTCATCCGGTTCGGAATAATCAACAACTCTGTCGATCTCTCCCCGGACATCTCCCACAAGACATCCCACCACCACTGTCTGTTTGGAAGGATCATCTGTACTTTGGGTGGACAGCGTTATGATAAAGTTCTCAGGTTCCACTGCCCCTTCCCAGCCACTTCTCACCAGCTTGTTCATGCTCCTGTTTTCGTAAATCTCATCCAGAAAAGCCTGACAGCCGGAAGCCACGGTAAAATCATAGTATTCCAAAAGTCTTGTATCATCTCTGGCAAACGCCGCAAATATGTAATAAATCAGCGCATTGCCATCGGTATAAACATATATGTACTCGTGGTCCTCAAAATACGCTCTGTCCAAAAACTTCTGAAGATCCGCAAACATCGTGCCATCATCCGGAGAACTGCCATGAAGGACTTCATTGAAGTCGCACATATTTTTCAGGTTGGCGCTTTCAGTATAAATGGCACCTTTGGGGTCCTCCTGCTTTAAGGAGTTGTGTGTCTTGTAAAAAGAGTCATCTCCCTCCAGGCTCTGACACACAGGATAATCTATCCCGGTATCCGGAACGTAGACCCAGGCAAAGATGTCGCTGTTCTCCTTCGTGAGCTTCTGAAAATCCACATGGGAATCGGCGGCAGACTCGTTTCTTCCTCCTGATTCCGGTTCGCTATCCTGCCCCGGCGCTGCTTTTCCGCAGCCTGTGAGCACAAATAACGCGAGAAGGACTGCAAAAATCCGCTTTGCAGTCTTATCTATGTAGTTATATCGGCATTTTTTAAGCATTTATTTAGCCCGCATAGTCAATTTCTTCATAAAAAACATCGAGAATTGTCTCGTATAAGTCGTCTTCGTCCACTATGAACTCTTCAAACTCGCCTGTCTTCTGGGTCTTGCCCTCTATCATCTTAAGATCCTCAGGATCAAAGCTGTAGCTGGTAAGCAGAGGTGCAAGATAGCTTATCTCATCGGCGGTGATATTTGTCACCATCATATCGCTGATGGATGAAAAGAGCTCTACCGCGGCATTGGCATTTTCCCTGCTGGTGCGTCTTGCCGCCTCTATAAATTCATTGAGATACTGTCTCTGCCTCTCAAGTCTGGTGTCATTGGATGCGTAGATGCCTGTGTCCCTGCACTTCACATAGGTATAGGCTTTCTGTCCCTCCAAATGCACCCGGGCTCCTTCGTACAGATCCGGATCCCACTTGGTGAGGTCTTCTAAAACAGTTACGTCCACACCTCCCACCTGATCGTTGATCGTGGGAATGGCACTCATGTTGATCGCTGCATAACCATGAATTGGAAGCTGGTAAAACATATTTGATACAGCCTTCACCTGGTACTCACAGCTCTTTTCCAGGCCGTTTCCAAATCCGTGCTGGGTTGCGATCTGTGCCACTACTGTCGTCTGGTATCTTCCGTATTCATCATAGATATCAACGTCAGTCATGGAATTTCTGTTGATGCCGATAACCCTGATACTCTGTTTGTGAGGATCCAGGACGAGTAAAAAGAGTGAGTCCGCCTGGCCTCCGTCTGTCCCCTCCGGCACCTCTTCTACCACGTCGTTCTTGTCAATTCCCATGATGAGGAAGGTGGTGATATCGTCATTGTAATCGTAAACCCTGCCATTGTATCTGACCCAGTCTGACTGCCAGGCAGTAGATGTTTTAGTCTCTTCATCAGTTTCGTCGATGGGCATAATGGGAGCGCTGGTGGCGGATTTTGAGCTCAGATTCGATTTTCCAAAGATCCTCACTGCTTCAAAGCCAACGAGACCCACAGTGATAAGGGTCATTACGCTTGCCCACACAATGAGGAAAATCCTGCCTTTTCCCTTCATTTACTGCTCCTAGTTACCTGTGGTGTTTCCCTCCTGTTGCCCCTGAACTGTGCCATCTGCACCTACTGTCTGAGGCTGATCGGTCGAATCTGACTGCTGCCCGTCTCCGGTCTGAAATTCTTCCCCGGAATAAATATCTTCGGAAGGCAATTCAGGATACAGCTCATCCTCAATCATATCTGAGGAATCACCGTTATTGTCTATATCCGCTATGTCAGCGGGAAATACTCTTGACTGCTTGGTGACATTTCCGCTGTAGTCAGCCACCGCATAATAAACAACCGCAGTTTCTTTCTCATGGTTGAGGACCACTTTTTCAACCACTATCCTTCCGGACAGATCCCCGTCCTTGGCGTCATAAGCATTGACGCCCACTATCAGATCGTTGTCCTTTGTCTCGGAGTTATATACAAGATCCACTGAAGAAAACCGAAACTCCGGAGCCACACGATCGCTCCTTCCGTAGGCAACGACGATCAGGAAGATCAGAACTCCGCTGAGGACGGTAAATAATATTCCAAGTAAATTTCCTTTCACCTTCTCCTCCTATCAGTCCTTCCTGGTGACTCCGGCAAGGTAATTGAGTTCATCCAGGTCGTCTTCATCCGGCTCTAAATCGGCGGCCGCGGGCCTCTGCGCGGGTCTTGGCGGCGCATTTACATTTTCATCCCCATTGCCGTAGTACTTGCCGTAATACTTACCGTAATATTTTCCGTAGCTTCCGTAATGGCCGTAGTAGCCCTTTCCGGAGATATCAACCTTGTTGAGAACCACGCCCAGCATCTTGGCTCCGGCCTTGTCCAGCTGGTCTTTTACCCTCTGGGCAAATCTGTAGCTTATTGCGTTGCTTTCGATGACCATAATGGTGCCGTCGCACTGCTTTGCAACAACGGCTGCGTCGATGACACTTCCAAGGGGCGGGGTATCGATTATCACATAGTCAAAGACCTGCTTCATGTTTTCGAGAACCTTGCCAAAGATCCTGCCGCCCAGAAGCTCACTGGGGTTAGGCGGAACGGGTCCAGCAAACACAACAAAGAGGTTCGGCGTGTCAGTCTCACAGATGACGCTGGAGAGTCTCTCTCTTCCTACCAGGCAGTGGGTCAGGCCGAGTCTTACGGAACCTGTCCTGTATCGTCCCACCAGGACGGACTTTCTCATATCGGCATCCACAAGCACCGTCTTTTTGCCCGCCTCTGCAAAAGCCCTGGCAAGAGCCATTGCAACAGTAGTCTTCCCTTCGCCGGGCGTGCAGCTGGTGACGGAGATTACCCTGACGTTCTGTCCGGAGAATTCCACGTTACTTCTCAATGTCTTATATGCTTCTTTTATCTGATAGTTGTTCTCAGACTGGCTGAAATGGAGCTTGGCGTTCTGCATAGGCTCTCCTTATTTCTTTTTCTTCATGCGCTTTTGGGGTTTCTTTTTATCTGTCTCCTCAAGAGTGAGAGGAACCAGCGCCAGTGTGCTGAGCCCAAGGTAGCGCTCCACGTCATCGTTGCTCTTTATTGTATCGTCCAACAGGTACTCAAGGATTGCGAAGAAGGCGATGATCACTGCTCCAAGAAGTCCGCATATCACTGTCCATCTCGCAACACTGGGACCTGACTTCTGTGTGGGGACATTGGCTGTCTCAGCCACATTGATGGCGTCGATATCCATAACGTTGGCGATGTGTTCACTGGCCACTTCCCTGATGCAGTTGGCTATCTGCATTGCCATCAGCGGATCCTCATCCTTTGCGGTTATGGCCACAATTCTGGTATCCGAAGGGGTATCCACCCGAAGGACATGGGAAAGACCCTCATAATCAGTGTCAACAAGGTTCAGTCTCTGGATGACTTCCTCGATAACGTATCTGCTCTTTATGAGCTCCGCATAGTCCTGAGTCAGCTGGGTTGATATCTGAACGTCAGAGTATGTGACGGTCTGGTTTTCTTCCTTGTTTAAAATGTAGATCTTGGTTGTGGAATCATAGACGGGATGCATTATGAACTTGCTGACAAACAGCCCCACCAGCGCAAAGAAAACTCCGGCGCTGATAATGAGAAATGCTCTGCCCAGAAGCACGGCGAACAATTCACCCATATTTATTTCAATTATGTCGTCCCTGTTTCTCATGGGTCACTCCCCTGTTATCTTATAGGTTCATTCCGTATTACATTTGCTGCGTTTAAAAAGAAAATTTCTTTTGCGTAGTCTTCTCCGAGCTTGCGCTCCACGTATTTCCTGCAGTCCAGAAGTTTGGGAGCCCTTCGACCCGTATCGTGGGCATCAGACGCCACAAAGTGCACCCGGCCGTCACTAAGGAGTTTCTTGGTAAACCTTGAAATCCCAAAGCCGTAATTTCCCATCACGCTTCCCGCATTCACCTGTATGAGGCATCCCATGTCGATCAGATCCCCGACTCTTTCCGGGTGCTCGACTATGTCGCTGTAGCGCTCCACGTGGGCAACTATCGGGATGTAGCCGGCCCCCTGTATCCGGTACATGGCATTCTGAATGCTCTTGTAAGCAGCTGTCGGATGGAACTCCACCAGAACGTAATCAGAGCCTGCCAGCGAACAGATCTCCCCGTTCATCAGCTGGTCAAAGGTCTCATCGCTGTAGTATATCTCGTTTCCTGAAAAGAGCTTTGCCTTTATGCCCTGTTCTCTGGCAGCCTCCTGGAGCTCTTTTCTGTACTTCACGTTGTGCTGCGGCGAGACATTGTGGTGCATGGGCTTGTGGTGAGGAGTAAGGATCAGGTGAGTGATACCGTTCTTATCAGCTATCCTCAGCATCTCAAGGCTGGTGGCCATGTCCTTTGACCCGTCGTCCACTCCCGGCATGATGTGACAGTGTATATCAATAGTAGGCTGCATACTGCCCCCATGTTAGTTAAAAACATACAATTACATAGTAATTATACTACAATATACCGTTTAACACCAATATAATGTGGTTTTTTATAAAGATTTAATCAAGATGTGGTATAGGGAAATTTGTAGCGCAGAAAGGCGCAAACTGTTATGATATTTCTGTAACCTTTGTTTTTTGTAAAAAGAAAAGGAGACCCCATGCTGCCACAGGATCCCGTTATGCTTTTAAGCTATATCAACACTCAGCTCCGGGACAATTACGACTCCATCGAGAGCCTCGCAGAAGGCCTCGACATCCCGGAGAGCGATCTCGAGAACATAAAAAGAAAACTCGAGGCCATAGGCTACCGCTACGACAAGGCAGCCAATCAGTTCAAGTGATATCAGAATACCAGTTGTTTTGCCATCTCAGTGAGCTCCTGTCTTCTGTCTCCCAGAAGAAGGAGCTTGTTGTATTTATAGTAGGCTTCGTTTCCGGTCTCTCTCACGAACTTCAGGCTGTGGTAAGCGTTCGAAAGTTCCGTCAGGAAGATAACCATCTCCTGGCTTCCGGTCAGCGCCTCTGGGTCTCCGAAGGTCTGCTCCATGAAATCAAAGCTGCTTGCGAGGTGCCTGCCTGTCTTATCTGCAGCTTCCTCTCTCTCGTCTTCCCTATGGATGAACCAGACTTTTGCAGCATCGATCCGCTCAGACTCGGTATTGCCTGCACTTTCTTCCACACCGGCCTCCGTTCTCCGAACGAAACCGTCCATTTCCTTAATGGCAGTAGAAAGAGCCTTCTCCTCGTCCCTGTCAAGAAGACCTGCTTCCTTCTTCTGTTCCAGACTGTTTCTCAGCTCCTGAAGGCCTCTGTCAAGAGCACCGTCTTCGCTTTCACCCTCAGCCTTCTTTATCATCTTAAACAGCACCCTCTGCACCGACTGCCTGAAGGCATAATCCCTGAACTCCTCCATCAGAGCATCAGTAATAAGCCCGATAATACTGAGCTTCTCGTCAAAAGAGCCTTCTCTCATGCTCTTCTTATCCTCAGGAAAGCGTCCTTCAAGGATCTCAGGAATCCTGTAAAGATCGTTAAACCTTAAGTACAGTTCATAGTAAGTCGCAAAGTCCCTCGCAATCTCAGGATTCTGAAGATACTGGACGCACAGCTTCTCATCAATTGCAATCCCAAGTTTCTCATGAACCTTCATGACTCTCGACAGATCTTCCCAGCCTCTGGCGGTCACAAAACTCCTGCCATCCACGTCGGTCTTGATGCTGTAGAAGTTGTCCTTCCTGATCTCCAGATACGCCATGACACTGCCGTGGATCCCTGCCCTGTAGGCATAGTCCTTCCATGCATCGAAGTCTTCTTCGATGTTTATCTGTCTTACTCTGTCCAGCGTAACTATGTCAAAGTCCCTCACGGACTTATTGAACCTTGCGGGATTTCCTGCAGTCACAATTACGAACCCGTCCGGAACCCTGTGGCTTCCGAAGGTCTTGTACTGCAGAAACTGCAGCATGGTGGGAGCAAGCGTCTCGGAGACGCAGTTGATCTCATCAAGGAAAAGAATTCCCTCCTTAATTCCGGATTTTTCAATCTGATCATATATAGCTCCGATGATCTCGCTCATGGTGTACTCTGTGACAGAATATTTCTTGCCGCCATAGTTCTTTTCCGAGATCATGGGAAGTCCGATGGCGCTCTGCCTGGTGTGGTGGGTTATGGTGTAGGACACCAGATTGATATTAAGTTCATGGGCAATCTGCTCCATAATGGCAGTCTTTCCTATGCCGGGAGGTCCCATCAGAAGGATGGGTCTCTGCCTCTCCACAGGTATCTCAAACTGCCCCGCCTCGTCCTTCTCCAGGTAGGCTCTTACTGCACTCTTTACTTCTTCCTTGGCTTCCTTGATATTCATAATCTCTCCATCAGTTCATGTATAGCTTAAGCGCCCAGTCGGGCACCTTCTCATCCTCGTAGTCCGTATCCTCGATAAAAACAAAGGCCGTGTCGTAGTCCGTGGGTTTATCCGGATAAACTCCGTACCCGTCGGTAAAATAGATAAGACCTTTCAGGTTCTCAAAGAACTGCTCGCGCCGCAGTCTCTCTACCTCTTCAAACACAGGCCGAAAGTCGGTTCCGAAGCCACCTTCTATGTGAATGCCCTCGGAGTACTTCGAGAGGTCATCTTTGGATGTTATCCTCAGTACCTTCTGAACCTGGTCGTCGCACTCTATTATAACTATATTTATCTTTTGAAAAAAGCTCTCTCCTGTAAGAAGCATGGTTCCGGTCTCGTCGAGAAAGCGCTGCACCATCTCATCCTTGCAGGAGGCGGAGGTGTCTATGGCTATCACCAGCTCCTGAACTTTCTTGACTTCCCTGAATTCATTCTCCTCGATGAGAGGCATGTTTCCGTAGTGATCAAGACCAAAGGCGTACATGCCGTAGTCGAAGGTATCGAGATCAATTCCGCCCTCTTCCCGGATGACCTTGAAGCGCTCTAAGAACTCCGAATAGTCGCGCCTTTTCGTGTTCTGGAATCTCAGTATCCAAGACAGCTTCCCAAGCTTGTCTCCTGCGTTCTTTCCTATGGTCTCAATCTCGGTCTCAAGGCGCTTTCCCTCCTTGTCCCAGTCCTTCTCTCTGTCCCGGATCTTCTTAAGGCGCCTGGGATTCATATAGCCGGTCTTCTTTTTCTCAGGTTCCTCAGTCCCCTGCGGAGCATCTGAATCTTCCGGAAGTGGAGGGTCCTTTTTATCTTCGTCGCTATCTCTTTTCCCATCTTCAAGGCGAAGCCAGAAGGAGTGATCGTCCAGCTTAAACTCCCGCTCAAGCTTCTCATATTCCGGCTCGTCAGGGCAGTTCTTTTCGTCGGAAAAGAACCTGTAGAGCCTCTCCACTGTGATGACTTTCAGCTGCCCATTCAGCAGTTCATACCATCTGTCCCTGAAGTCCGAGGACACTCTGTAAATCGAGCGGTAGTCCATGCCGTCCAGAATGGACTCAACAACAATGTCCGCGCAGAGGTCAAAAAGCCGCTGATCAGCGTATCTTTCTGAAGTGTACATGTGCCTGAAAATGCAGTGCAGAAGCATGTGGATGTATGTCCTGTTCAGCTTTCCCGGCTCTTCCACAAAGAGCCTAAGCACATGGGACGGATTGAACCTTATGCTGACTGCGTCCGTACCCACTGTGGTGGTGGACAGGTCCATCTCATAAGAAAGAGACGACAAAGCCGCGCCCATGAATCGCATGTCCATGTAGAGCTCTGTCCTTGCGGCGTCAAGTACCCGCTTTCCGCCCTCTTCAAGCTGTATTCTCTTTTTTATTCCCTCTCTTTCTTTTGCCATGTCCTGCCACCCTCGGCCTACAGCCGCCGGCCTCTCCATAACAGCACAAGAGGGTCCGGCTCTGACCGGACCCAAATGCTAGGATTTTGTTTACTGCTTCATCAGATTTACTTTTTTTTCTGCTTTTCTTTTAATGCATAGTATTCTTCAGTCTGCTTAACGATAGTTCCTATTATTGACTGTTTCATCATCGGCACCATTTTCATCTGACGTTCTCCGTGCTGTGCATCGGCTTTTGTAGAAACGGGTATTACTTCTCCGTTTGCCTGAATCCAGTATTTCTGCATCAGATGATAGTCAAGATAATAGCCAAAGCTGTTGATCACAGCGCATCTGCTAGTGATATGAGGGTTGCTTTTGTCAAATTCGGCCGCAGATTTGCTCATCTTTTTGAGTGAGTCATAGGCAGTTCCCTTATTGCACTCAGCCAAAAATGCTTTGTACTCCCCGTTCTTTATCAGATCATCACAGTATTTGTCCAGAACAGCCATGTATTCAGTCGGCTTTTTCAGCTGGGCCTTGGTAGGCCTGGGAATATCATTTCCTCCTGTGAAGAGCTTTGGAAGCTCCTGTTTGATCATCTTCTCGGATTCATCGGTCTTGTCTTCCATAACCGAATTAAGCCATTTCAGATTCCACTCATGATTTTTCCTGTCCATGCCGGATATGGGTCGGCCATTCTTATCGAAGCTGACAGGTCTCATCATGGTTATCATATCCCTGTCAAGGCTCTGACCTGTTGTGCCAAGCTTCTTAGCCTTTTCCTTATCGTATATTTTCAGGTACTCGGGACAGTACTTGATCTCCTTTAAATTCTTCTTAATCCGGTAAAGCTTGTAACCTTCCCTTGTGAAGCCGGGCTGCAGCTTCTTAAGATCAGCATACTCCTTCTCTCTGTCTTTTTCTGTCTCAGTGGTAAGCTCATAAGGCTTTAATTCATCATCATTATTATGTTTCTGATATTCCCCCATCTTTTTACCAACTTCAGATACAAACACTTCTTTTCTCATATCGGCACTCATATAACCGCCCTCGGTATATGGATCGCCGTCATCCAGGTAATCTCCATGGGAGATTCCGTACTTGGATGTGGTATATAGATCCAGGTACATAAACGCAGCGTCCGCAGCATTGCTCTTTGCCAGGAACCCGGGATTATCCTTCATGAATTTTTCTGCATGCTGTGAATTAACCTTTACGGTATCCAGGCTGTAGCCGCACATCATGGCCGGAACAATCGCCTCGAAATCACCCTGAACAACATCTTCGGCCCATTTTTCAAGCACCTGGAAATAGGAATCCGGCTTCCCTTCCTTAAGCTCTTTTTCCTGCTGCGCTGTAGGAGGCGGAGGAAGCTTTACCTTATCATAGATGTGAGGCAGGTACTCTGCCACCATTTCCTCCCTCAGGGCGGCGTCATCATCGATAAATGCCTGCAGGTATTTCTTGTTCCATTCATGGTTCTGTTTATCAGTCTTTGAAATGGGATTGCCCTTCTTATCGTAATGGGCGATCTTCATCATCATCATGATCTGTCTGTCCATGGTCTTACTGCCGCCCTTAAGCACTATGTTAGTTTTTGCCTTCTGATACAGGGCCTGCAGTTCCTTATTATTCCGAACCTGGTTATAACCATCATAGGCCTGCATCAGGCGAAGGCTTGTCTCATTGAACCTCTTGCACTTTTTTCTGTATTTTTCAACTTCAGCAAGCTCCGCCTTGGTAAGCTTGTTGTCTTCGATGATGATCTTATTTTCATTTATCACATTCTGATTTTTCTTGTCTTCAGAACTCTTGCGGCCGGTTTTTTTCTTTTTATCCTCCTTTAAGTCATTGATGATATTTTTGTCCATCGTTTCTTTCATCGTGCCTTCGAAACTTTGGTACTTTTCAATGGCATCTCCGACCAGTGCATCTGTCTTTTTGGTGTCTTTGTTTTTGCCGGCGTATGGATCACAGTACTTTTTGATTATCTTCTCTATTTCGCTCTGGCTGATCTCTGATTTATCATTCTTTTTCTTATACTCATTTTTTGCGATGATCGCACCGCCTACGCCTAAGGAATGAACTGTAACCGTACTGTTTGCCATCAGTATTTCACGTTTCTCTACCTCATCCTCCTCATAGGGGTCCTCTCGGTTATTTATCAGACTGTTAAATTCAGACGCATAAAGCTTGGCCTGATTGGGCGTCATCTTATCGAGCTTTTTGTTCTCTTCCTTCAGTTGCTCGTAGCTCATTATTTCCGAGTCAAATGTTATGGTGGAAGCCGCGCCCTTACCGCCTGCATTTACCGGTTTCTTCAATCCGCCGGAATACAGTGCTCTCTGAATATAGTAGCTTGCGGTGTTGATGTACTCCGTTCCGCTCACCATGGTAAAGAGGGCATTTCTCACCGAAGGATCGGCTTCTTTAAGGAAATAATCGCTATGTTTGTTGTAAATATTCAAAAGGTCATGCATGAAGCCCAGATGTCGGATGGCTCTTTCTTTGTTCGCAATGATGTACTTCTTATCTTTAAGCTGATCCATGGTAAACATCATACCGACAGCTTCCTTCGCGATCCTGTCAAGGAATGCCTTTCTGGAGGACAGCTTGTTGTCCATCAGACTAAGGCAGTCTGAGACGTTGAGCGCAAGCTTCTTCTCTTCCTCTTCGTTAACAGGATATCCGTTTTTATCCACCTTTACCGGTCTCATTAAGCTGAGGAGCCCACGCGCATCTATCCCGGCAGGCGGATTCTTTTCAAGCCTGTCATAAACATTCTTGGGTATGGAATGGACAAAAGCCCTGTCGTGCTCATAGGTAGCTTTGGTGACATCCTTCATGAGGGCCATGTCGGCTTTTGTCACCTTCTGGCCTTTGAACTGGTTCTCCAACTCCTTATAGGCATCGTTAACAGTCCTGGGAAGCTGATTGGCCACGACGTTCTTGTTAACTTTCGAAGTTTCCTTCCTGGATGTCTCGCTGATGATTATCTTGTTCTTGTTTGCTTTCTTGTTTACCTTGTCGTTCTTTTCCTGCTCCTCATCAATACTGATATTGTCGAGCAGGTCGTCCTCCTCAATGATGATGTTGTTATTCTTCTTGGCACTCTTTGATCCGGTCTTATCCTTATTCTTTTCACCAAGGATTATCTCGTTATCATTCTTTTTCTCTTCTTCATCAATTATGAGATTGTCGAACTCATCATCTTTCTTCTCATTGATGATTATCTTATTCTTATTATCTTCTTTCTCATTGATGATAATATTATTCTTATCATCATTCTTCTCGATGATTATATTGTCGTCTGACTTGTCAAGGATGATCTGGTCCTTATCATCCTCTTTCAGATCTTCTTCCTTATTGTTATTCTTCTCACGACTTGACTTTCCGTTAATTTCAACTACGTTCGTATTCTTTATGCCCAGGCTGTTATATCTGTCTAAGATCAGCCTGTCCTGCTTCTTTTTCTCTTCCTCATCAATCTGCTGATCAACACTGAAGCTTTCGTCCAGTTGAGATTGTTGATCATTATTATGCTGAATTCTTGTGGGAACATAGTGTGAGCTTGAGCTGAAACTATTGTTAGGATCGTCCAGTCTGCTGCCGTCATTTTCCTCCTGATCATGTATTATGATTGAGGCATTACTTGAATCAGCGTTATTGTTTTCATTCTGAATATTATCATTGCCATGAGCATGCTCGTTGATGTGAATATTCTCATGAATACCGCCGGCAATCTGCTGATTATTTGCCTGACCCTGATTCTGCAGAATTCCCTGCCTTGTGGCATATGCCTGCTGCAGAGTTCTAAGAGCCGCTGTCTCTGCGTCTCTTGCATATTGCTGTCTTTGACCTTGAGGTTCAACCCTGCTGGAACCATCAGCGCCAACCAGGATATGGTTGTCCTTCCTGAGCTTGAACTCAATATAAGTGCGGGCAGCTGCCAGGTACTGGAGCTTACTCATGAATCCCGGATTTTGGCTCATACGCTCTCTTACATATGCAGGTACATTTGCAGACAAGTAATACGGTAGCGCCTTATAAAAGATCTCATAGTAATCCCTAAGATTGTCATATACATATTTGTAGGTTCCCTTTCCGCCAAGTTCCTGCGGGGTAGGGACATGCATTTTGTCAAAGCGCTCAAAAGCCTGTAAATCCATCTCCCGAACTCTCTGGGCATTGGGGTTTTCCGGTTCCTTGGCAGTGCTGTAAGAAGCATTCCACGACCATTTTTCACTTTCAGCCTTATTTAATGCCGCAGTGTTCGTATCCTGAAGATACAGCTGCAAAGGCCAGTCGTTCTGCCGATTCTCCTCCTTGATCTTCTCCAGATTAAGAAGGAGCTTTGCACTGTCGGTATTCATATTCGGATAGCCGTTCTGCATATTTCTGCATATAGCTCTTGTATCAGCTATGGCACGGGAATTAATGCCGCTTTCTTTTCTCCACATATCAAGAGCTTTGGGCGTAACATCCTTCAGCGTCTGATAGGCGTCGTTAATCTTGGCGGTCAGACTGCGTCTCTTTCCGACGAGAGTATTTCGAAGCTGCGCATTCTGTTCATCTTCAATATAGTGATCCAGCTGATCCTTAAGCGCCATGTAACAGGAGAGCTTAGCCCTTGACTTTAAGTACTTCTCATGGGAGCTGCTCTTTGACTTCACCTCTGCCGCGGCTGTCATGGCCTTGAGACGGTACGTCATGATATCTTCTTTGTTCCTGTACTTTTCGACAGATGTAAGGTTGGGATTATTATCATCATTCTGCGCATTAACGATCTTCGTACACATAGTGTTATAATAATCGGACGCATCTCTGGCAGAACTCTTTCTCTTGCTGGCTCTGTTAAAAAACCTTGGGTATCTGGCGGCATGGCGATCTATGGCATTTACCTCATTGGTGTTGGAAAGTGCCAGGTACTCCTCTCTTTTTTTATTTGCTGAGGAGAAATTCCTGAAGTAGTACTCAGTCCTCATTGCAAAGTCAGACTCATCCGAAAAACGCTTATCAAAGTACTCCTTCAGCTGGTCTGCATCATAATCAAATATCTTGTCACGGGTCTCCGGATTAAGCGTATGGAAATCCACATGCTTATTGGCGAAAAACTCTTCCATGTCGTTGATCTTTGCATCCCCTTCAAGGTTTGCATTTGCAATCTTTTTTGCTTTATATTCTTCATATCTGGGCATAGTTTCACACTCCTTCTTACCCCTTTATACGAACAATAAGTGATTATGGAACAGACTAAAACTTAGAATTCAGCTTCGTAGATATGTACCGCTTTAGCTTTGGGGAACAGGTGCTTTGCCAATAGCTCGGACTCCTGACTCATAGCTTCAAAAGTAAGGGAGGCAGCGGGGAAGAGCGTCTCCATCTCTTTGACAGTCACCGACAGAAGCTCAAACAGTCCCCTTGGGTACTTGCCGTACAGATATGCAAGCTCCAGATTGCCATCCGGGAGCTTCTGCATAAAGATAAGATCTACCAGATTGTTCTTTACATAAACGCAGCGGCACAGCTCAGGTACACATACTTCTTTCCACCTGTCATAGTCCGCAACATCATAGGTCTCCTCATAGGAGAGTCTCCTTAGTATCTTTCTCTGCTCCTCCTCGGAAAGTTCAAAGAAGAGCTTTGTTGTGAGATCGGCGCTTGTGGGTCTGTGAAGGGCAGGAGAGCCTTTCACATCCTCTGCAGTCACATAGTATCTCTCATGGGAATAGCTTGTTGTCATATTCTGGCAGGACAGGAAGAAAGTATGCATTTCCCTGTCGTCCTCAGAGAATTCAAATCTGGCGGTCACCGGGAACCTCTCTCCGATTCCCATTACAGCCCTCAGAACCTCCTCTATAAGGCCTACGCCGATACCCTGCCTTCTAACCTGCGGATGAACATATATCCAGTCTATGACATATTCAAAGATCACAAGTTCAAAGGAAACGGCTCCCAGCACGTATCCCTCATTGTCGTAGGCTCCTATTGTGATCCTGCTGTTTACCATTTCAAGCTGCTCCGGCAGAACACTTGAAAAATCCTCTCTGTTTTCTTCTGTGATATGTACGTAGTTGATATCCATACTGTCCCCTCTTGTATGACATAAATATACATAATAATCTACAATCTAGTATAAACGTAATAACGTCAATGCTCAATTGAGTATTATCGTTCTCAGAATATTCTTAGAACTCGAATCTGGTTTTGTTGTCGTTTTGGGCTTTCCTTCCCGATTCCATGATGACGGCCGAGCATTCGGTAAGGCCCAGCTCTGCCGACAGTGAAAGGGCCGATTCAATATCTTTTTCGTAAAAGAGCTCTCTGTCCGCCGAATATTTAAGCAGATCCCGCAAGGTATCAAGAGCCTGCCTGTCATCGCCTCCGTTTCCCGCTCCTTTAGTCCCGTCACCTCTCACAAACCGCTCCAGTACAGATTTTCCGTTATCCCTGACGTACTGCTCATACTTAAGTCTCGGTCCATCCTCAAGAGAAACCGGAAAAAGCAGCCTTCCGATCGCAATATCCTCTGCGATCTCTCCGCCGTCAATCCTGGCCTTCTCAAAGAGTTTGTCGTACTCGCGGTAGTTTATGGACCTCCTGTCCACGCACTCCCTGTAGAACATTCCGGAACCGGCGATGGAAAACTGAATAGTCCTCGCCATGGTGTTCTCGTTGAAATCGTAGGTGTACTCAGGGAAGGTAAGACAGCTCTTTTCCGTTCCCGCCCTGACAAGAAATCTCAGCGTCCTGTCGCTGTCCGCCAGGAAGTTTCTTATGACCTCAAACCATTCCCTGTTAATGGTTATGTCAATATCGCTGAGGCTGTCACACTGCCTGCAGACTCCGTCGTAGTAATCGTCGATGCTGTCATAGAGAGAAATCTTTTTCAGCTTCCTGCAATTATGAAAAGCAAATCCGTATATGGTCTTTATACTCTCGGGGAGGCTGACGCTGACAAGGTCCTGTCTTCCCGAAAAAGAGTGGTTTCCAACGGCCTCTACCTTCAGCCCCTCAGTCTCAGGGATTCCTTCAAGTTCCTCCGGAATCACCAGGTCAGTCACACTTCCCTCAAAGCCTGTAATCTCTATAAATCTATGTTTATCTTTTTTATGTTCCCGTATCTCGTATTGAAATGGCATTGCGACTCCCGCATTAGCTTTTTCTTTCTATCTTACATCATTTAAGACTTCACATATACCGCCCGTTTCAATATAATTAAGAACATGATTTATCAATATCTTCTGTAAAACCAGAAAGGACAACCGGACGGATGAGTGAGTTTGACGCAGTAGCACTGGTCAGGTGTAAAACATACGAATACGAAGATGTGAAAAGAGCTCTCGGAGAAAGCCTTGATCTGATAGATGGCCTTGGCTTTGTGAAGCCCGGAATGAAAATTGGAATAAAGGCCAATCTTGTCACCGGCGCATCAGCTGAAAAAGCGGTCACAACCAACCCTGTACTCCTTAAGCGCCTCTGCGAGCTGCTTGTGGAAAGAGGCGCAACAGTTGTGGTGGGTGACAGCCCCGGAGGTCTGTACACACCGGCCTTTGTCCAGAACATCTACAAGACCTGCGGTCTCTACGAATTAGAGAACATCACCGGTGTCACCCTAAACAAGGACTTTTCCGTCAAGGACGGCGAATACCCGGATGCCGCATACCTGAAGACTTTTATCTACACAGGATGGCTGGACGATATGGACGCCATCATCAATTTCTCTAAACTGAAGACCCACGCCATGATGGGTATGAGCTGCGCAGTCAAGAATATGTTTGGCTGCATCCCCGGCCCCACCAAGCCCGAGTATCACATGAGATTTCCTGAGGAGAAGGCCTTCGCCAATATCATGGTGGATCTGAACGAATACTTTAAGCCTGTCCTCTACGTGGTGGACGCCATAGACGGCATGGAGGGCAACGGCCCGACAGCCGGGGAAAAGAGGCACATCGGCGCCATACTCGCTTCCAAAAAGCCCTACGCGCTTGACATAGTCTGCGCCGAAATGATCGGCATGGGTATAAATGATGTCCAGACTCTTCTTGCAGCAAATGAAAGAGGACTTGGTCCCGCGGACATATCAGGCGCAGAAATTCTTGGAGACTACAGCCTGCAGGACGCTAAGATCCCTGATTTCAAAAGAGCTACCATCCACCAGAGCATTACCTTCGAAGGCGGAACGCTCACCAACAGGATAAAGTCCATAGCTGTAAAAACGGTCTACAACACCAAACCCCAGGTCAAAAAGAATGAGTGCATAGGCTGCAAAAAGTGCCATGACACCTGCCCTGCCAAGGCCATCACCATGGTAAAGTCAAACGCATCACCCAAGGGCACAGGTTACATTCCATCCATTGACCGCAGCAAATGCATCAAGTGTTTCTGCTGCCAGGAATTCTGTCCGGTAGGCGCGATGAAAGTCCACTACAATATATTCGGAAAATTATTCAGCAATATGGTTCGGGTCTAAGAGAGCTCTTCTTCTCCGAATCTGTATATGTGTATCTCTGCCATGGCCGAGCAGATGTCAGGCTGACCGAGCTGTGAGTCCCTCATGATGTAAAATTCCGTGAAGTCATTCTTTTTAAGCCATTCCTCAAAGGGCTCCCGGTATTCATCCGCCAGGCAGTACATGGTCTTTAGCTGGATGTCATCTCCGTACTGGTACTGCTGCCAGTTGTAGAGCCTGTAGGCAACATAGAGCATTTTTTTGAGAAGCATTGATGCTATCCCCTGCCTTCTGCTTTCCTGACCGGTCCATATACTGAGCATTGTCAGGTCGCCACTGTCCTCAAGATCAGTCACAATGGCGCCGACAGCTTTTTTGCCCGACCAGGCTCCCAGCGCTATGTACTGTGTTTCAATGTCCTCCTGCGTTAGCAGCTCTTCATATACCATCGGCAGGATCAGTGACTTATAAGTCTCCAGATCTTTTTTGGTTATCTGCTTAAACTTTATTTCTCCCATAATGATCCGTTCTCCAATCCCTTACTGCTGTGGTGCCTGCGGCTGTTGCGGTGCCTGCGGCTGTTGTTGTGCTCTGATCTCATTGATCAGGGTCACAAATCTGTTTTTGATCTGAGACTCACCGGCCACATAATTAGTCACAGCATTGAGCATCTCATTGGTCAGTTTGGTTTTATATGTACCGCTCATACCCTCTGAAACATAGGTGTAAATAAGCTCTCTGGCAAGCACATCAGCGGTCTCATTTTTTCCTTCAATATAGTATCCCAGTATAGTCCGAAGACTTCTCTCATTGGCATTTGCCTTACCCAGCAAAAAGGCATCCAGAGCCTGGGCCTTTGGCTGAAAATCACCTTGGATCGCATCAAGATTTAACTGGCTGAACTCTCCAAATACCATTGTATCAAGCATGATGCACTGATAGAACATGGATGGATATCTGTTGCTGTTCACCATACTTCCGATTATCACATCATTCGGGTTCGTAACCTGAGTCTCTTTCCTTGGAAGATCCCTGAAGGCGTAGCACAGCTCCTTGTCTGTATATACATCTTTGTCCATCAGATATCTTCTGGAATTTGCAAAATCCGCTGCCAGCCTCAGTTTTCTTGTAAGCGTAGCCTTTTCTTCTGTCTCCTGGTCTGTAAGAGGTCCCTCCTTGCCGACAAGATCATTTATCCTGGCGTAGAGCCTGATGGCAGACTCAGGTGTGTTTCCGGAGATCAGAAGACCTTCATATATTGCCGGAACAATGTTTATATTTACCGGAACCGGATTTTCCGTGCTGATATATCCGAGAAATTCTGTAGTGTTATTGAAATCATATCTTAAGGCTCCGGTATTTCCTTTAACCTCTCTCTTAAGTGCATCCAGATAGCTTTCATCAACCTTGGACATTATGATCTCCAGAATACTCAGATACTCCATCATTTTTGCATTTAACCTGTCATCGCTCTTAAGTGTTCCGGTGTAATATTCGCTTAGTTCCTTCATGGATTTTCTGAGATATCTGTGGATCGTTCTGAAGGTATTGGCAGAAGCATTATCTCCCTTGCTCTTTTCATGCAGATATCCCCTGTCTTTCGTCAGCATCAGTAACTGGTGTATTTCTTCATCCCTCTCATTGCGCATCTGAGCAGGAATGATCTCAGTGATCATAGCCCAGATCTGAGCAGCCAGATCTTCCTGACGTGTAAGAAGATCATTCATCTCCATTGTCATATGTTCAGCATATCGCGCTGAAAGGATACCGCTGTCTGCCTTTCGCAGATCTTCACCCAGAAGTCCCGGATTATATCCGCTCTTTAAAAAATCACCCTTATTAAAGGTCTCAAGATATCTGTCAATGTCCTGCCTGGTATACAGTTTTTGCCCGAAATTGTGGTATGAAAGATCATCCTTATCGAGACGATTTATAATACCACTGGCGCCTGAATACAGTGACATATTTGCAATACCTGTTCCTGCCTCCTTGAGGGCGCTGGTTTTGGTTTCAAGCTGAACCTGCTCTTCTTTAAACATACCGGCTATCGGGAGGTTTATCTCTTTTGCCATATCCACTACAAAAGTGGCACAGTTTCTCTTGAACAGATTATAGCCGCCGTCGGCATAAGTTTCGGCTTTTCTCAGGATCTTGTTGATGTCTCCGGGCTTTACGGTAAAACGCCGCGCCACGTCATAGGCATGCTCGTTGTCAGACATTACCTTTCCGCCTATATATGCGCCTGTAAGCATCGAGGAATTGGCTATACGGGTCACTCCCGGTCCGGGATAATAGCCCATACGGACCTGATATCGCTCTTTGCGCCCGGTCACCTTGCTGTACCGGCTGTAGGAAAGAGTGATGAGCGCATGAGCCATGGCTCCACCAGGATTTTCGCTGCTGATAAGCCGTCCGGAGTTCACGTCTCCCAAAGCATTTGCACTTCCTCGTTTTCCCTGCTCAGTCATAATGGTGACTTCCGGCGGATCATCCGGATCGCCTGCAGTCATCTTTTCCCATACAAGAGGGCCTCTCCTGACATCGGAATAGACTTCCAGATCTTCGCCCTGTTCATTCTTTGCCACCTTTTCTTCATCTTCAAAGTACTCCCCGTCACTTCCGGGAACTATATCATGCCTTCGCCTTTCCTGGGCGTTTTCAAGCACATCACTTTTCGCCCATTTGTAGATAGGCACAGTCGCCCAATAGGTCTTAGTCAGAAGTCCGCCTCCCAGCACGGTAGACACGGTCCGGACCACGCCTCTTATGCTCGTCATAAAGAAGTTTTTGAGCTTTCCAAATATGCCGATCCGGTGGTCAGGTCTTTGGACGATCCTAAAGGCCCGCCCCTGAACATTGGCCATATTCTGCTGGATGTTGTTCATTTCCTCCTGGGGCGCCTGGGCGGCAGCCAGAGCATTCCTCTGCTTAAAGATCAGGTCCTGCCTTCTGCGTTCTAAGATCTCGTTCTCTTTTGCCCTGATCCTGTCGAGATTGTCAAGTCCAAGTTTTGCTCTCTCAGGCTGCAATATGGTATCAAACCCGACTCCCGGAGCGAAATTGCCTGTTGCCGCCCTGCGGATTGCAGCCCATCTGGCCTTTATCTCGTTTACTTCATTGGGCTTTAGGACGCATTCGGCCTTTGGATCTCTCATGAGATCCTCATACTCGTCAAAAAACTCTGCCGGCAGGTTCTTCATCATGGTGCCCATGGCATGAGCCTTTAAGTATTTTGTCTTATAAACGGCTTCAGCTGTGGTGTATTCAAACTTCGTAAGGTCATAATCCCTGATAAAGCAAAAGAGCTTTTCAAAACCTCTTGCTTTTTTTATCTTTACAGCAGTTTTTGCATTTTCCGTCTTTAACAGGAGCTCGTCAAACATCTGCCAGGAAGCGTTTTCGTCATCGCCTCTCAGATATGCCATACAGCTGCAGATCTTTCTGGCATTGGACCACAGATGATTATCATCGTGATGCTCCCTCACCCACGTAGGCGAAGCAACAGCGCCTTCATGAATAAGATAATGATCTCTCATTTTTTCGTTCTTATTCTTTGCGCTGTTAAAGTTTGATCTGTGCACAGTCCTGGCTTTTTGTCTGAAGTCGGTATCATTCTGTGCCGTGCGGAGCATTATACCGCGGGTTCTCAGCATATCTGCCTGCATATACAGGGTATTAAGATGCTGAAACATCTGCTGAGACAGTTCTCCCGTCAGCTCCGGGCCATCCTCCTGAGCGGGATCACCTCCGGCCGCTCCCTGTGCACTGTTGGCTCTCATCATGGCTTTTCCTAACACATAAGCTGTCATCAGTTTCTGTGCCAGGCTCTGCTGCTCAGCACTTTCACCCTCTCTTATCTCCATGGAAAGCTCATCATCGTAATGATCTCTGTAATAGTGATCGGTTATGATATCCTTGCGGGCCTGATAATATAAGGAGATCGACCTTAGCGCAGTAAGTTTCTGGGTTAAGCGCTCTTTCTGGGCGTCCTGCCAGTCATTCGTAAAATCCGGGTGTCTTTCAAGGAGCCTGTCAAAGGCTCCTACCTGATCGCTGAGTCTTTCCAGTACTTCGGCATTCTCTACGATCTCTGTATCGTTATCAAGGCGCAGCTTTGAAATATTGAAAGATAAAAGCTGCATAAGCATCAGCTTAAGAGCCCTATTGACATTTCTGTTTCCTCTTTGCTGCGGATTCTCCTTATTTTGTCTTCCAAAATAAGCGTCAATGATCTCTTTGTTTTTGGCAGCATCCGTTTTTCCCATGAATGCTGAAAGGTCACGGTAAAGATCATCAGGGCAGTTCACCAGCTGGTCAGCCATATTCTCCTGAATGATAAGCATCTGCTGTTTCTTTCTCACAGCGCTCTTAATGTTCAGGTTCGCCAGATTTTCTCTCTTTTTATAGAGTCGCGATCTGTGATTGTGCTGCTTTGACTCTCTCTCCCTCTCAGTTAAATTGTGATTTACAAAGTCCACGCCATAACCCTGATAAAGGGTCTCTCTCTGTGGAGCGAACTGAATGTAGTCTCTCTCGGTCCTCTCCGTGATATTGATCTGCTGAGCCTGACCAGCGTTCTGCTGAACCTGACCTGCGTTCTGCGCTCCGTTTTCACCATGTGGCATAAAAAATCTCCCTGAATTCCAAAAACAGTAACAACGTACTTCCTCTAAATTAATTATACGAACGAAAAAGACAAATAGAAAGGGAACTGCATGATAATACAGTTCCCTTTAAAAGTTCATTATGACTTGTTCTGATCCTCAACAATAGAGGCGCCGGCGTAGATCTCACGAAGCTTGGGCTTGTCGATCTTTCCTGTGGCATTTCTGATAACATTTGCAAAGATGATCTTGCGGGGTCTCTTGTATCTGGGAAGGTCTACGCAGAACTCGTCCACTTCTTCCTCCGTAAGAGTCATGCCCTCTTTTACCTGAATGATGGCAGCTGCGATCTCGCCGAGACGCTGGTCTCTTAATCCGATAACTGCTGCATCGTGGATCTTGTTGTTCTTCATAAGGAAGCTCTCGATCTGAACCGGATACAGGTTCTCACCGCCGGAGATGATGACATCCTTCTTTCTGTCAACCAGGAAGATAAAGCCGTCCTCGTCCTGACGTGCCATATCTCCTGTAAAGAGCCAGCCGTCCTTAAGGATCTCTGCTGTAGCTTCAGGGTTCTTGTAGTACTCAACCATGACGCCGGGGCCCTTTACGCAGAGCTCTCCGATCTCACCCTGCTGAACCACATTTCCTTCTTCGTCCACGATCTTGGTCTTCCAGCCGTAGCCGGGAACGCCGATGGCGCCGACCTTATGAACATTCTCCATTCCCAGATGTACGCAGCCGGGACCTGTGGATTCAGACAGACCGTAGTTGGTGTCGTACTTGTGGTGCGGGAAGTACTCGAGCCAGTGGCGAACCAGTGACGGCGGAATAGGCTGAGCACCTATATGCATGAGTCTCCACTGCTTTAAGTGATAATCTTCTATCTTGAGCTTGCCGCTGTCCAGAGCTGCCAGGATATCCTGTGCCCACGGAACAAGGAGCCATACTATCGTGCATCTCTCCTCGGATACAGCCCTGAACACCGCCTCCGGAGAATTACCCTTAAGAAGAACTGCCCTGCTGCCTGTATAAAGAGATCCGAACCAGTGCATCTTGGCTCCCGTGTGATAAAGAGGCGGGATGCACAGGAAATTGTCATTGTGCGTTGTCTCATGGTGCATGGCCTCCATCTGAGCCGACTGCATGAGCGCTGTGTGGATGTGCAGAATAGCCTTGGGGAAACCTGTGGTTCCGGATGAGAAGTATATCGCTGCATCATCCTTGTCTTCTATAAGTATTCTCGGTGCAACAGATGATGCATTGGATGCATATCTGAAATAGTCATCTGCATAAGACGGACACTGGTCACCCACAAACAGAAGAAGCATCTCCTTCTTGAGTTTCTGTGCTATGTCCTCGATACGTCCGATGAACTCCGGTCCGTAGAACAGAACATCCGAATCCGAAGCCTTGAGACAGTAATCTATCTCTTCTGAATCAAATCTGAAATTCAACGGAACAGCAACAGCTCCAGCCTTGAGAATTCCGAAGTAAATGGGCAGCCACTCAAGACAGTTCATAAGAAGGATCGCACACTTTTGTCCCTTCTTGATACCTCTCTCGATCAGCATGTTGGCCACGCGGTTTGCCTTCTCATCAAAAACTGACCATGTGATCTGCCTTCTGTAATAGGCGGAAGAAGTGGGCTGAATCAGCTCGTACTCCTTCCAGGTGACACGCTGCTCTTCCCTGATTTCAGGATTGATCTCAACAAGAGCAACCTCATCGCCGTAAAGCTTACTGTTTCTCTCTAACAAATCTGTAATAGGCATTTCATAACTCCCTC
>JAEEGF010752208.1_pt1 | contig 25319 bp, 23 predicted proteins | sample 9134171 | NCBI WGS metagenome assembly JAEEGF01 (sample SAMN16246542, study PRJNA631951) | gut metagenome | biome: gut microbiome; feature: rumen; material: AP-attached | host: Bos | place: Iran: Karaj | collected 2018-10 | reverse complement strand
CGCCAAAGAGCTGCTGCACTGCTTCTGACAGCACGCCGATTGTGCTGGCGTCGGACCTTTGCACAAAGAGGTCGCCCGGGCGGCCGTGCTCGAACGCAAACATCACGAGGTCAAGCGCTTCGTCAAGATTCATCATGAAGCGTGTCATGTCGGGGTCGGTGATTGTGATTGGGTTGCCGGCTTTAATCTGATCTATGAAGAGCGGGATTACCGAACCGCGGCTGCACATTACGTTTCCGTAGCGTGTGCAGCAAATTACGGTGCGCTCGCCCGCAACTCTTGCATTTGCCATCGCCACTTTTTCCATCATGGCCTTTGAAATGCCCATCGCGTTTATCGGGTAAGCGGCTTTGTCGGTCGAGAGGCAGACCACCTTTTTTACGCCTGCATCGATTGCGGCGTGGATGACATTGTCGGTGCCCTCAACGTTGGTGCGGACTGCTTCCATCGGGAAGAACTCGCACGACGGCACCTGCTTGAGCGCTGCTGCGTGGAAGACGTAGTCAACGCCCGCCATTGCGTCGCGCACGGAGTCTTTGCTACGTACATCGCCGATGTAGAATTTCACCTTGCCTGCGTGCTCAGGAAAGCGTACCTGCAGGTCATGGCGCATGTCGTCCTGCTTCTTTTCATCGCGCGAAAAGATTCGGATTTCAGCGATGTCGCCTGTTAAAAAGTGTTTCAGGACGGTGGAGCCGAAGGATCCTGTTCCGCCTGTGATCATTAGTGTTTTCTCTTTGAAAAAAACTTTATCCATTTTTATTTCCACTCGTTCTTATTCTTGTATAATTTTTTCTTTATTATAATGTAAAGCTTTCTTGGAAGAATCCTTCTAATCATCGCTTTACAGCCTCTTACCAAGCTTCTGCCCTTGTACTGGGTTGCCCAGCTTCCCGCAAAGTGGTGTATTACATAGGTCTTGTCTTTGTCTATTTTGAAGGTTGGCTCCCCTCCGCCTATTGCGTTTATTTTATAAGGCGTCAGGTATTCTGAATCAAGCAGGGTTACTCCCGCTGCATCAATGGTTTTATCTCCTATTTTAAAGCCCCATTTTTCCATTGAGAGTTCTGTTATTATTGCCGTATTTGGCTTGACATCCAGAGTTCCGTCTTCCTTTCGGAAATGTCTGCCGTCATAATAGTCTAATAATGACTTAATCCATGGATTTCCCTTTTCTGATGCCATCAGCGCTGCCGGAATCCACATATCCTCTTCATAACCGGTTACTGCAGAATTACACATTATAGGCTCTAAATCCTTTATAACCTCTGCATCCGCATCCAGATAAACGCCACCAAATTCATATAGCGCCCAGACTCTTACATAATCGCTGACAAATGCCCACTTTTTTTCTTCATAGGCTTCCTTGACAAAAGGATGGCAGTTTATATCAAAATTGCTTTCATCCCAGCGTTTGATCTCATAGTCTGGGCAAAATTTTCCCCATGACTGCACGCATTTCTCTGCCAAAGGTGTAAGTGGATTATTGCCAAACCAGCAATAATGAATAATCTTTGGTATTTCCATTATTATAATTCTCCTTAACTATTACTCTCTCAATTATTTATAAGCATATTCGTAAAAATTAATTATACCTCTTAAAATACTATGCATGTTCTCTTCTTCTGTCATAATGACTTCGCCTAATGCCTTGTAATCATCATATTGTGGCGCACCTGTAACCGTAATTTCAGCGATGGTTTTCAAGAAAACTGCAATATCTCTTTCTGTTGCAAATTCATATTTCCCATGCACTATATCATCCATTGCTTTTCTGCACTGCTCAAGCGTAGAAATTTTTCTGAGTCCTTTCATGTCAGAGAAAAAGGAATTGCCAAACATAATCAAAGGAATCTTCCTGAATATGTTTTCGAATATTACTGTACCGTTTATGGATGAAACCGCCAATGCTTTCCCTGCTAAGGGTTTCGTTTTATAGCTGTGTTCAATCAGCCTTACTTTTTTGTTAGATGCAAGTCTGTGGTAGAATGCGCGTGACCTGTAATCACGCATATCATCAAACTGGCCTCTGTCACTTCGCTTTGTCCAATACACCGGATGTTCCTTAACATACAGTTTTACATCTTCCGGCAGGCTATCCAGTAGCATGTCTATCGCTATTTCCTGATTGTCAAATATTCCAGCCTGTGGGCAGGTCGATGCTTCCGGCTGATAATGCAGAAGGAACAGAACAAATTTCTCATTTTCTTCAGGCTTGCATTCAAGTGTTTCCACGTAATTGCGTAATTTTTTGGCCGCTATGCCTCTTGTGAAAAAATCACGCGCTTTCCTTGTAAGCTTGCCAAAATTTTTCTGCCTTAAATATATTGAACTACGCTTTACGATCAGAGAGAAAATGGAATTTTTACTCTGCGTAATTAAAACCGTTTTCTCAGTTTTTTCGTTTCTTTTCTGAACATCACCATATGCTTCAAAATATCCTTCCATGTCATAAGGCAGGGATATTTCTTCTTTACTGTTTTGACTGTAGTATTCTATGTTCTTTTCATATTTAGCGATAAACTCCGGATAAATAGTTTCTATTTCAGTACGGAAATATGTTTTCGCCTCCATGCCTTTAACCATGGAAAGCTGATCCGCAATGATCAGTTTAATTCCTTTCTCTTTGCAAAGAATGTAAGGAATATATTCATTTATTATATGCGGCATGCATTCCAGAATAAACAGCCCGATATCATTCTTATCTAGATAATCGTTCCAGTATTTCACCAGTCTGTAAAACAAGTCCTTTATTTCCGCATATTCCTTGGTTCGCAAAAGAGTTGTTCTCCACCGGTAAATTAAGGAGTTGGCTTCACCTTCATACTTTCTTAAAGCCTTTATCAGTTCAGGTTCTACAGCTCTTGCATTATCACATTTCGTCAGGAAATCTTCTATCGGTTCATATATATAAAAGCTTTCTGATTCTGCTTCAAGCGAAAGATTTTGATTCTTTTCCTCTTTATAAAAATAGCAGAATCTCTCCGAACCAAAATACCTGATTAATTCATTATAAACATCCGTTGGATTGTCCGGATGCCAAAAGCAAAGAATATTCATATTCTTTATAATAAATTCCTTTCTTTTAATGACTTTTACTTCTGTGAATTCTGATTTAGATAAATACTGATTCCTTTAGAAATAATCTTTCGTCCCAAAAAATATGGAACAGTTCCCATAATCGTAAGAATATACTTTTCTCGTTTACTCATTGAAGGAAGGCGCCTAGCTTCGGCAACAATCTCTTTATAGGCCTTTGTTTTGCCAAGTTCTGCATATACTGCCATAGCATATAATGTTTTTCTTCCACTTCTCCTTGCCCAGTCCTCTTCCGTAATAGGTATTTCTTTTGCATCGTTGTGATAGTCTCCTGACTCTATGCAGTCAAATACATATTCGAATCTCTTCGCCCATGTGTATTCTTGAGTAGCTCGTTTCCACGCCTTTTCTGCCATTTCCTTACGCTTTTCCTCATTATTAAGATAATAAATAATGCGTTCAGCGCAGCTATCAGCATCAGAAAAAACATCTATTTCGCTACCTATATCAAAATACTTCTCCAGACCCGGAATGTTTTCTGTAAGCATAAAGCCACCAGTTGCGGGGACTTCAAACGTTCTCCACTTAAAATGGGTTTTTCCATTAATCGTTTTTGTAAAGTTTAAATTAATTCTGCTTTGTTCAAAGATGCTATTCATCTCTTCGTTACTGATATACCCGCTTTCCCAGCCTGATCCAAAGGTTTTTACATTAATTCCTTTTGATTTCAGTTCATCAATAAATGGTCCTCTGCCAAGTATATTGGAGCCGATGAAAGTAACATCATATTGTATTTCTAGGTTGCGCTTAAAAAACCTTTTAGATGAAAACCCACTTGGTGTAAAAATAGCTTTAGCTCCATAGGCCCTGTATCGTTCAACACTTTCTTCACTATCAAGCGTTACAATATAATCCAATGCAGGTATAAACATCTTTGATACAGCATCCATCGCTGTAAGGTCATCAACAAAGAATCCTACCGTCCTCGTTCCCGCCTCACGGACTTTCTGCAGCATATTTATATCTATCATATGCTCGTCAAAGGCAAGTGCGATTATCAGAAACTCCGGCGCTTTCGTTTTTACCAGCTCAAGGATTTCAGCATTTGTTGCCTTAAAGCCTTTTTTTACAAGATTGTTCGAAAAATCATAATCAACTACATTATCAAACAGGCTGTTAAGATCACTCCATACTTCTCCGAACTCATCGCGGCTGTTGCCAAAACGTATATTTAGCAGCTTACATTTGCTATATTCGGGGTCCAGTATATGTCTTGAAACCACCAGAGCTGTCTTGTATCTTTTACCTTCCATATCCCGTTCTTTCTCCAAATTAATTATTTCAGCGGTTCTTTAAGAATCTTCCTCCCGTATTCATCAGTGCAGAATATATCAGGATTGTAAAACCTGTCCACTATCTCCCAGAATTCAGTTTCCGTATATCCACAGAAATCACAAAAATCCCGAACAGCTTTAGGGTCAAGTGCATGATCTTTTTCCTTTACAAGCTTTATTGCCTCTTCTCTTTTAAGCATCCCATATCTTATAAATCTGCTTGCATAGTCTGTTGCGCATGCATGACCGAATTTGGGATACTTCATCCATGCATGAACTAAATAGGCATAACTGTCTACCTGGTCAAAGTTTTCAGCCATCATCGATCTGTCCCACTCATGAGTCAGATCGTGAAAACCTCTCGACTTGGCGAACTGATAATTCTTGTAACTGTTCCACTCTACAAAATAGCTTAAATATATAGGGTCCAGCTTCTCAAGATCTTCCTTTGCTGGTGGAAAAGTCATATATAAATCTTTTTCAGTGACGCCATCAACCAAAAGTTCTTCAAGAGAAATATCTGAAGCAACGCCATTACCGATTATTTCTCTTGCGGAATATGTTTCCTTTGAATCCGCACCACCATATTCATAGCTGACATTTTCCCCATATACAAGAAGCGGTGTATTAAATCTAACCGCCATATTCAATGGGAAAGTGTAAATAAGTCTGTCAACATACCATGTTGGCTTTCCATATTTTTCGAAAGCCAGCCGCATGAGTTTTTTCTGCAGTTTAATATTTGGTTTACATGAAATTACTTCACATCCAAACTCTTCTGAAATATTGCGGAGGTTATGTTTCCCTGCTTCTGTCATAGTAAAATTGTCTTCAACCGTGAACAGAATAGGGTTCATTCCCATCAGTTCTTTCATAACATGAACCTGAAAATGACTGTCTTTACCACCACTTACTGCAATTGCGCAGTCAGGGCCCTTACCATTGCCGCCTCTGTATTTATCACAGATTGCTTTAAGTTCCTCAAAGCGTTCTTCGTAATTAACATTTTTTCTGTTTTCATAAGCCCTGCATGCGCTGCACACGCCCTGTTCATCGAATTTTATACCTGGTCTGGTATCCGGCATAACACACTTTTTACAATACTTCATTCCTGCTTCTCCTTCTTATTATATCTTCCAAGCTAAAAAAATCTTCTTCACTGTCTATATCCAGTACACCATAGTCTTTCATGACATAATATGTGGCTCGGCCATCTAATACTTTTGTTGTTTCATTATTCCTTAAAAAGGCAGTTGTATAAACATAGATGGATGCATTCATATCAAAACATGCAGGCGCTTCCTGCCTGGTCAGGTAGTTGCTCTCTATAACGAGGCTGCAGCCACCGTCGCCATTATCTTTGACCATATTAAACCACGGCAACCGCCTGGATGGCACCACAGAAAAAGCAACATCACAATCCTCTTTATTAAGCAAAGCTTTAAATGTGCCTTCTATATCTCCATCTTCTCGCAAAGGAGAAGTTAAATCCAGATCTATCAGATAATCATAATGTTTCTCCTGCGCAGCTTCCATTTTTACCAAAGTGTCTTTGATTACGGCCAATTTCCCGACCCTGTCCCCAGCTAATGCGCTTTCTCTCTCTATAAAAGCACACTCTGCATTATAATTCTTTACCTGCTCAATCAATTCCATGCTGTCGGTATTAACTGCCAAATCGATGTCTTCTGTCCGGTTTTTCCTGAAAGAATCATATGCGTCCAAAGTATACTTAACCAGCGGAATCCCATTTAGACATTTTACATTCTTGTTTTTTACCCCTTTAGAGCCCGCTCTTGCACATATTGTAACTAAAATATTCATCAAAATTCACCTTTTGCGATCTGCAAAGTCTTTAAAGCTTTTCTTAAATTATTGCTGCTCTCAGTTTCTTTCCGACTAACCAGATTCAGAAAATACTCCAGCTCTTTCTTCTGGTAATCATCTCTCTCCTCTTTATAAGAAATGCTGTGGCTGTCACTGAGCCAGCGTATTTCACCTTTGATAAAGTCTACTACCACTGTATCGTCTTCCAGGAATAATTCCAGTTCTCTACGGTTTACCCGTCCAAAATAGTCAAGATGAAGGTTTATAATTAAATCCGGATACTGAGCTATATAATCAGCTATATCGTTTGTATCTATATCCAATGAGGATTCTCTTGCTATTATCGAATGGACTTTGTCAGGATAACCAAATAATTCTATCAAGTAATCCCATTCATGTATTAAGTCCATTTCAACACCGCCACCAAGCTCTTTCCTTGCGGAATAACCTCTGGAATAATCCGTACCAGGCCTCCACTCCGGCAAAAAAGATGAACAAATTGCCCTTGCAAAAAGAACGCGCTCTTTTTGTGTTATTTCTTTGACTGCCCCAAACAGTCCTGTATATCGCAGAGGAGCCGCAACATAGATGAGCCTGCCGTTAAAAGTCTCTGTATTATAAGAAATTTTATCAAAAACAGGCTTTTCAATAAAAAATGCCCCGCTTTTATCTTTTAACTCCAACAGACTGTTGTAATGCTCAGAGGTGGGATTTGCTATTATAATGGCATCATACGTGCCCTGCATCTCTTCCACGGAATACAATTCTTTATGTATTTGCCCACTCAGGATGCTGTTAAGAGGCCCCATGGAAGATCTCAAAACATCTATTTCCACCTGTTCGCATTTTTGATCAAAAATCTCTGCAAGATTTTTGATATGCCTAGCACCCATAGAGCCGGTTCCAACTACACAAAATCTTTTCATGCCTCAATCCTGTCTATCAATTCCAATACTTTTATGTCTTTTTCAAAAGTGTGCTTTGGTTCAGCTTTGCCTGAAACCACATCGAAGAAATTTTTTATTTCTTCTTCATACATATTTTCAATAATGCTCGTATTATAATTCTCATCTCTGTCAATGGCATCGTATAATTTTACATTCTTCATTTCAGTGCCATTTTCACTTATATACATTGTTTCCGGCGTACCATTCCAGTCAAGCCTGAAACCATCTCCGATTATCCTCATTTCACGAACCGCCGGAGAAGCAACAACATCGAAAATTATATTTCCAACATTCCCATTTTCATGTTTAAAACAAACGGAATATGTGTCGGGGAAGTCTATCTTTAATGACGAGATGTTCTGCTTTGTAACATGAAATTCCCGAATTTCACCAAATGCATCTATAATCCATGGGAGCTCTATTGCGAAAACCTCTCTGCAACCGTTCGTTCTTTTGTCAGAAACAAAGAAATCGCTAAATTTTTCCCACGGGTGCCAGTCAGGCAAATACTGTCCAACATGATAAGAATATGTTATAGGAGCTCTTAGTTCACGAATTCTCTCAGTGACAAACTGCATCTCCTTACGATATTTGGGTGTTGAAGAAAGAAACAGCGTCCGGCCATGCCTCTTCGAAATTTTCAACAGATTATCGTGATTTTCATTTAACAGATTAATCTCTGAAAACACATGGATTCCGCTCTCTGCGCATTCCCTGGTTATAGCATAGTGGGCCAGCGGAGAAGCCGATACGAAAGCCATTTCCGGCTCAAATTCTTTTAAGCATTGTGCCAGGGTTTCATATGTCGTAATCTTGAAACTGCTCTCCGCATTTTCCCTGCGCTCTAACTTTTGGTCAATTCCACATATGCTGCAATTCGGCCTGAGTTTTTGCAGAAGTCGTATCCTGCGTTTGCCCATCGAACCTAAACCGATTACTGCTATTTTAATCTGATTATTTATCATAAATATTAAAAAACCTTTTCTTTAAATTAACCGATCCTTCTTCCAAATTATTTTTAATAGTTTCCACTATTTTGGAAGATGTACCTTCTTTGTAATAAGGCGAACTTATATTCTCCTTCCGAGATGCTTTCAAAGCTTCTGAAATAGCTCTCCTTATAGAAGCAGCTTCTGGGCCGCTGTTAATGATGGTATTTGCCTGCAATCGGCCTCTTTGTCTGTCTCCTATGTTAACCGTTGGTATTCCAAATAACGGTGCCTCATATATTCCGCTTGAAGAATTGCCTATTACGAATCTTGCGTATTTCATTGCAGATAAATACTTAATAATTCCAAGCGATTCAAAAGCAAAAACATTTGAATGGTTTCTCGCATATTCATCTATAATCAGGTTTATCTTCTTGCCATTAGCATCTGCATTTGATTTAGTAAAAATATATGTCAGTTCCGGAAACTGTTCCATCGCTGAAAACAGTTCCCGCATCTGCGCATCAGGGGAATCATCTTCCAGCGTAACCGGATGATAGGTTACAAGAGCATATTCCCCACTTAAATCAACTCCTATTGCCCTGCTAATGGCATCTCTGTCCAGTAAATCCATACCGACAATATTTTCTGCCCCTGTAGCGCCTAAATTGTATACTCTTGCCGGTTCTTCTCCTAATTGTATAACTCTCCTGCGTGAGTCTTCATTACTCACGAAATGGAGATAGCTCATCTTTGTAATTGAATGGCGAAAGAATTCGTCAATCGCACCTTCTGTAGTATCGCCACCGTACAGGTGCGCTATAGGAATGCGAAGCATTGCAGCAGCGGCAGCACAGGCAAAGATTTCATATCTGTCGCCAAGAAGTATCAGCATATCCGGACGGTCTTTTTCAAAATACGCTGCAAACCCTTTCATGGCTTCAGCTGCTGACATAACCATACCCACATCATCATTGCGGTCCTGCACACATGGAATCTTCGCAGAAACATTAAACCCATCTGAAAGAATTTCATTTACGGTTTCCCCATAATCTTTGCAAAGATGAGTTCCGGTAACGATTAATCGAAAATCCACACTCTCATCTTTTGAAAGCAGAGAAATGATATTCCTCAAAAGTCCATATTCAGCTCTTGTGCCCGTTACTACACTAATTTTGTATTTACTCATGTATTGAAATCCTATATTCCTGCAGATTATCCCTTTATAGATTGAGTTTTTCTTTCATCCTTGACATATCTTCAAATTGTCCCATATCCATCCAGGCGTCTTCGCTTATCGGGAATGTCCCGACATTCTTGCCATCTTTTAAGCATTTTTCCACAAGGTCAGTCAGATGCAATTTTTTCTTTTCCCTGAAATAATCCATAATTTCAGGTTCTAATATATAAACGCCTGTATTAACAAGATAGTCCGTCGATGGCTTTTCCATAAGCTTTGCAATGCGCCCGTCGTCATCAAGTTTGACTGTACCATAAGGTATTGTGTATTTTTTCAGGGAAGTCACTACTGTTATGATGTTTTTGTGTTTCTTGTGGAATTTCAGAACATCGCTATAATCTGCATCAAGCAGTATATCGCAATTGCTTACAAAAAAGGTTTCTTTTAAAACATCCTTTAAATAATACAGACTTCCACCCGTGCCCAGAGGCTCATCCTCCTCGACATAGCTGATTGAATAGTCTTTATCAAGCTCATCATAATAAGCTTTGATCATATTCTTTTTATAGTTAAGACTAAAATAAAAATCTTTACATCCAAATTTCTTAAAACTCTCTATAACCAGTTCGGAAATCGGCTTATCACCAATTGGGATTAAAGGCTTCGGAACTATACTTGTGTATGGTAAGAGGCGTTCGCCTTTTCCCCCTGCCATAATAACTACCGGCGCAGATATCTCCTTTGTTTCATTTTTTGCGTACTCCATAACTGCATCGAAGAATATATCTATAACCCTGTTTTCATTATCGATTATCGGAATTGATGAAATGTAATAGTTTCGGCACAATTCTTTTGCATGATGTCTTTGTTCATAATGCAGGCTCTTTGGTGAATTGTTCATTGCATTTACAATTGCTGCATCAATGCTTTCTCCGGTCAATATCCATCTGCGAATATCTCCATCTGAAATGCTACCAAGCAATAATAAATTTTCATCTACAACGAATAATATCTTCATTGAAGTTGCATCCAGCTGAGCCATGCCTTGCCTTATTGTTTTGTCTTTTCCAATCAAAAAATCTTTATAATTACCCATTTCCTTTTTCACGAGACTATATCTCGATTTTTTCATCGGCAGAATAATCTCTTTCCGCCTTTCTGCCTATTACGTAAAACCATTTCATAGGTGAGATGCCATCACCGGGCCTCTTTGTTGTTAAATTGTCCTCTGAAAAGATTTCACCCTTTTTTATTTCTCTGCTGGCAACAATGCTTTTCCTTGCAACTGCAGTATTTTTCTTTTCAGAGCTGCTTGGTTTTTTTTCGCCTGTACCCAGCGCTGATTCAATATTCCTTATCGCTTCTACCATGCAGCATAATTCATCAGGTTCAAGGCTTGCCTTGTGATCAGGGCCCTGCATTGTTTTATCAAGAGTAAAATGTTTTTCAATAACTTCTGCGCCCAGCGCCACCGCTGCAATCGGTATTTCAATCCCCTTTGTGTGATCGGAGTAGCCGGCCTTAACACTAAATTTGTCTTTCAGTGTCAGCATCGCCCGCAAATTAACATCCTCGAAAGGTGTTGGATATTCGGTATTGCAGTGAAGCAGTGTGATTTCACCAGACCCGTATGTATTTAAGATTTTAACTGCAAATTCAATTTCGTCCATATCACACATTCCCGTAGACATAACTATCGGTTTATGTGTTTTAGCCAGCCTTATCAAGTATGGTGTATTTGTCACTTCCCCTGACGGCACCTTCCAGAAAGGCATATCAAGTTCCTCCAAAAAAGCGATGCTTTCCATGTCAAACGGAGTTGATAAGAATCCTATTCCGATTTCATCACAATATACTTTTAGTTGCCTGAATTCTTCAAAAGACAACGATAACTTTGAAAGCATTTCGAGCTGACTATTTGAACTTTTTACATTTGCTCTTTGATAGTCTGCCATTTCCGCTGACTGGCTTACCAAAGCTTTTGGAATGAAGGTCTGATATTTCACAAAATCTGCGCCTGCGGCATATGCTGCTTTTGCAAGCTGCTTTGCAAGTTTTATGTCGCCATTATGATTTACGCCTGCTTCCGCTATAATAAGTGTTTTATTTATCATTATTCATCCTCTTTGCCGGAATGCCAATTAAAGTTTCAAACCCCGTGGTATCCTTTGTAACCACAGCGCCGGCGCCTATAACAGTATTACTGTTTAATCTTAAGCCTTGGAGAACTGTAGCATTTGCGCCTACGTTGCACATATTTTCTATTTCTACACATCCTGAAATTACCGCTCCGGGACAAATAGAATTAAAATCTCCCATTACAAGATCGTGCCCTAGCGTTGAACATCTGTTTATTAAATTAAAGTCCCCAATGACTGAATCGCATGCGAACACAACTCTCGGTGATATTATATTCCCAATTCCAATTTTAAGATTGGATGTAATCGCTGAAGGATGCACCAGGTTTGGAAAATAAACGTTTTTGTTTTCCTTTATTTTTTCAAAGGCCTTTGCTTTAACATCAGGGCCTCCAAACGGAACTACTACTGCAACCTTTTGCATTCCCGATATAAAGCCGCTAAGGCTTTCATCTGAAGTGATTACCTTTTTCCCATCAGTAACCTCTGTTCCTACCAGTTCTTCAGAAACTTCTACGAATCCAAGAATGTCATATATGGGATTTTTCAAATTGATATCTTTTGCTATGTAATATGCTTCTTTTGAAGCTCCTTTACTACCCAGTATCAATAATGGTATCTTCATCTTCCCTCCTGGACTGTTCTGTTTAATCTACATATTGTAAATATCAACTTTATACTTGTCTAAATTATTCTTCAGGAAATCTATTGTCTCTGCCAGGCCCTGCTCCAAGGTGTATTTCTGTTCCCAGTCTGTAAGTTCTTTTATCTTTGCATTCGCTCCGAGCAAACGATTAACTTCGGACTTTTCCGGCCTTAACCTTTCTGACTCGCATACAATTTTAGCTTCTGGATTTATCTGCCTTATCAACTCATTTGCAAGATCACCCATGGATATTTCACGCTGCGTGGCAATATTAATTTCCTGCCCTATTGCTTTTTCAGATTTTGCTATTGCATAAAACCCTGCCACCGTATCTTTAACGTAATTAAAATCCCTCGTTGGTGTAAGGTTGCCAAGGCGAATTTCTTTTTTACCGGCAAGCAACTGGGTTATAATGGTCGGAATAATAGCTCTCGCGCTCTGACGAGGGCCAAATGTATTAAATGGTCTTACTATGCTAACCGGCAAATCAAAGCTGCGATAAAAGCTTTCCGCAAGTCTGTCTGCGCCTATTTTTGTCGCACTGTAAGGTGACTGCCCCTGATAAGGGTGTTTTTCATCTATAGGGACATATTGCGCCGTGCCATAAACTTCTGATGTAGAAGTGACAAGCACCCTGCGGGTTTCCAGCTGACGGGCCGCCTGTAGCACATTGAGTGTGCCCTTAATATTTGTATCTACATAAGCATCAGGAGAATGGTAACTATAGGGAATAGCAATAAGCGCTGCCAGGTGGTATACTATATCCACTCCCTTCATGGATTCGCGTACTCCATTGGGATCACGCACATCTCCGGCAAATATTTCTATATCTTTAAGTTTTGAAGGCTCGAATGTGTCAAGCCATCCCCAGTTGTTAAAAGAGTTGTAATAAACAAAAGCTCTGACATCATGACCTTCCTGCATTAACTTTTCTACTAAATGGCTACCAATAAAACCATCAGCGCCGGTTACTAATACTTTCATAAAAACCTCTTTGCAATTCTGCAATATGTATACCTTAACATCTTATTATACCAAAAAACGATGCGTTATTCTACAATAATGCATCGTTTTTTAGAATATATTCAGTTTTTTACCGTCATTATCTGCACATGTCGAAATATTTCCGAATCTGCTCTATAACAAAGGTTTGCTCTTCATCTGTCATTTTTACATCGCTTGGCAGGCAAAGCCCTCTGGCAAATATATCTTCGTCAGTATTATCTCCCGCTGTCACATAGTCACAATCAGCAAATATGGGTTGTAAATGCATCGGTTTCCATATGGGCCTTGTTTCTATATTGGCAGCGTCTAAAAACGCTGCTAGCTCAATTGGGCCTATCCCTCTTGCTTCTTCATGTGAAATATCTTTCACACTTCTGCCGTTTGCAATATTACTGTATATCCATTCTTTGCCTGCTCCCCCTTTACTATAGACAAGTTCTTTGTCTATAGTTAAACAGCTGAGCCAGAAATTTGGTTCAGAACACTTTTCATAAGGATTCATTTTAACAGGCAACCCCTTAAGGCCTTCTTCGTAGGTTCTATATATTTTCTCCTTTTTTTGTCTGTGCTGTTCAAGGTGCCGTAACTGGCCTCGTACAATCCCTGCGCATACATTGGACATACGATAATTATATCCATACTCCTTATGCTGATACCAAGGTGCTTTTTCTCTTGCCTGCGTGGCAAGATTAAGAGCCTTTTCCCTTTGGTTTGCATCTTTTGAAATCAGCATTCCTCCGCATGAAGCAGTAATAATTTTATTTCCGTTAAAGCTTATCGCACTAAGATTTCCAAAAGTGCCTGTCTGTTTTCCTTTATAAGTCGCTGATAGTGATTCTGCCGCATCCTCTATTAGCACTGCACCGTAATACTCGCATAAAGTTCTTATTTCATCTAGTTTAGAAGGCGTTCCATATAAGTGCGCCAGCATAACACACTTTGCTTTGGGGTATTTCTTAAAGGCTTTTTCAAGGGCCTTTGGATCCATATTCCATGTATCGCTTTCCGAATCAATAAAGACCTGTATGCCTCCCTCGTAACTAATCGGATTCACCGTGGCCGCGAAAGTCATGTCACTGCAAAAAACCAAATCCCCTCGCTTTATGCCTGCAAGTTTCACTGCCATATGGATTGCAGCCGTTCCGCTTGAAAGAGAGAGCACATTAATTTCTTTTCCTTCGTTACCTGGCTCTGAATCATATTTCCCAGAGGCCAGAAAAGCTTTCATTTCCGCCTCTATTCCTTCGCAGTTAAACCCCATTGCGGAAACCCAGTTTCTGTCAAAAGCCTCCTGAACAAATTTCTGCTCATCTCCGTGCAACGTCGGTGTTGCCAGTGATATTCTTGTTTTATAATTCGGCATAATGTTTTCCCACACTCTCCTTCTATAAAATCCATACAAACACTATCCTCTGTTTCCGTAATACGCTTTGTAGCACATTCTTATTATCTTTTTCCCTACGGATTCAGGGAAATGACGAATAACGCACGAAACCACTTTGACCCTTGGATCAGAGAAATCCAAAGAATCAATTTGATTTAAGTAATTTTCAACCTGCTCACATCTACCCAGTTCCATGTAAAAACACATTGCATAAATAAGCTTTCTACCTAATCTCCGGTTATAATCTATATTTTCTAAACGAAGATTGTCATGTTTGGTGTTTCTAACATCTTCACTATATAATATCAGCTCAAACATTTGCCTGAACTTGGCTTCCCAAGTGTACTCTGCCATAGCTCTCTCCCAGCCGTTTTTAGCAATTTCTTCTCTTTCTTCTTCATGCGCCAAAAAATATTTTATTTTTTCGCAGCATTCTCCCAGAGAATAAAAGACGCTTATTTCCTTTTCTACATCGAAATGCTTTTCCAGCCCTGGAATATCTTCTGTTAGCAGAAATCCTCCTGACAAAGGAACCTCAACAGTTCTCCATTTGAAATGCTTCTGCTTTTCATGAAGGCTCTTGGTAAAGTTGAGATTTATTCTGCTGCTGTTATAGATATTATTGATTTCTCCGTCAGGGACATATCCGTTTGCCCAGCCTGATCCAAATGTTTCAACATGTATTCCCTGAGACTCTATGTACTCAACCGCTTTCTCCCTGTCGTACTTTTTTACTCCGACAAAGGAAACATCATATAAATATTTTTTATTCTCAAGTTTATGGAATTTTGCAGTGCTTGCTCCGCTTGGCAAAAATACTGCTTTTGCCCCATGTTTTCTATACTTTTCAACGCTTGTTTCCGAATCAAAAGTAAAAATAAAATCCATGTATGGTATCATGAGTTTCGAAGATGCATCAAAAGATGTTTCATCATCAACAAACATACCTATTGTCTGTGCTCCCAGTTCCCGAACACGCTCATATGTCTCCTTCGCCAGACGATTCTCGTCCATGCCATAATAGAGAACAAACTTTGGTTTTTCCGTTTCTACAAGTTTAATAATATCGTTATTTACCTTGGCAAATCCATTAGCCTGTCCGATGTTGTTCGAGTAATCATAAAAAACCACTTTTGCAAACAAAGGCTCTAAAAACGACCACATATCTTTATAGGTGTTTATAGAGTCGGAAAATCTGCCTCTGAGCATGACTTTATCATTTTCTGGCTCAAAAATATTTAAAGAAACCACCAATATGGTTTCCTTTATTTTTTCTGTAATCACCTGTTCCTCCAAATGTGTCTAATAAAATGCTTGTTCAGGGATCTCCTTCGTACACCAAAACTCTTTCTGCTCCGCTATTGGTCTAACATATGCTGCACTTGGAAAGCCTAAATATATTGCAATTCCACCCTTCTTGAAAGTTTTAGGTCTGGCCTTGCAAATTGAATCTACTGCGCAAAACGGCAATAGCCTTCCAACATAATTTACGGGATAATTTGTATAGTAAGCTAAAAACGAGGTAACATCGCAAGACAAGCCCCTATTAGCCTGCAAATTGCAATCTCCGAAAATCGCTATCTCTGAGGAGCGTTCTTTTCCCAGATAAGGGGAACGCTTGCCATTATTATTCAAAAGTATGCAGCCTTTTCCATTACTGTTTTTTGCATATTCAAGTTCAAGCTGCAAACAAATGTCCAAATTATCAAAAGTTGTCGTTTCTTTTAAATACTCCGCAATTGCTTTTCCTACAATCTCACAACCACTTGATGAAAGCGAATGTCTGTCTGAAAACATTTTTAGAGTCCTTTTTTGTTCCCTTAAAACGGGAAACAGGTCTACTATTTCAACTCCTTTGCACGCTATATCATATATCATTTTTCTCCACTGAGGAGTAATGATTTCATCTTTAGGGATTAGACGCTTGTCTAAAGCATATTCCGGATATACGGCCAATTTGCAAGGAAGGGGAGCATAAACAAAACGAACGCCATGTCTGGCAAACTGATTGGCAGTTTCTACAATCTGCTCTACTGCACTGATTTGCCTACAATTATATCCTGTACCACAAAAGTCCACTGGGGCATAATATCCAACTATGTGATGGTCTATCCACTCTCCGTTGTCCAAATGAATTGAGCTGCCTCTGACCCCTGTAACATTGTACTTTTTCAGGTTTCTTATAATATCTTGCATTTCTTCCTGCCAGACAGTGTAAGATTTGTCTTCCCCGGAAAAATGATCCCTTTTTTCTTTTTCGAGCTTGCGTATCAGTTCCTGATTTAAGCGCTGTGCCTCTTCAGTTCTGTGTATTATTTGTCTTAACATAAACCTTATGAATAATTTTCCTATATAGCGGAATCTTTATTAATCTGGCATGAACTATTTTCACATACCAATCTGAATAGCCTACTCTTCTGAACGCATTGCCCAATTTTATCTGTATTCCCTTGAAAGGTTTCTTGCTTTTTCCGGTTATTAATTTATAAAACTCTCTTAAGCTAAGTGTACTGACAAATGTGACTCCTTGATTGGTAATTACACTAATCTGCACAAAGCCTATATTTTTTTTGCAGAGCAATAATGTGGTTCCTTCAGAGAAGAATCTCCGAAATGCATCAAGCAATAAACTATATGCCTCCGAACTGTCCTCATTTTCCGAAACATTTAGTAAAAACGTGCCAAACATGGCTTTATTACTCCTAATGCGATCGATATCTTCTAGGCAACACTCCTCAAAAGTATCAAATTTGCAGTACCAGTTATGAGTGTCAAAGCAATCTTCCGTCAGTGGCTTTCCATCATAATTCTTGAAATAATTATTAAAAGATATCCCAGGATATTTTTCATTCACAATGATCAATGATTTATCCCTGTCAGATTTTGGTACAGCTTTAAACAAACGATAATCGGTTAAATCTTCAAAATCTTCATTCAACAGATTGATAATAGCGGAATATGCTTCAAACTCAAGCTTTTCCAATAGAATATCGCTACTTCCTTCAACGCCTAAAAGCTCTTTTTTCGCTTTATTCCCTATAAAAACCGCTTGCGATTGATCAAATGCTTTTGTTATACAATCTTTATCGTATATCATTATGGTCCTATTCTTTCCCAACAATATCTATCTTCGGCAATGGGAAAATGAACTTTCCGCCATTCTCTAAATATTTCTTCTCTCTTTCAAGAATATTGTCTCTAAAATGCCACGGTAAAACCATATAGTAATCCGGTCTTTCCTTGTTAAGTTTATCTTCAGAGTCAATTGGTATGAGTGTCCCCGGTGTAAATCTGCCAAATTTTTCAACATTTACTTCCGCAATAACAGGCATTTCCTTTTCCGTAATATTGCAGTACTGTAATATTACATTACCCTTTGTTGATGCTCCATAGCCATATATTTTTTTACCCTTTGAAATCTCACTGTTGATTAATTTCAAGAGTTCTTCTCTGTGAGCTTCGGTTTTTTCTGCAAACTTTTTATATGGCGCCTCTTCAAAATAGCCTTCCTTTATTTCATTATCAAGAATCTCTTGTACTTCTTTTTTGGTAGTTGATTTTGTAGTCTTGTGCTTAACGGTTACTGCAAAGCTACCGCCGTTTATGTCATTAAATTCTACCTTTACAATTTCAAAGCCAACTTTCTCGGTCATCCAGAAAATCTGCTGCAGCGCGTAATATTCAAGATGTTCATGGCAAATGGTATCATACGAAACATTTTTTAGCATAAAAGGCATATAACTCTGTTCAAAGTGCCAGAGTCCGTCCTCCGCCAAGATAGCCTTAACATCCTCCATAAATTTTATAGGCTCTTCAAGGTCATAGAACATGGCGATAGATGTAACCACCTTTGCCTTTGCCTCTTTGCCTAATTTACCCTGAAACGCCTCCTTTGAAAAGAACGACGGAATTAGCTCAACATAATCAGGATAAAAATCCTTAAACTTTACCCCTGTCGGATCTATGCCAACTCTCTTTATTTTTTTATTTTCGTAAGCCTGAAGGAGTGTGCTGTCATTGCTTCCGATGTCAACTACTATATCTCCATCCTTTATATTTGCTATACTTTCTATTTTCTTTATTTTCCCATTCAAATGTCTAACCATAGAACCGTTCAGTCCGGAACGATATCCATAATTATTACCGTACATTTTAGTAGGCTCAAAGCTGTGCTTCAACTGCACTAAGCCACAACAATTCTCGTTATCTTTTGAACATCTGACCAATTCGAGAGGGGCAACATCTACAAACTCATCCTTTGTTTTCGGAAAAACACCGGTTAAAGCCTGATCTCCCAAATTTATTACATCGATTAAATGCGTATTTCCGCATACTCTGCACTTCTTAATGATTTTATTCATCTTTTAACTTCCTCCATATGCCTATTTCTAAACAATAGTCTTTCTGTAATACTCCAAAACCTCGTCTATGATTTCGCTCATTGAGTGTTCAGGCTCCCAGCCGGTATCACTTTTCAGTTTCTCGTTATTGCAACACAACACCGGCATTTCGCTTTTGCTTTCTCTTGCTTTGCCATCCTGTTCAACCACTATGTCGCAAGTTGATTTTTCAATCATTTTCCGTAAAATATCACCTATATTGTATGTCGTTCCAGAGCCAACATTATAGATTTCTCCGCTTTGACCTTTTTCTATAATCAACCTGTAGGCTCTCGCTACATCCTTTACATGCGTGAAATCGCGTCTGTTATCCAAATTCCCGACTCTAATGCTTTTTTGCAGACCTTTTTCTATTCTAACAATATTTGCCGCAAAAGAAGATAAAGCAAACGATTCTCTCTGCCCCGCTCCCGCATGGTTAAAGGAACGTGTCATGCATATATGCAAGCCATATTCTTGAACGTACAGCTTTGCCATCTCTTCCTGCGCATTTTTTGAAACCGCGTAAGGATTTGTCGGGATTGTTCTTTCTTCTTCACTTACAAGCTTGCCCCGTTCGCCAAGGTTTCCATACTGAACTGAGGAGCCAACTACCAATATTTTGGAGTTTGGAGAATGATTCTTTACCGCTTCAAAAATATTAACAGCCGCTATTGTATTTAATGCAATTGTTCCTTGCGGATTGTCCCATGATTGAGGTATTGTCGATACCCCCGCTAGATGAAAAATGGCATCCGGCTTGTAGGAAGCAATCACATCGTTAATTTCGTGTGAATTTAATAAATCTATTCGTTCTTTTGGATTCTGCGAAATGATGTCAATCCCAATCACTTCATACCCGTTATTAATCAGTTCTGCCTTCAACGACTTTCCAACAAAGCCTTCGCTACCTGTTATTAAAGCCTTCATCTATTCCCCTTCTTTTCTTTTTCAGCCAGCATGCAATCGTTTTCCACCATCTTTTTTACCAGCTCGTCAAAGCTCGTTTTAGTTGGATTCCACCCGAGTTCCTGTCTTGCTTTTGATGGGTCTCCCAGCAGATTAACTACATCCGTAGGGCGGAAGAATTCGGGCGAAACCTCTATTATAACCTTTCCTGTTGATTTATCGATTCCCCTTTCTTCCATACCTTTACCTTTAAACTCTAATTCTATGCCCACATAATGGAATGCTTTTTCACAAAAATCCCTAACTGTATGCTGCTCGCCGGTTGCGATTACATAATCATCTGGCCTGTCATTTTGAAGTATTAGCCACATGCATTCCACATAATCCCTCGCATATCCCCAATCTCGCAAACTGGAAAGATTCCCAAGGTATAATTTTTCCTGCAATCCTGCCGCAATCCTTGCTGCGGCAAGAGTAATCTTTCTCGTCACAAAAGTTTCGCCTCTGCGCTCTGACTCATGATTAAACAGTATGCCTGAGCAACAAAACATATTATAAGCTTCCCTGTATTCCTTTACAATCCAAAAGCCATACTGCTTGGCAACTGCATATGGGCTGTACGGATGAAAAGGTGTAGTCTCCTTTTGCGGAACCTCTTCAACCTTTCCATATAGCTCAGATGTAGAGGCCTGATAAATCTTGCAAGTATTTTCAAGACCGCAAGCTCTTACTGCTTCAAGGACTCTAATCACTCCCATTGCGACTACGTCTGCAGTATATTCGGGAACATCAAAAGACACCCCCACATGGCTTTGCGCTGCCAGATTATAAATTTCATCAGGTTTTACTTTGCCTATTATCTTAACTAGGCTGAGAGAATCGCTTAGATCACCATAATGCAGATGAAAATTACAATTTCCTTCTATGTGCGCAATTCTTTCCCGATATTCTGTGGATGTTCTTCTGATAATCCCGTGAACTTCATATCCTTTTTCAAGCAAAAACTCCGAAAGGTACGATCCGTCTTGTCCTGTTACGCCTGTTATTAATGCTTTCTTCATTTCTTTATTTCCAATCATAATCCAAACGTGATATATCTTCTTCAACCAGAGGGTGCCCGATTTGCACTTCTATTACCTGTAAATCAGTAATAGCTCTTATCGCATGCTTATCACCCTCTTTTATTCTAATCACATCACCTACGGCAACATGGCTTCTCTCCCCGTTAATGTAGAGTTCTCCTTCGCCGGAAATAATGCTCCAAATTTCTTTTCTGTGCTCATGGTACTGATAACTGATTTGGCAACCCGCTCTGATGAGCAATTTTTTGGTAAGAGATTCATGCCCATCGTTTAGCTCCGTATGATTTAGCACTGTATATGTACCCCAGCGTTTTTCTTCATACATAGGACGCATATGATGCTCTTTTAGCAGTTCCTTTACTTTAGGGGTATCTCCTTTATTGGCAACAAGTATACCATCGCTGCTGGCAACGATGACAGCATTCTTTACACCCATAACAGCTACCGGCAATTCATAATCATTTATTACATGCGTATTCTCACAACTATCATCGATTATTACATTACCTCCGGTTTTATCCGCCATCTCTTCCGTAAGGGTTTCCCATGTACCCAAATCCTTCCATGGACCATCATATTTTATCAGCTTGATTCCTTTTGCTTTTTCTACAACTTCATAATCAAAGCTTGTTTTCTTTAAGCCTCTGAAAGTTTCCAGCATGGATGAAAAGCTTAAATCAGTTACCCCATATTTATCTTGTAATATTGATAAAATGTAACCCAGCTTTAATCCAAACACGCCACAGTTCCAAAGAGCACCATTATTAATCAAAACTCTTGCTTCTCCGGCTTTAGGCTTTTCTTTGAACATTTTTACCGGCAAGCTAATCGAACCATCTTTTAATACTTCCCCTTTAGCAGCCATATCCGGAACGATGTATCCATATTTTTCAGAAGGGAAAAACGGAGTTGCTCCCATTAAAACCAGATTTGTATTCCCTGATTTAATTAGCTCTTCCATTTTTGCGATGCATTCAAAGTACTCATTTTCAACAAACGGATCCACAGGAAGAACTGCAATCACCTCATCTTGGCTTACTTTTTTTTCACTGTATAAGTATGAACATGCAAGAGCTATTGCCGGGAAGGTATCTCTTCTTTCAGGCTCAATTACTATATTAATATCTTTACCAAGTTGTACTCCTAATATATCCTTTTGAAGTGCACTCCCGGCAACAGTTATGGAATCCCAATGAAATTTTTCGCCGACCTCAACGATTTGCCTGTGCACACGTTGAACCATGGATTCACGGTTGCAATCCGCCCCTTCTTTACCGGGAAGTACTTTTAAGAATTGTTTTGACCTAACATCATTAGATAATGGCCATAATCTCTTTCCGGAGCCACCCGATAATAAAATTAAATGCATTCGCTTTTCCCTTCCTATCTATCCTTTTTATGAATCTTATCATATAAAATCTTTAACTGATCATTTGCAAGCGCAGCAGCCTTTTGATTCAGATGAACGCCATCTAAATAATACTCTTCTTTTGTCAGGCCTTCATTATCTATCAACTTTGGAAATACAGAAATAAATCCAATCCCATTCTCTTCACAAACTTTTTTTAACTGCTCATTAAAATACGCTGTAACTCTATTCCTGTCATACTCACTCCCATATCTTGGGAAGTTTGGATCTATAGGAGTTTTCTCGCTTTGAGATGCCACCGGTCCCCAGCACCAGACATTTCCGTAATCCATTAGCCATTTAAGGAAGGACAGATAATTAGTTATTATATTATCCACAACCTTTTTATAGCCGTTATCCGGAATCTTTTCTGCCTGTTTGAGCACATGCACTCTGCAGTCAATTTCCCCAAAGCAACATAGAAAGACTTCCTGCCGCCTTTTGGAAACATACGAACTTTTGCAAAGGCTCTCCACCTTCTCGCGTGCTTTTGTACTAGTCCCATAATTTGACAAATTATATGCCAAAGCTGGGCCTTGCGGTAGCACAGAAAAATGTAATTCTTCTTGTACTTTATCAGGATTACGCCATGTTCTGTCACCATTAAAAATGAAAAAACCTGTATGCGAATCCCCAATTACTAAAATTGATTTTCTTATTTTATGATCTAGAAAAACGATAGTATTTTTTATAGCGTAATAAACCTTATCCGGTATTATTTTATGTAGCCGCCTTAATGCACTAACCAACATGCCGAATGATCTCCTATAACAGCTAACTTGATTTTTGTCTTAACGCCTTATTATACCAAAAAAATACACAATAGTAAACCCGGGTACCATTTGTAATTGCAGCACAGAAGGATTATTTCTATGTAGCTATGCTTCGTTTTCCCGTTTTCACTGCTCGATATAGTAATCTGCTGCACGTCAATTTGCTCCGCAAAGTCCTCTTGGCTCATTGATAGCAGTTCAAGTATTGATTTAATGTTCTGAGCCTAACTGTAATACATTTTATAGTTTTCCTCCCCTCTGTTTCAACTTCATTCCGGCCAAGTTTCTCTCAAACTTGTTTATAACATATTACTTAAAGAAGTTTTGCTCGCGCGCATCTTTTATTGGAACTACCGCATTTCCTCAAAATTATCGTCCCACCTATCAATTCTCACCGTTTTATGCTATCATTAAAAAAACACTAATCGAACGCTATACACGCATAGAAATAATAACCCCCGGAGGTACACACATGGAATTCAAACAAGCAGCAAAAACCCGCCGCAGCATTCGCAGATTCGAGGACAGGGAAATCCCTCGCGAAGTCTTCGAAGAAATCGTCGAATCCGCACGCTTTGCGCCCAGCTGGAAGAATGTGCAGCCCGCACGCTACATTATCGTGGCCGACCCCGCAAAACGCGCCGAGCTTGCACAGCCGGAATGCGTATTCAACTTCACATTCAACCTGGCCACTTTGGAAAGTGCGCGCGCCATTGTGCTGCTTACTTATGTGAAGGGCCGCTCCGGCTACGAGCGCGACGGTTCGTTCAGCACGCCAAAGGGCGCATTCTGGGAAGCCTTTGACGCCGGCATCGCAGCTCAGACCTTCTGCCTCGCCGCACACGAGATGGGCGTCGGCACTGTGATCTTAGGCTACTTCGACGAAACAGCCATCCGCAAAGTGGTTAACATTCCCGACGATCAGGCTATCGGCGCAGTCATAGCCTGCGGCTACCCTGCAGAATCGCCTGCTGCTCCAAAGCGCAAGGAAGTCAGTGAACTGGCGCGGTTTATTTAGCACATCGTACAGTTATTAAGCACATAAAAAGAGCCGCTTCCCTAAAGGAGCGGCATACCTTTTTATTTAAGCTTTTGCTTTTCTGTAAGTATACTTTAACACCCTCGGTGCAACAAAAGCGCAAGTTGCACTGACTGCATTTCCTTGATTTTTTCCTCTTCCGTAGTGTGCACATACAGATTCATAGTAACGGAAATATTTGAGTGGCCCAAAATAGTCTGAAGTGTTTTCGGCTTCATGCCGGCCTCAATGCACCTGGTGGCAAAGGTGTGCCTAAGCGCATGCATCGAAAACCGCGGGATTCCACTCCGGTCGCAAAGCTTGTACAGCATGGCGTCATAAGCGCTATTCTTTGTTGGCTCACCGTTCTCTCCCAAAAAGACGTAATCTCGCCACTGCGGTAAGGCTGCCCCGCTCTTCGCGAGGCTCTCCCTTCGGCGACGCAGAATCCCTGCGGCTGCCTCAGTAAGCGGCACGCTGCGATATCCGGCCCGGCTCTTCGGCGGCCCCACCTTCCACTCGCCGATCCTGTAGTTGTACGCCAATGTCTGCCTTACGCGGAGCAGACCGGCTTCAAAATCGATGTCGCCCCACCTTAGGCCCATCATTTCTCCGGTGCGTAGACCGGTTTGCAGCAAAAAGGCATATTGATCCTCATAAATATTTCCTCTTATGGCGACAAGAAACTTCTGCTGCTGGCTGATGGTCATAGCTTCCTTTTTCGTGACCTCTTTCCCGATATTTGCCTTTACCGCCTTGTTACAGGGATTTTTTGAAAGTAAGTCATTTTGCACGGCAAAATCGAACATGTTTGACATGGTGATTCTTGTTTGCTTTATTGTCGATTCTGCATACCCACGCTCCGCCATTTTGTTTAAGATTTTCTGGCAATGTAGCGGTTTCACGTCTTTCAGCCCCATCTTTTCCATGTCCGATTTGATGTTTTTCTCATAGCGTTCTCTGTAGTTTCGAACAGTATTGGGCCGCACAGTCACCTCCTTTATTCCAATCCAATAATGATACAAATCTTTCACTTGTATTTCGCCGGTTGTTTCCATCTGGCACCTCCTGAAATTATACTTATATCTTATATAATACAAACTTTTTCGGACTGAAACTACAGAAACCAACCTTTCTGACGTTGCAGGCAATGCTAATGAAGGTGCTATCGTAGTGGCAAATGACCTTGGTATCGTTACAGGTTATCCTGACGGTACATTCAAGCCAACAGCAACTGTTACAAGAGCAGAGTTCGCGGCTATGATGACAAGAGCGCTTGCTATTCCTGAATCCGCACTCAAAGGATTCAAGTCATCCGCAT
>JAEEGF011933183.1_pt1 | contig 25320 bp, 26 predicted proteins | sample 9134171 | NCBI WGS metagenome assembly JAEEGF01 (sample SAMN16246542, study PRJNA631951) | gut metagenome | biome: gut microbiome; feature: rumen; material: AP-attached | host: Bos | place: Iran: Karaj | collected 2018-10 | reverse complement strand
AAAGGCCCAGAAGGCGGGGCTTAATATACGTTTATATTCTGGAAACGAAATATACTACAGCGATGAGACTCAAAGAAAACTTGAAAACGGCAAAATATGTACTCTGGCAGACTCTGACTATGTTCTTGTGGAGTTTCATCCAACTAATCCATATAAAGCAATTCATAATGCCATGTACCAGGTTCAGTCAGCAGGCTTTGTGCCTATCGTGGCCCATGTAGAAAGATATAGCGACATAGTCTCGCATGCTTCTTATGTAGAAGATCTGGTGGACATGGGATGTTATATTCAGGTTAATGCCTCTAGTATCATGGGAAAATATGGATTTGGAATATCGCATTTTACCAAAAAGCTCTTAAAGAACAGGCTTATACATTTTGTGGCTACAGATGCGCATGATAACAAGTCGAGAGCACCGGAAATTCTGGACTGTAGAAATTATGTGGCAAAAAAGTTTGGCGAAGGATACAGCAACAAGATCTTTTACGATAATCCAATGTCAGTTATTCAGAACGAGATGCTGTGAAAAATAGTATTGTGGCAACATACAGGGGAACTTGATGAACAACAGAGATGACGTACTAGAAATTAATCTTGGGGAATTATTTGCAGTACTTTTGGGAAGGGCATTCCTTATTATCAGTGCGGGAGTTTTCTTTGCATTGGCAGGTCTTTTCCTGAGCAAATTCGTTATTCACCCTGAATACGAATCGACAACCAAGATATATATCCTGAACAAGGAAGAGAATCAGACTGTAACCTATTCTGATGTGCAGATATCCACGCAGCTCACTCAGGACTATGCTGAGCTTATTAAGTCAAGGCGAGTTCTGGAGGAGGTTATACAAAGACTCCATCTGACAGATATGGAGTACAAGGATCTGTACGATGTGCTTAAGGTGGATACGCCGTCTGATACACGTATTGTTGCAATTACAGTAAGGGACGAAGATCCGCTGATGGCAATGAGAATAGCGAACTGCATCAGAGAGGTGGCCAGCGAACATATCACCAACGTTATGGATATCGATGCCATCAATATCGCAGAGACTGCCAATGTGCCTACTGATAAGGCGAGTCCTTCAGTTGCCAGATGGACGGTTATTTCGGGATTTATAGGTGCGGTTGTTGTAGCGTTTTTTGCAATACTTGGATATTTACTGGATGACTCCATAAAGAGCAATGACGACGTTGAGAGATATCTGGGTCTTAGCACCTTAGCTCTTATACCACTTACTACAGACGAAATGGAAGAGAAAAAGAAAAAGGCCAAGGCCAAGAAAGCGAAAAAGAAGTAAACACCAGCGTATTTAGGGGGACTAATGCAGAACGCCAAGCTTCATTTCAGCCAATCAGAGAATAATTATCAGATAAAAGAGGCCTACAAGACCCTTAGAAGTAATATCGAATTCAGTGGTCAGAACGTGAAGGTAGTATCTGTAACAAGCTGCACACCAGGCGAAGGAAAAACAACCGTTGCCATGGCTCTTGCAAGAGCTTTTGCCGAGGCAGGTAAAAAGACAGTCCTGGTTGATGCAGATATGCGTAAATCTGTCCTTGTGGGCCGATATAAGACCGGTTCTGTAAGACTTGGGCTTACACATTGCCTTGTGGGAAGAGAGAGGCTATCAAGCGTTATATGCGAAACTGACACACCTAATCTCTATGTAATATTCAGCGGACCTGTTCCGCCTAACCCAAGTGAGCTTTTGGGAGGCAGGATTTTTGGTAAGGCCCTTGAGAATATGAAGCAAGTTTTTGATTACATAATCGTAGATACACCTCCTCTTGGAAGTGTAATCGATGCGGCTGTTGTAGCCAAGCAGTGCGATGGCACAGTAATGGTCATCGAGAGCAATGCCATCAGCTACAGATTTGCGCAGAGAGTCAAGGACCAGCTCGATAAAGCTGGAGCCAAGATGCTGGGCGTTGTCCTTAATAAGGTTGATATAGCTGGTAAGGGTTATTACGGCCACTATGGAAGTTACTATGGCAAGTATTATGGCAAGTATTACGGCAAGTACTATGGCAAGTACGGCGAAGATAATATAGATATTCCTAAAAAACCAAGCCAGACCATCGCAGATCCTGAACCGGATGACGATGATATGGACGAGCTTAATTATCTTGCTGGAGTTATGAGAAAAGACTAATACGGGAGCAAACAAAGTGAAGGGAAATATTCTGGGGATATTTTTTACAATATTGAGCGGAGTTCTGATAGCCTTTATCATTATTGCCTATGGCAGAAGTGACAGACAGGCGCCGGAATTCAGATTTTCTGCCCTTAATCTTGTGTATGATTCCAAAACTGAGGAATCTGATCTTATAGCTGGAATAAATGCATATGATTCCAGGGATGGAGATCTTACCAGCAGGATTGTAGTGGAAAAAGTAGTCCTTAACAGGGATGCAGAGACCGCTGTGGTTTATTATGCAGTTGCTGATTACAGCGGAAATGTATCAAAGCAGTCCAGAGTCTTTCCAGCTGATATCGCAGATATAGAAAGCGATGGCGAGGTGGACGAAGAATTTGAGGATGAACAGTTCCCTAATCTGGGACTATTTGATGGAGCTATGGAATATAGCAGTGCTGAGGGAAGCTCTTTGACTGAAGGTGCAGAAGCAGAGATAACACAGTAAAACTGGATTGGAGAAATGCCTATGCGTAAAGTGGGCACGGTATTCCTCGTGGTCTGGGCCGTTCTGATGACATTTATCGCAGGTGGTCTTGTTGGTTTTGAGGCTATGAGGTTATTTGGAAAATCGAATCTGGATTCTAAGTCGGCAACCAGCGCGCCAATGCTGGATCAGGCTAACGTGGAATATTCTGTAGATACTACCGGAAAGTGGCAGAACGACTGGGTCAGATACGATGGTGGTGTCTATGATTACAACGAAGATATCATTACTTTTCTTGTAATGGGCATTGATAAGGCTGATGAAGTAGTTAAAGAGGTAAAAGAAGGCGTTGATGGAGGACAGGCAGACGCTCTTTTTCTTTTAGTACTAAACCCACACAATGAGAGCATTAAGATAATAGGCATCAATAGAAATACTATGACTGATGTTGATATCTATGACGAATATGGTAGATATATGACAACAATGATAGCGCAGATTGCTGTTCAGCATGGCTTTGGTAATGGTATGGAGGAGTCCTGTGAGTACCAGGTTAAGGCAGTTTCAAATCTCTTTTACCAGCTTCCGATTCATGGATATGCTGCCATCAATATGAGTGCGATTCCTACTATCAACGACATGGTTGGCGGAGTGGACGTTACAGTACTTGAGGATCTGACCAAGTTTGATAAAAAACTTGTAGAAGGTGAACAGGTGCATCTTGAGGGCCAGACAGCTTTCCATTATGTGAAGAGCAGAGATATCAAGCTCTATGGCTCAAGTGACAGGAGACTTGAGAGACAAAGACAGTATCTGAATGGCTTTATCAAAGCTGCCAGAGAGGCAAGCTCTGAAAATACTAACGCTGCTGTTCAGATCTTTACAGAGATCAGCGATGCCATGGTAACGAATATATCAGCTGATGAGGTTTCGTATCTCGCTCCGGACATGATCAATTATTCTTTTGATCCGACGGATTTTATGATGATAAATGGTAAAACCACCAGAGGAGAAGACTTGGAGGAGTTCTATGTAGATGAGGATGATCTGTATAGAACCATAATCGAAGTTTTTTATGAAAAAGTTGATAATGTGGACTAAAGTAATGAGACAAAATAGCCGATATATATTTAGCATAGGTATGAAAACACTAAAAAGGGCTTTAGCACTGTGTCTGGCGGCTGTATTGATGTGTGGATGCACATCTGACGAAGTGCCGATAGATTCCAGTACGGGAAATGAAGAAGATGAGTCCTTTGTAGATTTTCAGAAGCTGGCAGTTACGAACAGTGACATTTTTGCCTGGGTGAGAATTCCCGGAACTATGATAGATTATCCCGTTCTGCAAAATGCAGATGGCGATGATAACTTTTATCAGACGCATGACAGCACAGGAAGGGTTGACCCAAAGGGGGCAATACATATAGAAGCTGCAAATATCGCAGACATGTGTGATTTTAACGAAGTTTTTCTCGGGTCATCACCATCTGATGGAACGATGTTTGCAAGCCTTAATAAGTATTTGGACCGGACATATTTTGATGAGAACCCTTTTATCCATGTATATATGGATGGAAATGCTCTTGCATACTATGTGTTTGCTGCTTATGAAAGGGAAAATACGAGACTTTTAGAGCAATATGATTTCTCGTATGCATCTGGTTGTCAGGCATTTATAGATGAGATATTTGAATCAAGGAGTATGTCCAAACTGATCAGGAATGGATGGGAAGGACAGGTAAAACCTGAGAATTTCCTACTGACACTATCAACTGTTAATCCCGATACAGGTAAGCAGATTGTAGTGATTGGATGTTTGATTGGCGACGTAGCAGGGACGATTGACAGATACGTGGATTACGGAGACCCTGAGGAATATTAAAAACTTGCAACTCAGAATAATGGAGGCGAGGAAAAGATGAAGAAGATTCTGGCTCTTATGTTAGCAGGAACAATGTTGGTATTCTCTACAGTATGTGCGTTTGCATCTGATGGATCGAGCATTCCTGGCACACCTAGCGCGGAGGCATCTTATTGGAGAAGCGTAGCAGAACAGTACGAGAAGGCTGCAGAAGAAGCAAGAAAGGCTGCTTCAGATACTCAGGAAGCCTTGGATAAGGCCGAAAAGGTCATAGAAGACGCTAATAATACTAACAGAGAGATGCAGAAGCAGATTAACAACTATGCTAAGCTTGCATCAGATCAGAGCGCGCAGATCAGTAAGCTTTCCAAGGAAGCTAGTGAAACTTCCAAGAAACTTGAGATGGTAGCCAACGATAGAAAGAATGCAGCAGGCAGAGGCGGATCATCAGGTAATGATGTGAGAAATCAGGCTCTTATCCGCAACAACGCTGTTTCTTATGGCGGAAACATTGTTGGACAGGGCGGTCATGTAGAGATAAATGGCGGCAAGAGTAACGTAACATTTATTGTTGGAGTTCCTGATGGTGGAACAATGACATCAGCTACAAGTCTTGCAGCTAACCTTAAGGGTTCACTTCTTAACTGCGTAACTGTAACTTCCACAGTAGCATTTAAGAATGCGAAGGTTAACTTCTATGTAACTGGAGTAACTGCTGGTGACAACATCGCTGTATACCAGGTGCAGAATGGCAAATGGGTTCAGCTTCCTACAGCTGAGATCAGACAGGATCATGTAGTTGTCAACATGACAAGATATGGAACTCTTGCGTTTATCAGAGTGCCTGTACTTGCATCTGTGACCAACTAACATATCAATCCGGAAATGATGATATTTACAGACAGGAAAATGTTTCGGCATTTTCCTGTTTTTGTGTATGGAAATAAATACTTTATTGTGGTAGAGTAAGAAAGTGAAACGAGATCGAGTAAGTGAGGTTATTATATGAGCTGGGAAAAAAATGTTAGAAAGGTTGTGCCTTATACACCGGGAGAGCAGCCTAAGATCAAGAATATAATCAAATTAAATACAAATGAAAATCCATATCCGCCTGCGCCAGCGGTCGCTGAAAGACTTAAGAACATGGATGCGTCAGACTTTAGAAAGTATCCAGATCCTACATGTTCTGTACTGGTTGATGCAATTGCTGACTACTATAAGGTGGATAAAAAGAAAGTTTTTGTAGGCGTTGGCTCTGATGATGTACTGGCAATGGCTTTTATGACCTTCTTTAACTCAGATAAGCCAGTTCTTTTCCCAGATATCACATATTCATTCTATGATGTATGGGCTGAGCTTTTTGGGATTCCTTACAGACAGATCCCTCTTAAAGAGGATTTCTCTATCGATACGGAGGACTACCTCACAGAAAATGGCGGAATTGTCATTGCTAACCCTAATGCACCAACAGGAGTTGAGCTGGAAAGAGACTCTGTAGAGAAAATTATTGCTAAGAACCCAGATAGTGTTGTTATTGTTGATGAGGCTTATATTGATTTTGGCGGCCATTCTGTCATAGACCTGATCGATAAATATGATAATCTTCTTGTGGTTCAGACTTTTTCCAAATCAAGGTCCATGGCAGGAATGAGAATTGGATATGCTTTTGGCTGTGAAAAGCTGATTAAATATCTGTCCGATGTGAAATTCTCTTTTAACTCCTATACAATGAATATGCCAGCTCTTGAGCTTGGTGCTCTTGCAGTTGCAGATAAAGAGTACTTTGAGAAGACCAGGGACAAGGTAGTAGCTACAAGGGAAAGAGCTAAGGTTTCGTTAAGAGAATTAGGATTTGAATTTGCAGATTCCAAGACTAACTTTATCTTTGCCAAGCATCCGGATAAACCAGGCAAAGAGATATTTGATGAGCTTAGAAAAAGAGATATCATCGTAAGACGCTGGGATATTGATAGAATCAAGGAATATCTGAGAATTTCCATAGGAACTGACGAGGAAATGGATAAGCTTGTGGTGGCACTAAAAGAGATTCTCGGTAAATAACGTTATTCTAAGAAAAAGCGGAAATCAATAAGTGCTATTGGTTTCCGCTTTTGTATATAGGTATATGCTAATCAGGGAACAAGCTTTTTGATAAGCTTATTATCGTATTTAGTCGATAACAGGTAGAAGATTGAACTGATTACTAATGCGTGCGCAAAAATGATAAGCTCATTTTGGGTGATACGCGTTATTATAAACGATAGATAAGTCATTACAAATGAGTGGGTAAAGAAAATATATTTACTCAGGTCTCTCATCACCATCGAAGCGCTTATGCTATAAGGCATGCTTATATTATTGGTAATAATGAATAAAGCACCACTCACTAATGCTGAAGTGAGAAAAATGGAATTATCATCTGCTGATGTCTTACCGAAAAGTAGTATTATCTCAATGATATATGCAACCAGGAATACTGTAAAAAGCAAGCAACCTTGAAGGGGGGTAAATTGAATTCCTTGTTTTTCCCGTCTGGCAATGAATACTCCAGTCCCGAAAAAGGGAAGGCCGACAAAAAAACCGTTTCTGGCGGAAACAAAATATTGTAAATAAGCATCTACCAGATTCTGAAAAGCAGTTCCTTCAATCAAAAAGTAATAAGAATTATTAAGTAACGCAAATGAATAACATACAATAGCCAGTACTATAAGCACTGCTTCATGCTTGTAAAAAATGGAAATGACTAATGCGGCTATCATCATAGATGAAATAAACCACATGCCGGCTTGCGGGTAAAATATACTATTATGGATATCTATAATAACCTGGCTTTGCCAGTTTTCATTGGAACGGATGTCATTAAGTATGACTTTGGCAAGCTTTAGAACGCTCCAAACTATTAGGGGAAGAAACATTCTTGAACAAAAAGAAATAGCTCTGGAGAAATTTTCGTCCGGAGTATGAGTATCAAGTTTTTTGCAATAAAAATACCCCGATGCGATGAAAAAGAAAGGTACACCTATTCTAAACCACAACTTCATGACGTAATAATCAATTGGACTGGGAATTACTCTTATTACTCCCGAGTGTATACCTACTATTCCTATTGCGAAAAAAAGTTTGAAAAGGTCAATTGCGTTAACCTCTTTTTTCATAAAGATTCCCCCTAAATACACACATAGATAATGATTAACGATACATGATGTGGCGGCCTTTGTCAAAAATAGAATTGTGAATAAAATAAAATGATGGTAAAATGTCGATTGTGTTTCGTTAATATCACTTTTAAATAGGAGTTTATACAATGTTTAAGATTTTTACAGAGTCATTAATTGGTCAGTATATTACCGTTTTTATTGTATCAATGGTTCCACTTATTGAGCTGAGAGGTGCAATCCCATTTGCTTATGGTTTCGCACATACTGGAACAGGATTTAATCTTCTTGTAGGATATATTCTTATTGCTATCGGAAATATGATCCCTGTTCCACTTATTTATTTCTTTGCCAGAAAAGTTTTGGAATGGGGTAAGGATAAGCCCGTAATTGGTGGTTTCTTCAGATTTTGCCTTGAGAAGGGGGAAAAAGGTGGACAAAAGCTTCAGGCAAAGGCTGGTCAGGGACTGTTTGTTGCATTATTATTATTTGTAGGTATTCCACTTCCAGGAACAGGAGCTTGGACTGGAACTCTAGCAGCATCTATTCTTGATATGGATTTTAAGAAGACTATTGCTGCAGTTGTATGTGGAATAGCACTTGCAGGAATTATAGTTGGAACACTTTGCACACTTGGATTCGGCGCGTGGTTTGGTATTACAGCCTGAATTGAGGAAACGTTTTAAATGGAAGCTTATTCAGATTTTGCAACTGTATATGATACCTTTATGGATGAAACCCCATACGATGTATGGGGTGATTTTGTTGCTGGGCTTATTGAGAAACATGGACTCTCTAGGCCTGCACAAAACATGGTAAATAAGGGCGCTGTCAGCGATGATTCAGAGCAGGAAGACATAAGCGAGGAAGAGGCCCTTGCCCAGGAGCGTAATCTTGTTGTAGAACTTGGCTGTGGCACTGGTTCTTTTACCCAGGTAATGAAACAAAAAGGCTACGACATCATGGGAATAGACATGTCGCCTGATATGCTCAACATAGCAAGGAATAAGGCAGCAGAGGCCGGACTTGATATCATGTATCTGGAACAGGATATGAGAGAGCTTGATCTGTACTGCACTGCTGGAACTATTGTCAGTGTGTGTGATAGTGTCAATTATCTTCTTGAGGATGAGGATGTTATAGAGACTTTTAGGCTGGTCAATAATTTCCTGTATCCCAAGGGAGTATTTATATTTGATTTCAATACTCTTCATAAGTACAGGGACGTTATCGGAGATGCGACAATAGCTGAGAATCGTGATGACTGCAGCTTTATTTGGGATAACTATTATCACGAGGAAGAGCATGTTAATGAGTATGATCTGACAATATTTGTTAAGGTTTCTGATGATGAAGAGATATTCAGACGCTTCTCTGAGACGCACTACCAAAGGGGCTATACACTTGAGGAAATGCTGAGCTTTGTAAAGGCAGCAGGCCTTGAGTTTGTGGAGGCAATAGATGTGGATACACATCAGGCTCCTGACGAAGAGAGTGAGAGAATATATATAGTGGCTCGTGAGAGCGGTAAATAATAAAGATAAAGGACAAGATCTAGCATATAAGCTAAGTCTTGTCCTTTTTTATTTGCAATGATCCGTGATGATCAGATATTGATCTCGCCAGTAAATACTGTGGTAGCAGGGCCTTCCATGATCACAGATGAAGCAGGGCCTCCATCCCATGAACAGGTTACGATACCTCCAAGAACGTGGACTGCAACCTTATTGTCTGTGTGGCCATTTAGAATGCAGGCAACTGTTGTAGCGCAGCATCCTGTACCGCAGGCAAGAGTTTCACCAGTTCCGCGTTCCCATACACGCATATGAACATTTCCGCGGTCGTCAACCTTAACAAATTCAGTATTGGTGCGGTTAGGGAAAATCTTGTCGTTCTCAAACTTAGGACCAATCTTTTCTATATCGAAAGTATTAAGATCTATATCATCAGGAAGAAATACAACGGCGTGAGGGTTTCCCATTGATACGCAGGTAATTCGCCATTCTGAGCCATCAATAGTCACGGGAACATTTATAATGGCGTCTTTTTTGTCCTGACCTTCTATGCTCACTGGAACAAGAGAAGGAGTGAGGATCGGGGCTCCCATATCTACCTTGACTGATGTGACCAGATTATCTGCTCCAACTTCAAGGTCGATATATTTCTTTTTGCCTGCACTTACGATAACAAGCTTCTTTTTATCTGTAAGTCTATTATCATAGACGTATTTAGCAACGCATCTGATGCCGTTTCCACACATTTCTGAGCGTGAGCCATCGGCATTATACATTTCCATTTCAAAGTCTATAGATTCATCATCTACGGGATTTATGAATATAAGGCCATCAGAGCCGATTCCAAAATGTCTGTCAGAAACTATTTTGGCAAGTTCAGATTTCCTTGCTGTTTCAAATACCTCTTTTGACCCATCAACGTAAACATAATCATTTCCGCAACCATGCATTTTGGTAAAGATCATACGCTTTTCCTCCCAATTATATTGTATAAGACTAATATATTTTAATGCTTTATGAAAATGATTTCAATAAAAAGCAGGCGTTTGCTGTCTTTGGAAGACTTTGGTCAAAAAAAGAATTTGTGTATAGTATAATTTTGCGTTAAAATTTTGAAAATTAGGAAAAGAATATTTGGGGCGAGGAATATTTAGCATGAGGGTAGATGATAGATTTTTTGAAAAAGTAAGTGTTGTTGTTCCTGTTTATAATGTTGAGAAGTATCTGGATGAATTTTTTGAGTCTATTACTAATCAGACGTACAGAAATATGGAAATAATTATAGTTGATGACTGCTCCTTAGATGGATCTGGAAAGAAATGCGATGAATGGGCAAAAAATGATTCAAGAATTACAGTGATTCATAAAACCCAAAATGGAGGAGTGGCAAAAGCAAGAAACACAGCACTTGAAATATTGTCAGGGCAGTATGTATTTTTTATGGATCCAGATGATATAGCAAGTCCTTTTATGATAGAAAATCTGGTTCTTTCAATATCAAAGCACGATGCAGATGTTGCGATCTGTGGTTATATTCCTTACAAGGAAAATGAGGGTAATCCTAATTTTATTCTTTCTAACAACAAAGATAAGGTAGAAGATAATACCAGGTACATTGAGCATTTTATGGATCCTTTTAATGGGCCAATCAGTATGGCAGCTTGCAAGTTGTATAAAGTATCAGTGATAGACAAGGTGCGTTTTGAGAATTATGGGGTTGGTGAGGATCAGGTATTTAACGCTACTGTTTCATTAAATGTAAAAAAAGCAGTTTGGGTTGGGAGTAGAACATATGGCTATAGGATACGCCAGGATAGCTTGACTGCAGGAAGAAAAAAAGATATTACGTATAATGCTGCAGAGGCTTTACTTCGTACATATGACATTTTCAAAGAAGGTAATCCAGAATATGCTGAAAAATTTATTATTTATTGCTTAGGGAAGGTTGCAAACTTAAGTGCATCTTCGCGTCTTAGATATGGAAAAGAATCGGAAAAAAGAATGCGAAATCTATATGGCCAGTTATACGATATGTATGGTTCTTATAGGCGTGGCGCTGGAATTACTGATAGAGTTAAGCTATTTCTAGCTAGATATGTTTTTGATTTCTATTATCTGCTTGCTAGAAGAAATGCGTGATAATTGGAATTGCTGATAGTAACATGAGCATAATTGTATATGGTGTGGGGAAAAAGAAAAAAGTTGGAAAATATTAAAATATTTTTACTCAGACTATTCAAAAATTCTAACAAATATGATAGATTTTATGATTGAAACAAGTATAAAGTAAATGTTGTATATATAGCTTTCGGAGTCTTGCATTTTTGGGGGACAGATATGCGTTGTTTTTTGGGGGACACCCGTGTATTTGGAGGGGGAGGAATGTATGAATAAAGAGAGGACAAAGAAGATTTGCTTTGTTGCATCTTCAGGGGGACACCTGGAGGAAATCTCTAGGCTCAAGGGAATTGAGGGGGCATATGATTGCTTTCTTGTCACTGAGAAAAGTGACTTCGTAATAAAGGACTTTTGTGAAAAGAAGTACTATGTTCCTATGATGAACAGAAGGCAGATTAATTTCCTGCCTAAGTTTATCTGGTTGTTCTTTAGGACGCTTGTTATCCTTCTTAAGGAAAATCCTGATTTTATAATTACAACTGGTGCTTTAGTAGCATACCCATTCTGCGTGGTGGGCAAGCTTCTTGGTATTAAGGTTATCTATGTTGAGTCTTTTGCAAGAGTCAATGAGCCTTCTCTTACTGGGAAACTTGTGTACAACATGTCAGATTTATTTATGGTACAGTGGGAAGATATGCTTCAGAAATATCCGAAATCGATGCTTGGAGGCGGTATATTTTGATTTTTGTCACTTTGGGCACACAGAAATTTCAAATGAATAGACTTGTTAAGGCTGCGGATGAATTGGCAACACAAATATCTGAAGAGGTATTTGTGCAAAAAGGTTGGTCTGACTATGTGCCCAAGAACTGTGAATATACAGATTTTATGGATGCAGTGGAATATAACAAGAGAATAGCTGAGTGTAGCGTACTGGTAACTCATGCTGGAGTTGGAACTATTATTTCTGGAATCAATGCTAAGAAGCCGATAATAGTAGTACCACGTAAGAACAAGTATTTAGAACATGTAGATGACCATCAGTGTCAGATAGCGGAGGCTTTCTCATCAAAGGGGTGTGTACTACGTTGTGAGGAAGTGGATGAACTAAAGGATTACATAGAAAAAGCAAGGACGTTTGATTTTAAACCATATGAGCTTAAGGGCGGCAACATTGAGGAGACTATAATGAGGTTTATCAATATCTTTGACTAAGACAAGAATTGTTAGGGCAGCATACAGATGAATCGTAGTAATAAAGGAGCAAATACAAATACCATTCAAATGATTGAGGATATACTGGTCCTCTTAATAGTGTATTTTATAGAGCGCAAGGCGTTTGGGAAGGTTATTTTGGAATCGACCAATCTCAAATGCCTCGCGCTTGTTGTTGTTTTTATAGTGATTTATATTTTGTCCAACAAAGAAGCCAGAATTTATAATGTGACATTCTTTTTCTATATAGATAGGTTTTGGAAGATAATCAGTAAGTCCTGGCTTTTGGCAGCTGGTGTTACTATGGGGCTTATGTATGTATATAATCCGCATTATAACGTCAGGAGATTTCATTTGTATTATCTATTGTGGACCTATATCGCCATATGTGTGAATATGGTTATCAGCAGATTTATGCAGATGATATTTACAGATCATCAGGCCCCTAGGGCGGCTTTTGTTGGTACTTTTGAAGAGTATGAGAAGTTCAACTACTTCCTGAATAAGACAAGTGTAAAAGTTGATGAAGTTGGATATATTTTAGACAGAGAAATGCCTGAAAAGAGGGTATTCAATACTCTTGGATTACTTGATGATCTTGAACAGATACTCAGGAACAATGAGATAGATCAGGTATATTTCATACAGCATAGTGACGATAATATCGCTCAGATACAGAAGTACATTGATATTTGCCTTGAGATGGGCGTGACAGTCAAGGTTGTTCTTGATGTTTCATATTCGCATAGAATGCATAGATCTAATAGTTATGTGAGTTCAGTTGGAACATTTCCGCTTATCACTTACCATACGATAGCACTTAATAGCTACGAGCAGGCTATTAAGAGGTTGATGGATCTTGTGATCAGCATTATCGCAACTATAGTTTTATCTCCTATAATGCTGATAACTGCAATAGCTATTAAGCTTGATTCACAGGGCCCTGTTATTTTTAAGCAGATCAGGGTAGGGCAGAATGGACGAACCTTCAATATATACAAGTTCCGCAGTATGTGTGCGGATGCAGAGGACCGTAAGGAAGAACTTTTGGAACAGAATGAAATGGATGGCTTTATGTTCAAAATAAAGAATGATCCAAGAGTAACTAAGGTCGGTAAGTTTATTCGAAAGACCAGTATTGATGAGCTTCCACAGCTGTTTAATGTTATAAGAGGCGATATGAGTCTTGTGGGGACAAGACCACCGACAGTTGATGAGGTTTCTCAGTACAAGCGTGGTCAGTGGAGACGTATCAGTATTAAACCTGGAGTCACAGGTTTATGGCAGATCAGTGGCAGGAACAGCATTAAGGACTTTGATGAAGTTGTAGAGCTTGATCTTAGATATATTGATAATTGGTCTTTATACGCAGATATAGCTATTTTGTTTAAGACGGTGGGAGTTCTTTTAACTAAAAAAGGGGCATACTAATTTACTGGAGGAGTTTTATAAATGGAAATGAAAGAAGTTGTTAAGCTTAAAAAACAGCTCAATGTCACAGATTTATCTGGGGAAAAGGTTATGATAGATTTTGAGTCTGGCAAATACTTTATGATAAAGGGTGCTGGAAATGACATTTGGGATCTGATTCAGGAAGAAATTACTGTAGAGGACATCATCAAAAAGCTTCTGAGTGAATATGATGTATCTGAAGAGGAGTGTACTACATCTGTAATGGATTTCCTCGGCAAGCTTAAGGAGCTGGATTTTATTTAAACTGATGGTGGGGAGTATGGTAAGTGTAGTTGTTCCAGTGTATAACACTGAGAAGTATTTGAGGAGATGCCTTGATGCGCTTGTTAATCAGACAATTCCTCATTCAGAGATAGAGATTATAGCTGTCAATGATGGCTCAACTGATAGTTCACCTGACATTTTAAGAGAGTATGAGGAGCAGTATCCAGAACTTATCAGAGTTTATCACAAGTTAAATGGTGGGCAGGCAACAGCAAGAAATCTTGGAATCAAGATGGCAAAGGGTGAGTATGTAGGTTTTGCAGATTCTGATGATTATGTTGATGTCACAATGTATGAGAAACTCTGGAATCTGGCAAGAACGCAGGATGCAGACCTCGTGGAATGCCACTATCACAGTATGTTGGAAATTCCTTCAGAAGATAGTTCTTTTCCAGCCTACAAGGAGATAGGTACAAGAGGAACTATATGTGCTCATAGTGATGTCAGGGAGCTTTTTCTTAATCCTCAGGTTTCGCCTTGGAATAAGTTATACAAGAAAAGTGCATTGGTAGATAATGATGTATTTTTTCCAGAGGGAATGATCTACGAGGATACTTCTTTTTACATCAAATCACTTCCTTTCATTAAAAAACATGCCTATTTGGACGAGAAGCTTGTCTATTATAGTGTCAGACAGAGTTCAACCATGACCAAGAATCTTGGAGCAAAGGTTGGAGACATTTTTAAAGTACTGGATGATATAACTGATTTCTTTAGCAGGAAATGTATTTTTAACCAGTACAAAGATGAGCTTGAGTATTTTTGCGTTAAGATTGCATTCTGTAGTAATTTCAGCAGAATTGGAAGAGTCCCTAATGGCTATTTGAGAAGGGAACTCTTTGACAAGACTTTTGATTTTGTAAATAAGAAATTCCCTTATTACCGTAAGAATAAGTATTTCACTGGTAAGATTGGAATGTATATCAGGTCTGTTGCGAGATGGAATTGTGGAATCTATGCATATGTTTTATCTAAAGTAATGATTGGATAATTAAATTTGTTTTAATAGAAGCTTGGTTAGGTGGTTTTGGGGATGTGACCGGCTTCAAGAAATGAGGAAACTATAAATGGCTGTTAATATGGCTGGTTTGCGGATTTATTATAGTGAGCTTATAAGAGCATGCTTTGAGAAGAGAAAGCCTGCTCCAGTTCCAGATGGGCTGGATATACAAGAGCTTATTAACTATGCTATTAAAGGGCAGATTTACTATCCTATAGTAAGTTCTCTGATTAAGTTGGATATAGCTGAGCCTTTGGCTGAAAGCATGAGGGCGCACCTGAAGATTAGCACGTTCGGTACGCTTATTCAGATGGTTGGAGCCAAAGAAATCACTGAAGTATTTGAAAAAGAAGGTATCCGTCATCAGATACTTAAAGGAGCAATCATCAAGAAAGATTATCCATCACCAGAGATACGTGAGATGAGCGATATTGATCTGGTTGTGTATGATGAATCGCTGGATAAAGCTGCCAAGGTTATGGAAAGTCTTGGATATACTAATCATGGCCTTGTTAAGCATCATATGATTTTTTCTAAAGGCAAGGAACTTCATGTGGAAGTTCACTGGTGCCTGTTTGATGAAAATGCAGATCGTAAACAGCATGTTTATTTCAAAAATTTCAGAGCCAAGCTTATGGAAGGCAAGAAGTATACTTATGAGTTTTCTCATGAGGACTTTTATGTATACATGATTGCACATATGGCCAAGCATTTCTTTGAAACTGGCTGTGGTATCAGAAACCTGATGGATATATATATCTACTTGAATAAGTATGGATCTCAGATGGATAAAAAATATCTTGAGAACGAACTTGCCAAATGTGGATTAACGGAGTTTGAAGATAATATGAAGAAGCTTGCGTATATCTGGCTTGATAATACGCAGTGCCCGGAGTTTTTTGAGAATCTTTTTGCATACATGGTAGATAGCGGCATCTATGGCAAGAATGAAAATGGAATCTGGGGACAGCTTGCTAAAGAGACTCCAGTAGCTGAAGGGGCATGGATTCACTATTATCTCCCGTCCTATAGCTTCATGGTTGAGAAGTATAAATGGCTTGAGCATAAGCCCTTCCTGCTTCCAGCAGCCTGGATTGTCAGAGGATGTACAGCTGCATGTAGTAAAGAGGCAAGGAAACACAAAGAGCTATTGAAAGCCGCAGGAGATGAGAATACTGCCAAGATGATCGAGATGTATCATAGGCTAAATCTGAATTTTAGAAGATAAGTCGCGGAATAGAGATTTGGAGAATTGATGTATACATATAGTTTATATGGATTAGTTGTAGAATCGAATACTGAATTTCCGCAACTCCTTGAATGGGATGGACAGGAGGACAAGGTACCTCCTGCAGATATCCACATTGAGATTACGGAAGAAACATCACTTCAAGAGAAATATGCTTCTTTACTAGAAAAGGGTGTTGTTCATTGCTTTATAGACAATGGAGTGTGGTTCCACAATCAGGCTGGAGATTTCCTTATAGAGACGATAGATGGTAAGACTAGAATGATCTGCGAAAAGTATGCCGATGTTGACATGGGAATCGCTAGATCATTTTTAATGGGAAATTGCATTGCACTGGCAATGACACAGAGGAAAAAGGTTGTTCTTCATGGCAGTACACTTAGTTTTGGAGATAAAACCGTTCTTGTATGCGGTGATAGTGGAACTGGTAAATCAACAACTGCTATTGCTCTCATAGATGAGGGAGCTAAGCTTATGGCGGATGATATATCTGTCATAGATATAGATTCTTCTGGGAATGCGTATGCATTTCCTGCTTTCCCTGAACAGAAGGTATGCAGAGATGCTGCTGTGAGCAGAGGGCTTGATCTTAATACCCTGAGGTATATAGATGAAGAACGAGATAAGTTTTCATACCTTAGAAAAGATATTTTTGTTAACGAGAAGAGAAAAGTAGACTATATGATTTCACTTCACTTGTCATCAGCAGGTCAGGATGAGAGCAAATTTGAAAATGGAATCAGAATAGTCAATATAGATGGGGCAGAAAAGGTCAATGCTATAACAGACAGATTCTTTTTGGATTGGCTATATGGATATGAATTAAAATTGGAGCCTGCGGAGATGATGAAGTGTATTGCTCTTGCTGCGCAGATTAAAGTGATAGATGTAACAAGATGTAAGGGCGTTGATACCAAAAAGGCACTTACAAAGGCACTTGTAAAGGAACTGCAGAGGCAGGGATGAGAAATGTCAGCAATTTGGGGATTTATTAAGCTAAAAGGCGACTTGGGGAAGTCAATAGAACAGTTAAAAGAAAAAAGCTCTTTTATGAAGAAGCCCTACGAGGAGTGCGTGATAGATCGATTCGAGGATTGCTTCTTTGAAAATGGATTTTTTTCCTGCGGTATACAGTATTTTAACAAGAGGGCTGCAGGCGAGCTGCTTCCATTATATGACAAAGAGTCCGATACTGTTTTTACTGCTGATATAGTATTAAATGGAAGACCCGAGCTTATTGATGAGCTTCAGGGGGTGGGACATGTAGGTCTAAATGCCGAGACGCCTGATGGTGAACTTGCTTATTTGGCATGGAAAACCTGGCGCTGTGATTTTGTAGATCATATACATGGGTTATTTGCTATTGCTGTCTATGACAGAAGGTCTAATGAGTTTTATCTTTTTACAGACCATATGGGCATACGGTGTGTAGACTATAGCATATGCGGAGATGAACTGTATTTTTCTACGCTTACCAAGCCTATTTTGGCAGCCATGCCTAAAGAGTACAAGGGATTAGATGAGAAGTTTATGGTTGGTAGTCAGGCTTCCTCATCGCCCTATATGTATGTATTTCCTGATAGAACACCTTTTGAGTACATAAGACATACTCTTCGTGGTAATTATATTAAGATTACTGGAGACGATGTTTGGCGTAGTAAAACGTATGAATACTTTAATCCTGGGAAGAATGTTAGTGATAGGCTTCAGGTAAAATGGCCTGATAATCCTGAGGATAAGCTTTATAGAGAAAAATTTAGAGAAGTATTTTTCAGGTGCGTAGAAGATGCTCTGGATACAGATGGGGAGATAGCAGCCATGATCAGTAGTGGTCTTGATTCATCATCTGTCGCAACAGTTGCTGCCAGGAAACTTGCAGAAAACGGTAAAAAGCTTTATGGCTTTACCTCTATTCCTATGAAGGATTTTGAACGTCCTACAGGTGGCTTTGAAAAGCCTGATGAGAGTGAAGGTGTGAAGCGTATTATAGCCGGGTATCCCAATATAGTTCAGGAATTCTGTTCCTGTGAGGGATTAAGCCCGTTTACTGAGATGGATAGGTTCATACATATGTATGAAGTGCCAGGTAAGGCTTGTCTTAATCAGGTCTGGTTTGACTATATTATCAGGTCTGCGGCTGCAAAAGGTTGTAAAGTGTTGCTTAATGGACAGTTTGGTAATTTCACCATATCCAAAGGTGATATGAAGGAACTTTTTTTCCAGAAACTATTATCTGGAAATGTCTTAGGTGCTAAAGAGCAGCTTGCCTGTTTTGGAGAAAGATATGGTATACCAAGAAAGGTGCTTTTTGATGGTATTGTTTCTACTTTGATAGAACGAATTGCTTTCTCTGTTGGAGGGGAATGCAGTTTTAAGTATATTCTTGACAAGAAATACGTAAGGCAGGAGCTTGTCAGGAAATATAAAGTCAAGAGGTTGCTAAAAAAACGTTTTGCTTTTTATGGACCAAACAGTGTTATTCCAATCAAAAAGATGTTCCGAAATCTTGGGGATGTGAGTATTACCCAAACTCAAGGATTGTATGATACGAGGTTCAGTCTGTACCATGGAGTTCTTTTAAGAGATCCGACAAGGGATAAGAGAATTGTGGAGTTTATAGCGTCACTTCCACCGGAGCAGTTCGTATACAATGGCCTTGAGAGAAGACTTGTAAGAGAGTATCTCGATGATTATCTTCCTGACTATGATAGATTACAGACTAGATACAAGGGACGACAGTCAGCTGATAAGGTGATGAGATGCCGTGGGTTTGGGGATAATCACAAGGAATTAGAGCTTGTAGATAGTATATCTGACTATATGGATGATCAAAAAGTTAAGGAATTGATGCGCGAGGAAATAACGGAAGAAAATGTTATGGATATTGTCAGGGTTTCTGCGTTGAATGTATTTTTGCGCGAATACGCATAAAAAAGGAGTCAGTAATGACTCCTTTTAGTACTAATAATAGTGGATGATACTTTCATCAGGGGTAAATCATGGTTTCATGATAACATCTGCGCCCTGCACATCAGGATTTACATGTCCACCGCTGTATGATGCCCAGTTTGTGTCTCTTTCTGCATCATAGACGAAGCCATCTACATGGCGCTGATCTGTTCCGTGGAGCTCGGTTCCACTAAGCTTGAGCTCTTTAACTTCTGGTGTGTTCCAAGTTTTCATACGTCTTCCTCCTATCGATGTATATTATCTGACAATTAGAATATCGCGCGAAAATATACGTTGTAAAGAAATCTAACAAAATTGTAACTTTTTTTCGTTTAATTTTTATTATAATAGGTGACAAATGAGTATTTTGATGAGAGGATATCGATTTATTCGATATAATGAGCATAAAAGTTTAACATTGAAAGCCTGGATTTTATCGGCTCGTTTCAGATTCCAGATGCTGTACGAGAAGACTGGCACCCTTAATAAGAAATGGGGGATAGAGGGTGAAGAATCAGCAGAAGATGCGAGCCTTGATGAATACCGTTTCTGTAAAAAGGTTGCATATGCTGTTAATCAGGTGTGTAATAAGACAAAATGGGAGAGCAAATGCCTGGTAAGAGCACTTACAGCCCAGAGACTACTTGCAGAAAAGAAGATCGAATCCACTATGTATCTTGGCTGCCGGGAGGATAATGGCAAAATGGTTGCTCATTCATGGATACGTGTTGGAAAAATGTATGTGACCGGGGGAAATGGCATAGCCGATGGATATGCTGTAGTAGCTAAATTTAAGTCGAGGATAAAGAAATAACTATGGGGAAAATTGAGAAATTAAAACGTTATTGGCGAAGACGTGATGATGCAAGGGAATATTTTAAGTGGTGTCTTAGTTATACCAAACCATATGTGCCACAACTTTTTTTGATCATGGTTTTTGACCTTCTGGCAACCCTTATGTCTGTTGGTATGGCTGTTATCGGTAAGGAAATGATCGATAGGGCATCAATAGGTAATCTTTCTGATTTTTGGAAAATTATAGTTGTCTATATAGCGGTAATATTGGGGTCTCAGTTTCTGGGAATAATAAGTGGCCTTTTTTCCACTATAGTGTATGAGAAATTTGGGTTTGGTATCAGAAAGAATGTCTATAGGAGAATTCTTGATACTTGTTGGATTGATGTTTCTAAATATCATACTGGAGATCTGATGACACGACTTACCAGTGATGTAGGAGCAGTTTCTGATGGTATTGCTACCACTATACCTACTATCATCAGGCTTATCGTAGAGCTTTTAGTAACATTCTTTACTTTGGCATATTATGATATCAGACTTGCACTTTTTGCACTTATGGTTGCTCCTATTGCACTTCTTTCCAGCGTTATACTGGGTAAGAGGCTTAAAGTTCTTACAGTTAAGGTACAGGAGTCAGAGTCAAGATATCGTTCATTTATGCAGGAGAGTCTTGCCAATATTCTTATAGAAAAGTCTTTTTGTCTTGAGGACTATTCAGAAGACAGACTCACTAAACTCCGTGATGAGCGTATTTATTGGGTGTTTAAGAGAACCAGAACGAATATGTTTGCTTCAGCAGCCATGGGACTTTCTTTCCAGCTTGGATATATTGGAGCATTTACATGGGGAGCTATCTGCATCGCGCGTAATACTATAACTTATGGTACTATGACGGTTTTCCTGCAGTTAGTTAACAGAATACAGTCTCCAATCATCAGCCTTGCACAGTTGGTACCAAGACTTATTTCTATGTTGGCTTCTGCTGGCCGTATCATAGAGATTCAGAATCTTCCTAAGGAAGAATATACTGGAGCCAGAATTGAACCTGAGAAGATTGGTGTTAAGGTAGACACTATTTCTTTTGGTTATACTGATGAACTTGTATTTGAAGATGCAAGTATAGATTTTAAGCCAGGGGAGTTTACAGCTATTGTAGGTAAGTCTGGAATTGGTAAGACTACACTGGTTCGACTTATTATGGCATTTACTAACAAGATGAAGGGCAATATCGAGTTTTATAATGCTGCGGGCGAAACAATGTTAGCAAGCCCTGATGCAAGAAACTTTATAGCCTATGTTCCTCAGGGAAATACACTATTTAGTGGTAGTATCAAGGCCAATATCCTTATGGGTAAAAAAGATGCTACTGATGAGGAAGTCATTGAGGCGCTTAAGAGTGCTGCAGCATATGACTTTGTAAAGGATTTCCCAGACGGTATTGATACAGTTATTGGTGAAAAGGGTATAGGTATTTCAGAAGGTCAGGCGCAGAGAATTGCCATAGCAAGAGCTCTTGTAAGAAAAGCACCTTTCCTTATTTTGGATGAGGCTACATCATCTCTTGATGAGAGTACTGAGCTTAGCGTGTTAGAAGGAATCAGAAAGTGGAATCCTTCTCCAACATGTCTTTTGATAACTCACAGAAGATCGGTATTGCAGTATTGTGACAGGGAAATTCAGATTGTGGATAAGAAGATGTCTTCAATCGCGGGGTAATTTTTATGTACAAGATTTTTATGGTGGATGATGATCTTGAAGTATTGGAAATAAATAAGAAGTTCTTTGAGGAAAAGAACTGCAAGGTGGAGGTTTGTTCCAAATCAAGGAATGCACTTGGAATAATCGAGAAGTTCAAGCCAGATTGCATTTTGCTTGATGTAATGATGCCAGAGCTCGATGGATATACACTTTGCAGACAGATAAGACATATTACAAACGTTCCAGTTCTTTTCCTTTCTGGAAAAGTATCTGAGGATGACAAGATAGAAGGCTTCGAAGCAGGCGGTGATGATTATATTGAAAAGCCATATAGCCTTAGGGAAGTTTATGTCAGAATTGTGGCTAATATCAAGAGGAACATGCAGAAGTCATCCAAAAAAGCTGATGATATGATAATTGATCTGAATCCTTTTTATATAGACAGAGAGCAGCACAAGTTATTCTTTGAAGAGACAGAGATACCTCTTTCTAATAAAGAGTACGACCTTATGCTGTTTCTGGCACAGAATGCCAACAGAGAGATTTCTTTTGAAGAGATTGGAATCAAGCTGTGGGGAACATACATAGAGGCTGACAGAAGGAACGTTATGGTCAATGTATCCAGGCTTCGTAAAAAGATTCAGGATCAGAGCGGAATTGACAATCTCATAGAAACCGTGTGGTCTAAGGGGTATAAGCTTATAAGCATTAATAATGTGTTTTGAGGGGAAAACCAGTGGCAGATAAAAGAAAATTTGAACAACCAGAGGTAGACAGCGATACTGTTGCAGAGTTATCCAAGAAATTATTAGAAGCAAATGCTAAATTACAGGAAGCGGAGATTGAGAGAAGGCTTATGCTTGAGAATATCTCGCATGATCTGAGGGCTCCTCTTACTGCTATCAGAAGTGCGATAGATTATATCAACTCCAAGAAAGATGAAAGTGACGTTTCGTCTGAGGAACTGTCTGACATGCTGAAACTGATAGATAGTAGAGCTCAGACGCTAGAGATTTTGGTGCATGATCTGTATTATCTGACTTGCATTGAGAATGGAAGGGACGATTTAAAACTTCAGAATGTTCCTCTCACACAGTTTCTTGAGGAGTATTTTTTTGCTGCCCAGATTGACGACAGATATGCGACAAAGAAATTGCTATTTAGTGTCCCTGAGGACTATGACAGAAATGTGATGATAGATGTTGGTAAGATGAATAGAGTGCTGGATAACCTTTTTACAAATGCTGGAAAGTATTCGGGAGATGGTGCTGAGATTGAACTGGGTGTTGATACAACATGTAATCAGGCTGCATTTTATGTAAGGGATACAGGAATTGGAATTCCAGAGAGTGCTATAGAGCATATTTTTGACAGGACATTTAGAGTCAGTAGCGCCAGAACACCTGGTGGTGAGGCTAGCAGCGGGCTAGGACTTTCAATAGTTAAAAGTATTGTCGCGCAGCACGGAGGTAGAATTTGGTGTAAGAGTGTGCTAGGGAGCGGAAGCTGTTTTTGGGTTGAATTACCCTGTTAAATGAGAGAAAAAGGGAGATTGTTTCACTATGAAGAAAAAAATTGGGATTATTGCACCTTTCGTGCTTTTGACGATTAGCTTTTTGGTGTCAGTGTTGTTTATTTCTAAGAATTATTATGTACTGATGAATGGGGATACTGCTGCAGAAATGTTGTATGGAAGGCTTTTAGCGGATGAGTCTGGCGCAATGTCACACAATTGGTTCTATTCAACTGAACTTAGAACATTGGGCGTGCAGTATTTTTATAAGCTAGGGTTTATGATTTTTGGAAATAATTATTATGCTGTAAGATTGTTTGCTGACATTATTATGTTGGTAGTCCTCGCTGCAAGTTATATATTTATGATGTCTTCTATGGGACTAAAAAAAATTGGCATTTGGACTGCATGGGTTATAATACTTCCTTTTAGCCCCGTGTACGCATATTTCATTATATATGCTGAGTTTTATAGTATGTATTCTACATTTTGTTACCTCTTATTAGGAAATATATTCTTAGTTTTCAGAAGTAAAGATGAGAAAATAAAGGTTGCTTTAGAGATTTGCCTTTTGGCAGTGATTTCTTTTGTCTCAGGACTTTGCGGTGTGAGAATGGCGATGATTTGCCTTGGGCCAGCGTTATGTGCAACTCTTATTAATTTGTATTTATGGTTTAGAAAGAATGATTCCTTTGAGATTTTGGAGAAGATGAAGAATGACTTAAAGTTATTTAAAGTGGTATGCTTTAGCTTTTTTTTCTATTTCCTAGGGTATCTATTTTCTGCAGCTGTTTTAACAAAAAAATATGGGTATTCAGGACAACATTTCTATTGGAGCGGTTTTTCCATAGAAAACGTAATTGGTTCATTGACATTGTTTATTAAAGCTTTTGGACACTGGGATGGCGCAAGCTTTTTTAAATTGCATGGGCTTGCTAGCATATTTGCTGTGTTTATTTTTTTAGTAATGACGACATCTGTAGTCAAAATTTCCATATCATTTTGGAATTTAGGAGCAGAATTAAAGTTTTATTTAATCTATGCGGGAGTTTTGTTTGCTAGCAATTTATTTTTAATATCGTGTACAAGTATTGGAGCGCCAATTGGATATTGGGTTCCTGTTGTTATGATGGTTATACCTTTCGCGTTTATGATTAATGTTACTGAAAAGAATGTAGTAGCCAAAAGATGTGGTTATTTGTTTACCACTATCATATTTTTTGCTTTTGCATTGGTAACATTAGCCACTTTTAGAAAGCCTATTGATACGGAGATACTATATTGTATGGATAGGACGGAGTTGAGGACTGTGGTTGAAGTAATTGAAAACCAAGGATATAGTAAGGGATTTGCGCCATTTTGGGATTCTAATCCAATTACTGAGATATCTAATGGAAGAGTAGAAATGTGGACTATCAGCGAAAAATACGATGGAAAAGTGAACTCTACTGATTATATAGAACCTTGGCTGCAAAAAAAATCACATAAGACAGGATTGCCTGAGGGAAAATTTGTTGTAGTTACCTATTCAGAAAAGTTTGATGGTCATGATTATGTTAAACCAGGTAAATTAGATGCACTTATCGCTAGGCAGGATAACAATATGATATATGAAGGTGAAAAATATAAGGTATATGGATTTGCGGACTTGGACGAGTATCAGATGCTTTTGGATACTATTCAAGAAGAGAAATGACCGGCTTGTTTACATTGACGAATTAATATATTAAAATAATGCATACGTGCATTTAGAAACATGCAAATAATAATTTTTTTATATAAGAAATGGAGTATTAGTTATGGCATTATTACAAGAGTGGCGTGACAAAGCCTATTCTGAGACAGCCAATAAGGGCGATCTTCAGAGATTATGGACAGATTATTTTCAGAA
>JAEEGF010101695.1_pt1 | contig 25320 bp, 19 predicted proteins | sample 9134171 | NCBI WGS metagenome assembly JAEEGF01 (sample SAMN16246542, study PRJNA631951) | gut metagenome | biome: gut microbiome; feature: rumen; material: AP-attached | host: Bos | place: Iran: Karaj | collected 2018-10 | reverse complement strand
CCGCGAGCCCGATCCGCGGGAGCGCCGTCCCCAGCCCCGGCGCACGCCGCCGCGCGAGCGGAGCGAAGCGCAGCCCCGGACCCGCACGCGGGAGCAGGGCGCTGCAAAGCCGGACGAGCGCCGCAGACAGCAGGCGAAAAAACCGGAACGCGAAAAAACCGTGCCGAAGCGCAAGAAGAAAAAGCCGCACCGCATTTACAACACGAACTTCGGCTTCAAATTCGTGACCATGCTGGCCGTGGTCGGCGTGATCGTGCTGGCCATGCTGATCTTCTTCAAGGTCAAGCACATCAACGTGGTGCAGACCGGCGTGAACAACACGAAGGTCCTTGCCAGCGACGTCACGCCCCGGAACGGAACGGAAACGACCTCCCCGGCGGAGGCTTCTACCGCTTCCGTTGAATCGGAAAGCGGGTTCGCAGAGCCTTCTGCGGCGGAAGACGCAGCCCCGGCCGCAAGCGGCGAGGATGTCTTTTCGGAGTCCGAGACTGCGCCCGTGCAGACCGAAGCGGCTCCCCCGGAGACTTTGCCGGCTGCGCCGCAGGGCGGCGCGACGGTAGAGGGCAGCTTCAGTTACTACACGCCTGAGGAGATCGTGGCCGCCTCCGGCATCAGCATCGACGACAATCTGCTGAGCCTGAGCAAGGCTGCGGTGGCCTCCCGCATCCACGCGGAGCTGCCCTACATCAACGAGATCCAGATCCGGAAAAAGCTGCCCAATACCGTGATCATTACGGTATCAGAGTTCACCGTCACCTACGGCATTCAGGACGAGCACGGCCTTTGGTGGCTGATCAGCCGTGAGGGGCGCGTTCTGGAGCGGGCCAACGAACAGAGCGTCAAGGGCCATCTGACTGTGACGGGCATGCCCATTGAGACGCCGCAGATCGGCGACTATATCAAGCCGGTCGCCACGCCCGGCGCAGACCTCTCCGAGATCGCTGCCAAGCGGGACGCAACCGTCGCCGTTCTGCCGCTTCTGGAGCAGTCCAGCTTTGCCAAGGAAATCGTATCGCTGGACGTTTCGACCTCCTACGATCTGATCCTCTGGTACGGGACCCAGTACGAGATCAAGCTGGGCAACACGGAGAACCTCTCCTACAAGCTGAATTACCTTGCTTCGGTCCTGGCGGAGCTCGGAGCGGAGAAATCCGGGACCATCGACCTCACCTTTACCGAGGACAACAAGGGGCACTTCCTCCCCTTCGGATAAAAATTTTGAAAAATCTTTAAAAAAAGCAAAATACAGATTGACTATTTCGCAAAAGCAAGATAAAATGTAAAGGTATAAATGTGCTTATTCTGCGCATACTGCATTTCGGATGCAGAAAACGATAGATACATAGGAGGGCGTATTCATGGCAGACTATCCTGAAAAAGTTGTAAATATTAAAGTGATCGGCGTCGGCGGCGCCGGCAACAACGTTGTGAACCGGATGCTGGAATCCGGTGTGGAGGGCGTGGACTTCCTCGTCGTCAACACCGACCGCCAGGATCTGAACAAGTCCAAGTGCCCCAACAAGCTGCCCATCGGCGAGAAGCTGACCGGCGGCATGGGCGCTGGCTCCAAGCCCGAGATCGGCAAGAAGTCCGCTGAGGAATCCCGCGCGGCAATCGCCAAGGCCCTCGAGGGCGCCGACATGGTCTTTATCACCGCCGGTATGGGCGGCGGCACCGGCACCGGCGCGGCTCCCATCATTGCCGACCTGGCCCACGAGGCCGGTATTCTGACCGTCGGCGTGGTCACACGCCCCTTCCGCTTTGAGGGCGCGAACCGCTCCAAGCAGGCCGACGAGGGCATTTCCGCCCTGTCCGACAAGGTGGACTCCCTGATCGTGATCCCGAACGACAGACTGAAGTTCGTCACCGACCAGAAGATCACCTTTGCCAACGCCTTCGGCATTGCCGACGACGTGCTGAAGCAGGCCGTGACCTCGATCTCCGAGCTGGTCAGCTACTCCGAGAAGGTCATCATCAACCTTGACTTCGCGGACGTTTCCTCCATCATGAAGAACGCGGGCCGCGCGCACATGGGCGTCGGCACCGCCTCCGGCCGCGACAAGGCCGAGCAGGCCGCGATGGCCGCCGTTTCCAGCCCCCTGCTGGAGACCTCCATCAACGGTGCGACCGGCGTGCTGATCAACGTGACCGGCTCCCAGGATCTGGGTCTGGACGACGTGGAGACCGCTGCGAACATCGTCATGGAAGCCGCAAATCCCGACGCCAACATCATCTTCGGCGCGACCTTCGCTGACGGCTTCGAGGACGAAATGCGCGTGACCGTGATCGCCACCGGATTTGAGGGCGGCAAGAAGGAAGAGGAAAAGAAGCCGGATCGGCGCACCTTCTCCGCTCTGAACAACGACTTCAGCGCCCGTCCGGCGCAGCAGACCGGCCGTCCCATGACGCAGCCGGCCCCCGCTCCCGTGGCCCCGGTCCGTCCGAGCGAGAGCGACATCAACGACATCGACGCCGTGTTCGATATCTTCCGCAACAAGTAAAGCCGTAAGTAAGCCCCCGCTCCGAACCCGGAGCGGGGGATTTTTCTTTGGACCGGCAACGGAGCTGCTACCGCACCCGTTCCATTCGGCCCTTGTCAAGCTCGTAGACTGCGTCACAGAGCAGATCGACGTCCTCGGCGGAGTGGGAGGCGAGCAGGATCGTCTTGCCCTCGCCGCGCAGGTTCGAGAAGAGGACGCGCATTTCCTCTACGCCCTCTTTGTCCAGGCCGTTCATCGGCTCGTCGAGGATGATCAGCGACGGGTCCTCCATGATGGCCTGGGCGATGCCGAGCCGCTGCCGCATACCGAGGGAGTACTTCCCGACCCGCTTCTTGTCCTCCGGGTCCAGACCAACCAGACAAATCGCGTCCTTCACCTGCTCCACGCTGATCTTCCTGCGAATCGCCGCCAAGTCGCGGAGGTTTCGCAGGCCGGATTCGTAGTGGATGAAGCTCGGCGTCTCGATCAGCACCCCGGCATCGGGGGCAAAGTCGCGGTCCCGGCCGACCTGCACCCCGTCCACCGTAACCGTCCCGGTCGTGGGCAGCAGCAGTCCGCAGATCAGCTTCAACAGCACGGTCTTCCCGGAGCCGTTGCGCCCAATGAACCCGGTGATGGTCCCGCTTTCCACGGTCAGATCCGTCTTCTGCAGGACAGTCTTGTCCTGGAAGGTCTTCGATACGTTTTTCAGGATGATCATAGGCTTCTCCTTTTCTTCCAGCGAATGAGCCGTCAGCCGAGGCTGATGGGGAGGATGATTGCGAGATTCAGCGCGAGGGGCGACCGGAGGGGGAATCCGCCAGGCAATTCCATCGTATTTCGCCCTACTTCGTCACGTCCATGCGGCGGAAGCGGCGCATGGAGAAGAACCACAGCGCGGCGACCTCCAGCACGAAGATTCCGCCGATCCGCAGGGCAGTTCGCGGCTGGACGTCCCAGGCGCCGAGCGCGGTCAGTCCGATTGGATTCAGCCAGTTCAGGACACGCCATCCGTCGCCGCTTGCCCCGACCCGGCGCAGGAGCCAGAAAACCACCAGCAGGACGCTGCCGTAGCTCCGCTTTGTCCAAAGGTTCAGCGTCAAGCACCACATGGCAATGCAGACGTATTGCAGTCCATTGAGCAGGAGGATCACGCCGAAGGCCCCAATCGGTGTCCGGCCCTGGATCAGATCCATGCTGGGCTTTGCCCCGAGACCAAACCCCGCCGCTTCGCCGCGTCCGGTCCGCGCCAGGACTCTGCCAAGCGCACTCCACCGATTATCCAAAGAAAGCAGGTCTCTTCCGAACAGGCAGAGAGAACAGAGCAGGAAGGAAATCAGCCAAAGCAGGGTCAGAACCAAGACCGCTGTGAGCTGTGCGAGCAGCCACTTTCGCCTGGTCGTGCGGCTCAGGGTGCTGTCCAGACCGGTGTGGAAGAACGGCGCGTCGCCTGCCAGCACCAAAAAGACCGAGAGCACCGGAAGCTCCGGGCGGACGCCGGCGAAGAGGAAGATAAACGGTTCCAGCGCCTGCAGCCGAGCGTCGTGTGCCGCCAGGTAGGCCGGCACCTCGAAAAAGGCCAGAAGCGAGCAGCAGACCGTGAGCAGGAGCGCGACAACGACCCGCGGCCGCCCGAGCTGACGCCGCAGACTGTTCCGCGTCAGGGAAAGGAGCTCACCCATTTTTCAGCCTCCTTCGCAGCCGAAGGTGGAACAGGCCGCCGCAGACCAGGAGCACCGCCGAGAGATAGACAGCATAATACACCAGCCCGCCCTCCGGTCCGTTCTCCATGTTCGAGCCAAGGCCCACCGGCAGCATGGCCGGATCGAGGTAGGAGATCCAGTCTTTCCTCAGCGGCGGGACCGTTCCTGCCACAAATTTGCGGTAATAGACCAGATACTGCGTGGAATAGGTCGCTGCGAAATAGAGCAGCATCGGCGAAGCCGCACAGATATACTGATTCCGGCAGAAGCCCGAAACGGCGTAGGAGATGGCGGCATACATGCCGCCGCATCCGGCCAGAACAGCCACTAAGAGCAGGAAAAACACGATCCGGGGCAGTCGGGCATAGAACGGCCCCGCAGACAGAACGGACTGAAGCGAAAGGCTGCCCGGGTATGCATAGGCCAGGTAGAGGAACAGCACGAACAGGGCAGATGCGAGCACGACGATCCATGCGCCGGATACAAAAGCAGCCAGAAGCCCGCCCACGGAGTATCGCAGCGGCGAAGTACGCAGCAGCGGGAACTGCCATGCTGCGCCCTGCTCAAGCGCATAGCGGACGTAACAGATCGGAAGCACCGTGGCGACCGGCAGAAACCAGTGCGTGATCCCAAGGGACATTGCGGACTGGAAGAAATAAATCAGCTCGGGGTCTGGGTGCCGATAGTCCGCAAACACGAAGAGCATGGACAGAAAGAGAATGACCGCGCCGACCCAGGTCGCCGGACAGGGGATCAGCTTTTTCAAATAAAAGGAAAACATCGCAAGCTCCCTCCAACGTCAGATTCAATTATCTATTTAATTGAATTGATAGGATCAGAATCCGTCCTTTCCGTTGAGCAGCTCGCCGGTGATCGCGTGGAACCGGTACTCCAGTTCCTGTATCTCCGAGCGGTCCGTTCCGTCCGCTTGCCGGATCACGACGTAGCGCTTTCCGGTCACGGTATAGATCGGCAGGATGGTATTCTGCTCCAGGTCGAGCCCATAGGTCAGGCGGCAGGTGCGGAGGACTTCAACGACTGTCAAGTTCTTCGCAGTCTGCACGGTTTCCTGCGTGGTAAGAGCTGCTGCCAGGCGCAGGTCCTCCCCCGTCAGGGAGCCGTCCGGATGCAGGGCCTTCGTCCGTTCCACGGCTTCGATCGGTACGGTCAGGCTGACGAAGCCATCTCTCCATGCGCACAGAGCACTGAACGAAACACCTTGCGATTGGTGACTTGTGTTCGGGTTGACCGGGAGACCGTCGAGGGAAAGCGTATAGGCCTTGGCGGGATGAATGGTTCCGATCGGTCCGTCCCATGGAACCAGCTCGAGGCCGGTCCGTGCTGCGAACCATACCTGGATCCGGTCGACATAGTCGAGAACGACCTTCTGCTTGAGGTGGAACACCCGACGGTTTTTGATCTCGCCGTCGAGCTGGATGAAGTCCGCGCCGACGTCCACCCACACGGCCTTTCCGTCGATTTCCAAGCGATAGCGCGTGAAGTTTTCTGTTTCCTCCGCAGGCGCCGTGTCTGTCGCATCGGGGAACACGGCGGCGCGGAGCTCCGGCCAGAGGGCTCTGCAATCAAAAGACCGGAACGACCAGAGGGCAAGATTGTCAGCATCGGGCAGAGCGGGGTCCACCTTCCAGAACAGACCGGATTCCCGGGCGTCGATGGCTGCCTGGACGTCGGGCTCGATATCCGGCTCGATCCTCCAGCCGGTGTCCGTCGCGGACGGGGCGGAGACTTCCGCTGCGCTGTTGGGACTTGTCGCGGCGGACCCGGGGTCAGCCTCGCCGCGTCTCGGGAAGAACCACAGCCCGGCGATCAGCAGGATGACGGCTGCCGCCGCAGACGCGCCTGCAAGCCAGTTTCGTTTATAACTCGGACGTTTTGCCATGATTGGATGAACCTCCCGTTCTGATTCTGCGGGTGCGTCTGTTCCGCCTCCCGCAGCGCGGCGTCGAACGGCGCTGAGCGTGCGGGTCAGAATTTGCTCCTCCCGCGCCGGGGAAAGCGGCGGGACCTGATCCGGGGCGGGGACCGAGGTCTTCTCCCAGACTTCGGCCTTCCGCAGCAGGCTGTCAATATGCTTCATGGTCTCATCTCCCTCCCGATGCTTGCTCCTCCAACAGGAGCTTGAGCTTTCTGCGTCCTCGCCGGAGGCGCGTGCGAACCGTCGCTGCCGGAAGGCTCATCCCGGACGCAATCTGACCGGTAGTCTGATCCAGGGCATAGAAGCGCCGGAAGATCTCCCGATCCACGTCCGACAGGGAGCCCAGAGCCTTTCTCAGGGCGAGAACGTCTTCTTGTTCTTCCAGCGCTTCGCCGACGGTGTCCGGGGCGACGGCCGTGGAATCTGTCATCGGCAGACTGATTTTGTGCCGTCGGAGGCGGTCCACGGTCTTGTAGACGGCGACCTGCGCAAGCCAGGGACGAAGCGTTTCGCCCCGGATCGCGTCCGCCCCGTCCCAGAGGGCGAGAAAGACGTCCGAGGCAAGCTCTTCCTCATCCTCTGCGGTCAGGATTCCCCTGCCGCGGCTGTGTATGACCGCCACAACGTATGCCGAGTAGCGGCGGATCAGCGCCTCCAACGCGGACTCTTCGCCGCATTGGAGCTGCTGGACCAATTTAGCTTCTGTCATTTCTTCCTCCGTTGTTTTTGTATGGGAACACCCTTAGTGTCGAGGGGAGGCGGAAAAAAGTTTCACCGTGCGGAATATTTTGTTGCATAATTGGCGTGGCTCATGCGGGAATGTAGAAAAAAGGGGCTGTCTCACTAACGAGGCAGCCCCAAAAATATAGGAAAATAACGGCAGCCGGCACTTGAAACGTGTCGGCTGTCGGCTTATACTATTGGTGTGAAACAAAAACATAAGCAGGTAGATTATACCCTGTATGAGGCAGGGTGTCAACTGAAACTACCAATAGAAACAGAAAAATTTATCGCAGCAGATAATCCGGTGAGATTGGTAAGCGCCGTAGTGGAAAGGATGGACATCAGAAAGATCGAGCGCTCCTACTCCCGCTTTGGGAGAATCGAATATCCGCCGAGGATTCTGCTGAAAATACTGGTGTATGGGTACATGCGGAAGATCTACAGTTCCCGGGAGCTGGAACGGGCCTGCCGGGAAAACATCTGCTTCATGTATCTGCTGGGAGATTACCCGGCGCCGGATCACAACACAATCGCACGCTTTCGGTCAAAGTATCTGGCCGAAAACGAGCAGGATTTGTTGGAGCAAATGACAGCAATGCTCCAGGCGTGGGGCTTCATCTCTCTGGAGAATGTGTTCATTGACGGCACCAAGATCGAGGCCAACGCGAACCGGTACAGCTTTGTGTGGAAGAAAAGCACGGAAAAGTTCTTTCAGAAGCTGCGGGAAAAGATTCTCCGGGAGCTGCCAAAGCTGGTAAAGAGCGCAGGGATTCGGTGGCATGTTGGGACAACGGTGGAGATACACCGGCTCAAGAAGCTGAGGAAGAAGCTGTACGAAAAAGCCGCGGCAGAGGGGCTTGCGTTCGTTCAAGGGAAAGGGCAACGGAAAGCTCCGCTGCAGAAAGCAATAGAAACCGTGGAAGAATGGCTGGAAAAGCTCAAGAAGTACACCTCTTATCTGCATATCTGCGGGGACCGGAACAGCTTCAGCAAGACGGATCACGACGCAACCTTCATGCACATGAAGGAAGACCATATGCGAAACGGGCAGTTGAAACCAGGCTACAACGTCAACGTGGCGACCTCGGAGGAGTTCATCATCGGGAACTATTTCAGTTCTGACCGAAACGATGTGCATACAGTGATTCCGTTCGTCGGGTATCTGAGCCGGTATCGGATTGTGCGGTATATCTTTGACTCCGGCTATGAGAGCGAGGAGAACTACAGTCATTTTGAGGGGCTGGAAGCGGAACTGTATGTAAAGCCGTCCAACCACGAGCAGAAGAAAAAGAGAAAGCACCGGACGGACATCAGCCGCAGAGAGAACATGGGATACAATGCGGAGGAGGACAGCTATATCTGCGCGAATGGGAAAGCAATTACCTTTGACTATGTGAAGAAGCAGAAGAGCTCAACAGGATACGAGTCAGAAGTTTCCGTATACAGCTGCAAGGATTGCGCAGGCTGCCCGCTAAAAGAGAAATGCATTCGCGGGAGCAGCAAGAAGCCGCTGGAGGAACGCAGCAAGGTTCTGAATGTGTCAAAGAAATTTGTCCGGCAGCGGGAGCAGATGGAGGAGAAGATAAACTCCGACCTGGGAAAGCTGCTGCGGGTGAATCGCAGCATCCAGGCAGAAGGCGTGTTTGCCATGGTGAAGGAGGATATGAACTTCCGGCGTTTTCTGCTGCGAGGCATGGTCAAGATTCAAGTGGAGTGGACGCTTTTAAGCCTGGCGTACAACCTCTTGAAGCTGCATCATAAAGCGAAAACTGACCGGTTGGGAACGGGGTTGATAATGCCAAAGCAATTCCCGGCTGGGTTATAGCAAAAAGTTATCCACAGGAGGCGCTGCAATAACAGAATAAGCACTTCACCACATAGGAAAAGCACCAAACAAGAGCACTGTTTTGCCGCTCTCGGCTTTTGGCGCTCTTTTTTTGCCCCTTGTCAGCCAACTCTCCGCACCCAATCGCACAAAAAGAGGCGTTGCCTCAATCCAGCTTGTTATCGCTGTTTTGAGACAACGCCTTTCTGAGCCGTGCGGAGGGATAATACGGGGACCCCATCGAAGCGTGCTTCGATGGGGAGAAGGAGGAAGGAGCCTGCGGATATGCAGTTTTCGCGGCTCTTACGGAAACCGCGGAAACGGAATGGAGCAGGCTTCTTCCGATGTGGTGCCGCTGGCGGGACTCGGACCCGCACGCTTTTTGGGGCGAGGGATTTTAAGTCCCTTGTGTCTACCGATTCCACCACAGCGGCGTGTTTACAGTTGTGTATTTTACCATGTTCCCCATCAATCGTCAAGTGGAAATCTGCACGGGTTTTCCAGCAAAATCTGAACGGGTTTTCCATTGATCGGAACGGGTTTTCCGGGGAACGCAGATCCGAAGGCGGGCGGTTCGGGGCTTCTTCTGCGGCGCGAAAAGCGGCTTCGCCTCTAAATCGTAAAATTTTTATCGTTTTTCGTTAAATTTTACTTGACTTTCGTAAAAATCCATGCTATGATACAGTCGTTCCGAGGGGGCGGAGAAAAAAGCATCCTGTTCGGAACGATCCCAAGTTCAAATTGACGAAATCATACGGAGGTATCATGATGGAACAAGCAGCAGCATCCGAACAGGCACGCGGAGTGTCTAAGATTGCGAATTTTTGGAACGTCGTTGTAAGAATCTGGCGCGGTTTTTCGATTGCAGGGCTTATCGTCAGCGCTGTCTTCGCGGTTTTGGTGCTGATTTTCGGAGAGGCTATGTTGGTTTCCGGCTCGGAGCGCTTCGTCTCCTTCGGCAGTCTGAAGCTGGAGCTGACCGAAGCGGCAACGCCGGATTTCACCGCCCTTCGCCCGACCATTCTCTATGAGCTGCAAGCGAACGCCATTACCTGCGGCATTTTCTGGTTCATGGCAAACGCCTTGCTCCGCTTCCTGGCGGACGCCCGAAACGGCCGGCCATTTACCGAAAACGCGCCGAAAGCCCTGGAGCGTTTGGGCCTTGGCGTCATGGTCTACTCGATCAGCGACGTGATCCTGACCGCGATCCACAATCTGATTCTCAAAAACGCATACAATTTGAACGATTTCTTCCGGCCTGATACGGTCAAAGAAATCAGCGTGAATACCCACTTCTCGCTCTATCCGCTGCTCCTGGTCGGTCTGGCGCTGTATTTCCTCTCCCGCGTCTTCCGCTACGGCATCCGTCTGCAGCAGGAATCCGACGAGACGCTCTGAGGAAACCGATTTGGGTAAGATTATTCTGCGGCTCGACCGGGTCATGGCGGACCGGAAAATGAGCCTGAACGAGCTGTCGGCCATCGTGGGCGTATCCAACGTCAACCTGTCCAAGATGAAGACCGGCAAGATCAGCGCCATCCGCTTTTCGACGTTGGTCGCCATCTGCGAGGCCCTGCACTGCCAGCCGGGAGATCTTTTGGAGTACGACCCGGAGGACTGATCCGCGGGCAAACGCACTCGGACCGTACCCGAACGGCAATCAAGCCGGTCGGGTACGGTCCGTTTTACGATCCGTGTTGATTTGGAGCCTGCCGGGGCAGCGTGAGCGGGGAATCAGGAAATGCTGCCCAGCTTTTCGGTGATATAGCCGTTGACCTGGGCGGGCATCAGCCCGAGAGGGCCGGCGAACTCGTCAAAGAGCAGGCGCTGCGCCTCGCGCAGATAGGTCTCGTCCGAAACGTGGAGGCTCTTGCCCAGCTTGGCCCGCACGACCTTATGCTCCTGGAGGGTCTTGATCAGGACGACCAGATCCCGGCAACGGTTGGAGCGCAGAAGGGCGTCAAAGCTGAGCTTGCGCTGCTGGCTGTCGTCCTCCCAGGCCGTTTCGACAGAGGGCATTTCCTCAATCAGGGCGTCCACCTCCTGCCGGGTGAGGACCGGGCGCATCTTGGAGACCAGCGCCTCGTTTTCCACCGGAACGTAGATCAGGGAGCTGTTCTGATAGACCGGCTTGAGCACGTAATAGCGTTCTCGCGTCCTGCCAAAGCGCATGGTAGCGATTTCCTGAATCGTACATACTCCGCTGCCACCGTAATGGATTTTTTCGTTGACGCTGAACATGGTGCTCTCCTTTCCCGCAGGTGAACGTGACTGTTCCGCTTATACGCATCTATTATACCACAAGGATTTCAAAAAGAAAAGACCAAAATAAAAAATAATTTCAAAAAAGTCTTGTACTTCCACGGGAAATCCTGTAGAATAATTCCGAACCTTTCGGAAAGGAACGATGTAACATGCAGTGGCTGGAGCTGACCGTGGATTCCGACTCTCGCGGGATCGATCTTCTGGAAGCCGAGCTGACGCTGAACGGCTTTGACAGCTTCGTGATCGACGACGAAGCTGAATTTCATACGTTTTTGGAGACCAACCGTGACTATTGGGACATCGTGGACGAGAGTCTGGAGCAAAGTCTGAACGGCGTCTCCCGCATCCGGCTGTACCTGGCCGACGACGCCGGGGCGATGGAGGAGGTCGAGCGCCTCCGCGCCATGCTCGCCGCCCTGCCCAAGACCTACCCTGAGGCGGAGCTCGGCAGCTTGAAGCTCTCCCTGGCAAACGTGCGCGATGAGGACTGGGAGAACAACTGGAAGCAGTATTACCAGCCGATCCCCATCGGGGAGAAGCTGATCGTGGTGCCGAAGTGGATGAAGCCCGAAACCGCCGGGCGCATCCCCGTCCTGCTCGATCCGGGCATGATCTTCGGCACCGGGGCGCACGCCTCAACGCAGATGTGTATGCTCCGGCTGGAGGAGCACATCCGCGGCGGCGAGACGGTGCTTGACCTTGGAAGCGGAAGCGGAATACTCTCCATCACGGCTCTGCTGCTCGGCGCGGCCCACGCCACCGGCGTGGACGTCGATCCCAAGGCGGAGGACATTGCCCGTGAAAACGCCGCGATCAACGCCCTTGGCGCAGAGCGTTTTACCGCCGTGACCGGAAACGTCATCACCGGGCAGGACGCGCTGGCGGATCTGTTTGCCAAGACGTACGACGTGATCTGTATGAATATCTTTGCCGACGTGATCATTCCGATGGCTGCCGTTTTGCCGCGCTTCATGCGCGCAGACACCGTCGTCATCTGCTCGGGCGTGCTTGAAAACCGATATGCGGAGGTCCGCGCCGCCATCGAGGCCGCCGGACTGCGGATTGAGACTCTGCAGACCATGAACGACTGGTGCTGCTTCACGGCAGTGAAGGGGGACTGAGCCTTGCGATCCATCTCCTATCGGGCCAGGCAGCGCCTCGGAACCGGCTTGAAGGTCCTTCTGATCTTAGCCGCAGTCGTTCTGCTGCTGGTGCTGATCGCAATCGTCTATCTGGGCCGCTACGTGGTCTATACGCCGGACGGAGCCTATCTGGACTTCGGGCGGAACACCGCCCTGCCCGCCGCGACCGGCGGCGCCGGTCACGCGGCACCCGCTCCGCCGGAATCCGTTGAGATCGAATACGCCGACCCCAACATCAGCCAGCAGACCGCCGAACGCATCGACGGATATTACATCGATCTGAGCATGCTTTCGGACCCGGATGCGGTCTTGCAGGCCATTCAGGAGCTGGACGGCCCCTGTACGGTCATGATCGACCTCAAGGCCGGAAACGGCAGCTATTATTACTCCACGCAGATCGACGACGCGCCCCTGGCGGACGTGGACGTGGCAAAGGTGGACAAGATCCTCTCCACGCTCAAGAACCGCGGCTTCACGATGGTCGCCCGCGTCAAAACCTTCCAGGATACGGCGTTCGCCCTGGAGCATCTGCGCTGCGGACTTGCGATCTCCGGCGGCGCGCTCTGGGTGGGCGACGGCTGCTACTGGCTGGACCCCGGCGACGAGACCGTGGTGGCATATCTCAAGCAGATCGCCCGCGAGCTGGCCGGAAAGGGCTTCAAGGAGATCGTTTTCGACGATTTCTACTTCCCGGAGAGCGGACAGATCGTCTACGAGTCCGAGAAGAGCCGCACCCAGCTCACGGTGGACACCGCCACGGAGCTTCTGAACTTCTTTGCCAGCAGCAACGTCACCATCTCCTTCGGAAATCCGACCGAGGGATTCCCCCTGCCGGAGGGCTCGCATTTCTATATCTCCGACGTGGCGGGCTCCGGCATCAACCACACCGTCAAGCGCTTTGCCGAGCTTACCGACCCTTCGGCGCAGCTCGTCTTCCTGACGGGCTCGAAGGACAACCGCTTTGACGGATACCAGCTTCTGCGGCCCATTTTGGCCCAGTTGGTCGGATAACGATTTCGGAAGGAGGGCCGGCGGTGGCTGTCAAATGGTTTCAGGCAGGCGAGGCGTCCGACTTTGCAGACCGTCCGATCCCGCCGCGGCCGACGCCGCTGACCGAGGCGCAGGCCGCAGAGCCGGCGCGCGTTCCGCCGCCCCGCGCCTTCCAATGGCAGCAGTGGAACCCGATGGCGGAAAAAGCGGCGCTGTTCGCCCAGGACGCCCTGCAATATGCCGACCGGGAGAGCGACGCGGTTTACCGCGGCGTCTTCCGGTCCTACTATACGACCTACCGGGATCTGCCAAAGGACGTTTTGGAGGGCTATTTCGGCTGGCGGACCCGGCTGCGCCGGGGCTCGCCCGGTTACGCCCCCCTCTCCTTCGTCTTTTTGTACGTCTATGAGATCCTGGGCCTGTTCGGCTTCTCCGATCCGGAAGACGGCTTTGAGCGGCTGGAGCAGCTCTACGCAGGCTATAAAGATTCCGTCCTGCGCGCCTATCTGCGGCGCTGGAGCCGGGATTTTGCCGTCTACTACAGTCTGGGAGAGGCGTATTACGCCCGCGTCTTCGCCGGGGAGCGGGAGACGGATCAGATTCGCGCCGTGCTCTACCGGCCGGAGGAGCACGACCCGATGGCCGTGTTTGCAGCCATGCAGCAGGTCAGCGGCTGGACCGCAGCCCGCTCTGCCTACCTGCGCGAACACGGAGACGAGGCCGCGCAGCCGATGGCTCTGGCCTATATCGCGCTATGCAGGCACCGGCGGGAGAACGGGAATCCGCGCTTTTCGGAGATCTTCAGCGGAACGCGGAGCAGCCAACGCTATGAGATGTTTCGCAGCGCGGTCTTCTGCGAGATGGAGCCGCACGGCGACTGCCGTGTGGAGATCGACCCCGTGCGCGCTTACGTCTGCAAGGACGGCTTCTGGCGCTGCTCCACCCTCGGCGCAGACTGGCCGCTCAAGGACGTGCGCCCCATGACCGATCTGATGCGGGAGACGGATCGCCTCCTGCGGGACGCGGTCGGCTTTAGCCGTCCGCTCAAGCCGGACAGTCGATTGGACCCGGAGACACAGGCCGTGCTGCAGGCAGCCGTCGAGGCCTGGGACCGGGAACGGCGGGCCGCCCTGCGCCCGAAGGTCGAGGTCCGTCTGGGCCTGCTTGCCGGGATCCGCTCGGACGCGGCACACACGGAGGCCCGCCTGCTGGAGGGCCAGCCGGACGAGGACGAGCTGCCGCCGGAGCCGGTCGAACCGAAGGCGTCTGAACCGGAGGCAAAGGAATCGGAAACGCCCGCGCAGACGCCGGAGACGGAGACCGAACCGCCTGCCGGGCTGACTGCGGACGAGCTTGGCTTCCTGCGTCTTCTGCTGGACGGGGGCGACTGGAGAGGCTTCTGTGCCGCGCGGCGGCTGCTGCCCTCCCTGCTGGCGGACGCGGTGAACGAAAAGCTGATGGAGGTCTGCGCAGACACGGTGATCGTCGGCGACGAGACCGAGCTTGCCGTTCTGGAGGACTATGCGGAAGAAATACGCGGCCTGCTTTCGCAGACCGAAGGATGATATGGGAGCCTTATGGAAGTCAAACGAAAAGCGCCTCGGCGGATCGCCCAGGCGGTTCTGAATTCGCTGAAAGGCGGCGTGGTGCCGCGGATCGGCCTGCCCTACGTGACCGTGGGCCGAAAGCACGAGATCGACGCCCTGCTGCACGATATTGAGATCATCGGAGAAGGCGGCGCCTCCTTCCGCTTCATCATGGGCCGCTACGGCAGCGGCAAGAGCTTCCTGCTGCAAACCATCCGCAACTACGCGATGGACCGGGGCTTTGTGGTGGCCGACGCAGACCTCTCCCCGGAGCGGCGGCTGACCGGAACACGCGGTCAGGGGCTTGCCACCTACCGCGAGCTGATCGGCAATCTCTCCACCCGCACCAAGCCGGAGGGCGGAGCCCTCGGTCTGGTGCTTGACCGCTGGATCAGCTCGGTCCAGGCCGGGGTCGCGGCGGAGGGCGGGCCGGACCGCCCCGGCTTTGCAGAGACCGTAAGGCGCGAGATCTACGCCGTGATCGGCAGTATGCAGGAGCTGGTCCACGGCTACGACTTTGCCCGTCTGCTCTCCCGCTACTACGAGGCCTCCGTTTCCGGCGACGATGAGACGCGCGCCAGGGTCCTGCGCTGGTTCCGCGGCGAGTACCCCACGAAAACCGAGGCAAAGCAGGAGCTCGGCGTCAACGTCATCATCACCGACGACGACTGGTACGACTATCTCAAGCTCTTTGCGGTCTTCTTCCGACAGGCGGGCTATCAGGGGCTGCTGGTTCTGATCGACGAGCTGGTGAACATCTACAAGATCCCGAACAGCATCACCCGCAACAGCAACTATGAAAAGATCCTGACCATCTACAACGACGCCCTGCAGGGCAAGGCGCGGGGCATCGGCTTCCTGATGAGCGGAACGCCCCAGTGCATGGAGGATCGGCGGCGCGGCGTCTACAGCTACGAAGCCCTGTCCTCCCGCCTGTCCGAGGGCAAGTTCAGCCGGGAGGGCGCAAGAGACCTCCTCTCCCCCGTGATCCGGCTTGAGCCGCTGACGCCGGAGGAGATGCTGGTGCTGTCCGAAAAGCTGGCGGATCTCCACGCCGGGCTCTACGACTACCCGCGCAGGCTCGGCGAGCAGGAGCTTGCCGCCTTTATCCGCATCGAATACAGCCGCGTCGGGGCTGACACGCGGATCACGCCGCGCGAGATCATCCGGGATTTTATCGAGCTGCTGGACGTTCTCTATCAGCATCCGGAGACCTCGCCCGCCGCGCTCTTGTCCTCCGAGGACTTCGCCTTTGCCGGTCCCGACGAGGACGAGACGGACGACCCCTTTGCGGAATTCACGGTTTAGGAGGCCAGGATGGACGTTTTTTCACGCTATGCCCCCTTCGTACAGGGTTTTATTTACCGCAATCAGTGGCAGTCTCTGCGCGGCATTCAGGCCGCGGCGGGCGAAGCGATCTTCGGCACCGACGACAACGTTCTGCTGGCTGCGTCCACGGCCTCCGGCAAGACGGAGGCCGCCTTTTTCCCGATCCTCACCCTGCTTTCGGAAAACCCGCCCGCGACGGTAGGCTGCCTCTACGTCGCCCCGCTCAAGGCTCTGATCAACGACCAGTTCCTGCGGCTCAACGACCTGCTGGACGAGGCGGGGATCCCCGTCTGGCACTGGCACGGGGACGTCTCCGATTCCCACAAGCGGAAGCTGATGAAGAAGCCCTCCGGCATCCTGCAGATCACGCCGGAATCCCTGGAGGCCATGCTGATCCGCCGGCACAGCGAGCTGCCCCGCCTGTTCGGGGATCTGCGCTTCGTGGTCATCGACGAGATCCACTCCTTCCTGCGCGGGGACCGCGGCATGCAGACCTTCTGCCTGATCGAGCGGCTTGGAAGGGCGGCAGGCGTCAATCCGCGGCGGATCGGCCTTTCCGCGACCATCGGCGACCCGGAGACCGTTGGCCGTCTGCTCTCCGCCGGGACCGGGCGGGATACCCTGATCCCCCGGGTCAAGGCGCCGGGGATGAAGTGGCGGCTTTCCGTGGAGCATTTCTACAAGACGCCGCCCCAGGCTGCGGAGGCGGAGACCGCCGCCGGTACGCCGTCGGAAGCCGAAGCACAGCCCGACGAGCCGGTGGATGACCACGCTCCGGCGGCAGCAGACCCCGGCTTCGGCTACATCTACGAGCATACGAAGGGCCGGAAGTGCCTGGTCTTCTCCAATTCCCGCGAGGAATGCGAGGAGGTCACCTCCACCCTGCGCGGCTACTGCGAGGCCAGGCATGAGCCGGATCGCTTTCTGATCCACCACGGGAACCTCTCCGTCGCCTACCGCGAGAGCGCGGAGTTTGCAATGAAGGAGGACGACCGCCCTCTGACCACCTGCACCACGGCGACGCTGGAGCTTGGAATCGACATCGGCAAGCTGGAGCGGGCCTTCCAGATCGACGCGCCGTGGACGGTCTCCGGCTTTTTGCAGCGCATGGGCCGCACCGGTCGGCGCGGCGACCCGGAGGAGATGTGGTTCGTCATCCGCGAGGAACACGCCGAGGCGCGGGCCATCCTGCCCGAGACCGTTCCCTGGCGGCTGCTGCAGGCGATCGCCCTGGTCCAGCTCTATTTGGAGGACCGCTGGGTCGAACCGCCGCGCGAGGGCCGTCTGCCCTTTTCCCTCCTCTATCACCAGACCATGAGCACCCTGACCTCTCAGGGTGAGATGACGGCGCCGGAGCTTGCCGGGCGGATCCTGACCCTCTCCCCCTTCCGAACCGTCAATCAGGACGACTTCCGCTGCCTGCTGGAGCATCTGCTGGAAACCGATCAGCTCCAGCGCACGGAAAACGGCGGCTTCATCGTGGGACTGGCCGGTGAGCGCGTGGTCAACAGCTTCAAGTTCTACGCGGTCTTCCAGGAGAACGAGGAATACTCCGTCCGCTGCGATTCTCAGGAGCTCGGCACCATCGTCAAGCCGCCCCCGGTCGGGGACAAGATCGCCATCGCGGGCCGGGTCTGGGTCGTGGAGGAGATCGACCACAAGCGGCGTGAGGTCTACTGCTATCCGGTCAAGGGCACGATCCCGGCCTATTTCGGGGACGTTCCAGGCGACCTGCACACGAAGATCCTGGAACGGATGCACGCGCTCGTCTCGCAGACCGAGACCTACGCCTATCTCCGGCAAAACGCCGCGGCGCGGCTGGCGTCCTTCCGCCGCGAAGCTGCGCACACCGGGATCGCAGACCGCCCCCTGGTCTGTCTGGGCGGTCGGATGTACTGCCTGTTTCCCTGGCTGGGCACCTACGCCTTCCTTGCCCTGGAGCGGTTTTTGAAGCTGAAATGCGCGAAACGCCTCGGCCTGCGGGGCTTCAACTCTGCCCGGCCCTACTTCATGCAGTTCAGCATGGACGCGGGCGAGGAGGAATTCTACTTCATCCTGAAGGACGAGGCTGCGCGCGATTTCTCCCCGGAGGACCTGCTGTATCCGAAGGAGGTCCCGATCTTTGACAAGTACGACGAATATCTGCCGGAGGCCCTGGTTCGCCGCGGCTTTGCCTGCGGCGTGCTGGACGTGGAAGGCATGAAGGCCAGGATCCGTCAGATGGGGCCGCGCTGGATGCTTTGAGTGCCGGTCAGTCCGCCCTTCCCCCCGCGCCGTTTTGTGTAGTTTTTTTTCAGTTTTTTATCTCTGCTTGCAATCCTTTTTTTGACCCGCTATAATATTGGGAGTTCAAGTCATTTATATGCGCCGCAGGTTCGACGCAGGGAGGATCGGACATGTATAACATTGATGAGAAATTCAAAGACGCTTCGCCGGAGCAAACAGTTGCCCGGATTCTGGAGATCCTGGCCGAAAACGGACTGCACGCCTCCGAACGCTGGGCTGAATCCGGCGTTTCGGACTGCTTCAGCGTTCACGTGACCATCGACGGGACCGAATGCGGGACCTACGGCAAGGGCATTACCCGCCCGCTGGCTCGCGCCAGCGGATACGCCGAGCTGATGGAACGGCTTCAGAACGGTTTTCTCTATCTCAAGCCTCTGAAGCGCCCGGATCGCAGACTGCTCACGCAGGACGAGCTGTTCAGCGAGAGCGGCCCGTTCTTTGCCCGCCTGGCAGAGAAGCTCACCGAAAAGGAGGGCTGGCACTTTACCGCCGAGAGGCTGATCCAGATCGCGGCGGAGCTTGAACCGGGCGACCGGCTGGACTGCACGCCCTATTACAGCGTCACGGAGGATCGCCAGATTCCGATCCCGCAGAGATTTCTGATCGATCTGTGCGGCTCCAACGGATTGTCTGCGGGCAATTCTCCCGCTGAGGCCATGGTTCAGGGCTTCAGTGAGATTCAGGAGCGGTACTGCCAATACCAGTTTCTCTTCCGCCATCTGACCCCGCCAGACGTGCCGGAGGACTATCTGGCGCAGTTTTCCGTCGCCTCCAGAATCATCCGTTCCATCCGGGCTGCGGGCTATGACGTCGTCGTGAAGGACTGCTCCCTCGGCGAGGGCTACCCCGTGGTCTGCACTGCGGTCATCGACCGGAAGACGCACCAGTATCACGTGCACCTCGGGGCCAACCCGGTCTTTGAGATCGCGCTGGAGCGCAGTCTGACCGAAATCTTCCAGGGCAGAAATCTCTCCGCGCTTGCCATAGACCGTGGTTTTTCCACCGGAGACCGGCCGGACAGCGAGACCTATTTTGTCTCCTTTGGCCAGGGGCACTCGATCTTCCCGCCGGAGTTCTTCCTGGACACGCCGACCCACCCCTTCGTTCCCTTCCCGGACCGAAGCGGCATGACGAATCCGGAGCTGCTGGGCTATATCCGGGAATTCCTGCGCGCGCATTCGCTTGAGCTGCTGGTCCGGAACGAATCCTATCTCGGCTTCAACGCCTGGCGGCTCTACGTTCCGGGACGGACCGAGGTGCTCACCCGTGATTTTGCAGGCGAAACACCGCAGGTCGTTCTGCGGCGCGATACCCGGAACGTCCGGCGAAACCTGCTCGCCGCCGATCGCGCGGACTGCCAGCAGTATCTGGAGTACTTCCGCCGCTGTCCGAAGCCGAAGCAGATCCGTCTTCAGTTCACCCGGATCACAAACCTCGGTCTGAAGCTGAGCCGGGACGACGACACCTTCTTTGCCTATCTCACCGCAGCCTACGCCGCCTGGAAATGCGAGGATCACGCGACCTGTCTGGAAAACCTGACCATAGCGCTTCCGTACTTTGGCGGCTCCGATCAGAACAAGGCGTATTTCGAAGCCCTCCAGTGCTGGCTCCAGTTGGAGCAGGCCGGATATGAGCCGGATGCGATCCGCCAGATCTTGCTGCGCTTCTATGACGTCCAGCAGACCGCCCTGCTGCTGACCATGATCCAGGCCGGAAGAAATCCGCTGGAATTCTCCTTGCCCGTCTGCAGCGGCGACTGCGAACGCTGCCGCTTGAAGGACCGCTGCCTGATGTCGGCGCGGGAGAATCTGGTTGAGGTTGTCAACCGCGGCGCGGCAAAATTTGACGCCGCGCAGGCCATGGCGGATCTGCATACGCTCTTTGCGGGTCTGTAATTCAGAACGGAATGTCTGAAACGGGACCGACGCATTCGCGTCGGTCCCGTTGTTTGTTCGGGTATCGGCAGATTCGGAAATCGGACCGGAAGCAGCGGCTGCGCCGTTCAGGGCTCCGTCGGGTCGGCGGGGTCGATGGGGTCCGTCGGGTCCGAAGGTTCCGGGTCGGGTTCGGGCTCCGGATCGGGATCGGGATCGGGCTCCGGATCGGGATCGGGATCGGGCTCTGGATCGGGATCGGGTTCGGGATCAGGGTCCGGATCGGGTTCGGGTTCCGGATCGGGTTCCGGGACGGGGGTGTAATGCGCCGTGCGGTACAGGAAGGTCACCACCTGGGCACGGCTGCAGATCGCTTCGGGCGCGAAGGCGGTCTTTGACACGCCCTTCGTGATCCCGTTCTTTACTGCCCAGATGACGGCGGTATAGAAGTAATCCGACTCGTTCACGTCCCGGAACGGAGAGGCACCCGTTGCACGGGGGCTGCCCTCGGAGCGGTAGAGGAAGGTCACGACCTCGGCGCGGGTACAGACCTTGTCCGGGCTGAATTTTCCGCCGCCGGTCCCGTTCGTGATCTGGTTTTCCACGGCCCAGCGGACCGCCTTGGCGTAATAAGCGTTCTGCTGTACGTCGGAAAAGCGGATTTCCGTTTCTGCGGGCTCCGGGCAGCCGGCGGCCCGCCAGAGGAAGGTCACGACCTGGGCTCTGGTGCATTCCCCATCCGGGGAGAAGATATAGGGCGCAGTGCCGTTGGCGATTCCGTTTTCCGCAGCCCAGTTGACCGCAGTCTCATAGTAGGAGCCAGGAACGACGTCGCGGAAATAGGGCTCGCTGTCCACGATCCCCCCTACCTTGATCCGGCAGGCGCTCAGGTTCACGTTCGTCTGGCTGGCAGCAGTCTTGCCGGTGGTGAGGTCGAGCAGCCAGGCTTTAACCGCCAGCGTGCGGCCGCTGTACTTGGAGGTATCGAGCTCGAAAAGGAGCGTCCGGCTTGCAGTCGCGGCGTTTGCGGTAAAGCTCTTACTCTCACGGGTCGCCTGACTGCCAGCAGCGTCGGTCAGGATCGTGCCGGTTGCTGCATCCACGACCTGCGCGCGGAGCTTGTAATCGTGGCCTGAAACGAGCTGATCGGCGCTCAAGCGGACGGAAAGCGCCGAGCTGGGCCAGGCGGAGAGGGTCGTGCCGCCGGTCCGCGCGTTCATCAGGGCGGTGACGGAGACCTTCTCCGTCTCGCGGATCTGGAAGCAGGCCAGGTTCTCGCCGTAGACTGCTTTGCTGAACGAAACGGTATCGGAGCCGACGCAGGCCGCGCCGTCGGCTGTTTTCATCGTGATCTTCACGGAGGCGTTTTCCTGGATCGTGCCCATCGGAAGAATGTATTCGCCGTAGACCTTCCCGCGGCGGTCCGTCTTCTGCACGGCCTTGACGGTCATGGACTTGGCCGAGCTGCCGGGGTTGGTGTAGGTGACGGTGAAGGTGGCGTTCTGGAAGACGGACGCGGGGCCGTCCAGCTTGATGCGAAGGAAGGGAGGCGGCTCAACCACCTTAATGAGCAGGGTTTTGGAGCTCTCCGGGATCAGCGGGTCCATGGTCTGGAGCTCCGGGCCGCGGTGGCAGTTGATATGGAGGATCCAGTACCGTCCGTTGATCGTTCCCACGTAGATGGCGGCGTGCGCGATCATGCTCTCCTCGATCTTGAACGAGCCGTCATAGTTGATCGTGCCGTGCTTGAACAGGAGGATCGCGCCGGGCTTGGCGGCGGAGAGGGCCGAGCTGATGCCGGCCTTGGTCGAGACGCTGGTGATCTTCGTATAGGGGCTCCAGGTGGAGTGGGACAGAGCGGCAAAGAGGCTGTCGCAGTTATTGTAGGTGATGACCTGACCGCTGCCCCAGCTTCCCTTCGGCAGAGCAAGCCCGCCGAGCGTGTACGGGGTGCCGGAGACGCTTTTGGTGTGCCAGTAGTTGCCCACGTCCAGCTTGGTCCAGCCGAGGACCTCGGGCAGGAAGTTGAAATAGACGTAATTGGGGACCGAAACGCATACCAGGCCACGCTGGACGGTATGGCCCTGATCGGTCGTCTGCTGGGCCTTCTTCCAGTCCGCAGGCTTCTCGGCCACGGCGTAGCTCCCGCTCTGATAGGCGACGCCTGCGCCGGGAGCCTTGCTGCCATAGGTCACGGTGGAGGGGGAATAGCCCTTGTAATACCGTCCGTCCATGCCGCCCGCCGAGCCGACGGAGGCCATGAAGACGTAGCTGCCGGAGACGTTCTGCTTCGCCCAGGCGGAGACCGCCTGCGCGTAGTTTGTGGGGTAATGGCTCGTGTACTTCCAGGTGGTCTCATTGAGGCCGTAGCCGATCCATTCCTGATACATATAATTGGAGTACCAACCGGTCTTGTTCGCATTGAACAGCAGGCCGGCGTTCAGCAGCCGCTGCACGGGGTACCCCGTATATTCCAGGGCCTGGAGCCAGACGCTGTTCTCCATCGCCCAAACCTGTGCGGCGGTGTCCGTCGCGCGGGTGGCCGGGCGCTCCAGCAGGCTGTCATGGTAGGCCGTGTCGTCCTCCACGAATTCTCCGTATTCGGTCATGTAGGAGACGACCTGCTCCGGTTCCGGTTCCGGCTCCGCATCTGCCCGGGCGGCGGGAAGCATTCCGGCTGCCAGTGCCGCAATCAGCAGCAGGGCGAGCATTCTGCAGTATTTCAATGCGATTCACTCCTTGTCTTACAGTTTCGCTACAAAGGAAAGGACGTATTCCAGCTTCCCGTCCGCCGGTGCCGCAGGCGGACGCTTGACAAAGGCGCCTTCGACGCCCCGCGCCTGCCGCGTCAGATCGAAGTGGGAGAGCGCGATCCCGAGATCCACCTTCTGGATGTCGCCCAGGCGGTTTTCCGCCATCGAATGGAGCTCGTAAAAATCCACGCGGTCGTCCGTCACGACGCACCGCCAGGGCTGACGGTTCACGGCGGACGGAGCCAGGCGGAGCATGGCCAGAGCCTCGGCAAAGACGCCGGCCTCGGACGGCCGCAGGGGGTGCTCAAAATCCCCCCGGAAGAACAGCGTCTCGAAGGGCAGACGGCGGTCCGCCTTCACGCCCTTCCGCATCACGGTTTCGCGCAGGGACATCTTCTCCGCCGGGTAGCCAATGGGGCTGGCGCAGGGCAGGACCTCGTCCGCTCCGACCTGCATGGCAGCTTCAAACGCGGATCGGTTGAGCGAGGCAGCCAGCATGACGGTTCCGAGGCCGAGCGTTTTCGCATAGAGGCAGGCCGTCTCAAAGGTATAGCCGAAGGCAAGCTCATAGTTCTCCACGCGCCGGACCTTCCCGGCCAGATACTGCTTCTCCCCCACGATGACCGGGCTGGACAGGCCGTACGCCTTTGCATCAAGCAGCCTGATCGTCACCGGCACGCCGAAGGGGTTCTCCGCATTCGCCAGATGCTTTGTGATCCGGTCCCGATGCTCCGCGCTGAGCGGGCGTCCGTCAAAGGTCCGGACGCTCCTGCGCGCCTGGATCGCTTCCAACATATAAGACGCACCTCCCGATGATTCTGTTGCAAAAAGTTAAAAACAGTATATCAGGAAGGAGCAGGCTTGTCAATCTTGCAGGGGAAAAATACAAATGCTATCTTATTCCTATTGTTCACAACGATTTTCAACTGTTCCTTGGTTATTGGATTTTTTGAATCGAAAGAGATTGAAAAGCCTGCAAGTTTTACAACTATTTTACAGGAAACCATTCGCTTGAACAGACGTGATCTGCTATAATGGCAGTCGGGAGGGATTGCTGTGAAGAGAATCTTGATCATAGAAGACCAGGCGGCGATCCGTCGGATGCTGGAGCTGAATCTGAAAATCGCCGGATATGAGACGCGCAGCATCGAAGACGGACCGGCTGCTTTGGAATATTTGAACGGGTCGCCGCGCTGCGATCTGGCGCTGGTAGACGTGATGCTGCCGGGGGTGGACGGGTTTGCCCTTCTGCCACATTTGAACGAAAAGCACATCCCAGTGATCTTCCTCACGGCTCGAGGCGATCTGGAGGCCCGGCTGCAGGGGCTGACCGGCGGCGCGGAGGACTATATCGTCAAGCCCTTCGACATGCCGGAGCTGTTGGTACGGATGGATAAGGTCCTTGCGCGGCGGCGCTCCGCCGAGACCCTGGTTTTTGAGGCTGTGCGGCTGGATCCTGCGGCGCGGATCGCCTGGCGAGGCGACGAGATGCTGACGCTGACGCCGATGGAATTCGATCTGCTGGCGTTGTTTCTTCGGAATCCAAACCTGGCTCTCGCGCGCGAGCACCTGCTCAACGAGGTCTGGGGCATCCGCTACGAGGGCGGGACCCGGACCGTGGACGTCCACGTGGCCCAGCTCCGGCGGAAGACCGGGCTGAATCTGGTCTCCGTCCCGAAGATCGGCTACCGATTGGAGGCGAACCCATGAAGCTGCGAACAAAACTGCTGCTGACGACGGCGCTGATCTTTCTCTTGGTATTTGCCGTCTGCATCGGAGGCCTCCTGTCCTGTAATGTGCAAAACACGAAACAGCTTCTGACGGACAACGTCGTCGCGGAACAGGGCTTGATTGAGGCGCACTTCCTGCGGCAGATGAGCGGCGGCGACGAGCTGCCGCAGGGTCTGGCGGAACGAAGCCGTGCGGAATACGTGTTCCGGCGTATCTCGCTGAATTTGCCGACAGACGCCTGGTACGTTCTGCTGCGGGAGGATGAGGTGCTGCGAAACGATTCGGGTGTGGCGATTACTCCGGCGGAGCAGGCGGTCTCCGGGGTCATGCGTCTCAACGGAAAGCAGTATTGTATCTCCAAAGCGCCTTGCACATGGAATACGAGTACCTATACGATTGCCGTGATCCGGGACGTAACCGAGCAGATGGCGGGACTTTACCGACGGACCGTGATCAGCGCGGTCTTTGCTTTCGGCCTGCTTTTGATCGGGCTTGCGGTTCTCTTCCGGATGATCCGCCGTACCTTGCGGCCAATCCAAGATTTGGAAGCCGGCGCAAAAGCAATCTCCGAAGGAGATTACGGCAAACGCATCGGCATCCGACGGCGGGACGAGTTTGGTGCGCTTTCCGAAAGCTTTAACCGCATGGCGGAGGCGGTGCAGACCCATGTGGAGCAGGTCGAGCGCAAGGAGCAGGA
>JAEEGF010698405.1_pt1 | contig 25324 bp, 23 predicted proteins | sample 9134171 | NCBI WGS metagenome assembly JAEEGF01 (sample SAMN16246542, study PRJNA631951) | gut metagenome | biome: gut microbiome; feature: rumen; material: AP-attached | host: Bos | place: Iran: Karaj | collected 2018-10 | reverse complement strand
TCCGGCTGCACCGCAGCCAATTACAGCAACCTGCTTCATAAAACTCCAATTACTCCAAAATTATGAAAGCCTGAACGCTTCATATGCTGACTCAAGCATGCTAACGGAATCAGCCTCTTCAAGATCATAGTCTCCTGTAACAGCCATGCAGCCTGCGCCATGAATGAATATCCACATTTTCATGAAAAGCTGCTCAGCATCAGGAACGCCCTGACTCTTAGCCTTGGAAACCTCGCGTACAACGTTCTCATCAGAGCCGTTAACAACGTCATACATGCTGGCGCCCTCATTGGCCTCTGATACAAAGAGAAGCTTGAAAAGATTAGGATTCTTCTGCGCGAATGTGATATAGCTCAGTCCAAGATCCACGAAGGGTGTCTCATGCTTGGTTGTGATTCCTCTGCAAAAATCCTCAAAGTATGCTACTGCCTTGGCTACAACGTCCTTCTTAAGCTCATCCATGTTGTCATAAATTCTGAAAATCGGCTGTGTAGAGCAGCCTGCTGCAGCTGCCAGTCTTCTTGAGGTGATCTTGTCAAAGCCTTCCTTCTTGGTTATCTTAAATGCCGCATTTACAATTTCTTCCTGTGTAATAGTGGCTTTCCTGGACATATCCTAATCCTCCGTTATCATATTATGAATTGTTTATCGTATCATGTGTTATTATTTTAGTGTTTCGACCTGTTGGTGTCAACATGGATTTTGCATAGTAATTTGAAATAAAAATCCGAAAAAATAACAGTATTATGAATATTATTTTCTGACTATTTCAGTAGTTGTCAGATAGTTTCAAAAATGATATAATCATTATAGGTATTTATGTTCCGTTTTACCCGACATGGGTGGACTGGAGGTTGCCATGGCAGATCTTAATATTTCAGCTGTTGGTGGTACCGAACGTGTACAGCTCACCACTACTACCGATCAGACCAAAGCTGCTGATCAGTTAAAAGAACAGATAAAGGAAGAAAGCTCGAGGAAAGAGCATGTAAAGGAAGTCCTTGAGGATGTTATAGCCAAATCCAAGGATGGCGACACCGCCCAGGCCAGCAAGAAAAGCCAGGACCTTTTAAAGGATTCAGAGGAAATCGGCGATGTCAAAAAGATGCCTGATAAAAAGGATGACCATGAGCCCTCGGCTGCAATGAAGCTCCTTGATGAGATCATGAAGAAGCAAAAGGATAAGCCCTCTCCCGCTGAGCGGATGAAGGAAACCTTAGCACGCCAGGAGCGCCTGAAAAATACTCAGGCTGATCTCTCCGAGAAGCCCAATCTTCACACGCAGGCAGAGGCCAGAGAGACTTCCAATAAAGCAAAGACTCACAATTATAATTCCTATTCCGATGCTCAGCTGCAGCAGATGTACATAAACGGTGATATCACACGATATGATTACGATCATGAGATGGAAGGCAGAACTGAAAAAGGAAAGGAAAACGCAGACGAAACCAGGAATGAAAAGGTATTCAATGAAGGAATTGTCAGAGTCATGGAGAATGAGCGTCAGGCAGAAATAAGCGGCTCCTCTATCGAGAATGCTTTCTCCGACTACTCCAATGACAATATGAGGGCAGAACAGCGAATGGCAATGCTTGATGCCGCAGAGCTGCTGACATAAAAAAGTATGTTACAGAAACATCATAGATTACCCTAAAAAAAGCTCACAGTGCTGAAATCTTTTTCAGCCTGTGAGCTTTTTGATGTCATATTATATACGTCTATGCTGACATGTAATTACTGGAAGTCAGTAACAAGTGCAGCGATACGTACAGCGAACATTATAAATACGATCCACATAACGGGTGAGATGTCCTTGATCTTACCAATGAAGATCTTAACAAGAACCCAGCCAAGAACTGCGAACATGATACCTGTTGCAATTGAGTATGAAAGAGGCATCATAACAAGTGCGAAATATGCACCAAGTGTATCAGCAAGGTCACCATCAAATGTGATGTTCTTTGCACTTGAAACCATAAGCATTCCTACATAGATAAGAGCCGGAGCTGTTGCAAAAGAAGGAATAGCAAGGAATACCGGGCTAAGTACAAGTGAAATAAGGAACATAACAGCTGTTGTAAGTGCTGTAAGACCTGTACGTCCACCTGCTGCAACGCCTGCACTTGACTCTACGAAGCTTGTTACTGTAGAAGTACCAAGGCATGATCCTGTTACAGTACCAACAGCGTCTGACATAAATACAGCACCAACCTTAGGAAGGTTACCGTTCTCATCAAGAAGGTCTGCCTTATCAGCAACACCTACTACCGTTCCTACGGTATCAAAGATATCAACGTAAAGGAAACTGAATACAATCGCAATAAACTGTACGAAGTGTGATGCAGCCCATCCAAAGTCAAACTGGAATGCAGTCTTGGAAATACCGCTGATCTGGTTAAGTCCCTGTGAGAAATCAGGGAATACGTGACCTGCTGTGTACCAGCCTGTAGTCTCAGCGATCATACCAAGGATCCATGTAGCAAGGATACCGATAAGAACTGAGCCAGTTACCTTGAAGTGCTCAAGAACTACTATTATGATCAGACCAACAAGGCAAAGAACAACGTCTGCATCAGCAAAATCACCGAGAGCAACTGTTGTTGACTCATCGGGAATGATTACGTTAGCGCCTCTAAGACCAATGAACGCGATGAAAAGACCAATACCTGCTGAAATACCGAACTTAAGGTTCTGGGGTATGCTGTTTATGATCTTCTCGCGGAATTTTACAAGTGACATAAGAAGGAAAATAACACCTTCTACAAATACGGCTGTTAAGCAAATTCTGAAAGCGTTCTCACCCTCAGCTGCAAGCTCGCCAAGACATACTGTATAAGCAAAGTATGCGTTAAGACCAAGTCCTGCTGAAAGAGCGATCGGGTAATTTGCAAAGACAGCCATGCAGAATGTCGCAATTGCTGATGCTACCGCAGTAGCTACAAATACTCCACCTGCATCCATTACAGTGCCCAGAATACTGGGGTTAACGGCGAGAATATACGCCATAGAAAGGAACGTGGTAAGACCGGCAATAATCTCGGTTTTTACCGTAGTATTGTGCTCCTTTAATTTGAAAACTTTCTCCAACATGTTTCATTCCTCCACACAATGTCTTCCGGTTTGGACCCTTTGCCCAAACATAAAGAATATAGCATAAAAAGGAGAGACCGAAAAGTCTCTCCTTACATATTAATAAACAATTTTTCATAAAAAAGATCAATCCTTTATGTTCTTATTGTATACATCCAGTTCTAAAAGCCCTTTAATCTAACAATGCAATTTCATTTAAAATAAACTGCATATTAAAAATCGATTAAATGTTCACAAAATCGATTTTATCCGCACTTTATAGAGGTATAATTCAGAATAGAAGGTTTCTTTATTATTTTTGTTTTTATATTTCATCTCGGAGGCACATTATGGCTAAGAACGCAAATACTGAAGGCAAAGTAAGTTTTAAGAACAGTATTAAAACAAAGCTTATTTCTGTCATGATCCTCGCAGCTGCATTGCCGCTCCTTGTGGCAATCATCGTAAGCTACAACACGTCCACTCAGAAGGCCATGGAGGATGCGCAGGAGTCGTTGGAGTGGCAGGCTAACTATATTGAGCGTAAGTTTGGAAATATCCTCGACGCCAATATGAACATGATACGAAGTATCGCCGGCAACCCCACTGTCATTAACTTTGTAAAGGGCGAAGCAGGCATCCCCTATGACGCTGTTCAGTCTACTCTTGCAGAGTGTGACTCAATTCTTGATGACGGCGATACCACAGCCATTGCTGGTACTGATGGTATGCAGGTTGCCAGAACAAAGGGTGATTTCATAAACGTATCTGATAGAGAATATTTCCAGAAAGCTATATCCGGAAATATCTATGTATCCAACATTCAGATAAGTAAAACCACAGGAAGAAGAATGATCACATTCGCCTGCCCTGTTAAGGATGGAGATACAGTAATAGGTATCGTTCACAGAAACTACGATCTGAACAATTTTCATGAAATGCTGGCTGCTGAGGCAGAGGATGCTTTCCTTGTTGACAGAGAAGGAATGATTGCAGCTCACTCACAATATGAAATCGGCGAAGGAGCTCATGAAGAAGAAAGCCGTGCGCAGTCAGAGTTCATGACATCCGGATTAGATAAGGGCTTCTACTATGTTGATACAGGAAGAGGCTATAACGCATACGTTGCATACGTAAAAGAACCCAACTCCCAGTTCACAGTTTGCGCAGCAACTGATTCCAATAAGATCCTTTCATCAGCAAGACGTTCAGCAATTATCGTCATTATTGTCGGTGCTGTACTTTTGATTGTTGCAATCATCATTTCCTTCGTCATGGCAAGCAGCTTCACAAAACCTATCCAGATAGTTGGAGATGCCCTTAAAGCGCTCGCTGATGGACGCTTCGAGAAAGTTGGAGCAGCCGCTGCCAGAAAGGACGAGTTTGGAGAAATAGCAAGAGATACCAATTCCGTAATAGAAACTCTCGATGAAATAGTTACCCATATAAAGGAATCTGCTGCCAATGTAGGCTCATCATCCGAGGAGCTCTCAGACATGGCAAATCAGATTTCCCAGACTGCAGAGGATGTTTCAAATGCCGTTCAGGAGATTGCATCCGGTGCAACCCAGCAGGCAGATGAAATTCAGAGTGCTTCTGAAAATGTCGGTCTCATCGGAGACGCTGTCGGTGATGTTCAGACCTCCACAGGAAGTCTCTCAACTCTCGCAGGCAAGATGAAGGAAGCATCCGAGATATCCAGCAAGTCCCTGTCATCTCTACAGGATTCCTCCGCTGAAATGACAGCCAAGATTGATGATATCTCCAGAACCATTCAGGCAACCCAGGAAGCAGTTGATAACATCAGTGAAAAGGTTGAAGGAATCACTTCCATCGCAACCCAGACCAATCTCCTCTCCCTCAATGCTTCTATCGAGGCAGCAAGAGCCGGAGAAGCAGGAAAAGGCTTCGCCGTTGTTGCTGAGGAAATCGGAAAGCTGGCTGAGGATTCCAAGCAGATGGCTGATGATATCATGAAGGAAATGGGAACACTTCTTGAACAGAGTAAAGCAGCCGTTGCAGCAGCTGAGGATGTTAAGCAGGGTAACAACGACCAGCAGATAGCCATCGGCGAAACCCTGGATGCAGTTAACGGAATGCTTGAGGATATCGGAAGTACCGTAGGCGGTGTTCAGCTCATCTCCCAGGGTGCAGATACCTGCGAATCCTCCAAGAACGCAGTGGTTGATACCATGAGCGCACTCTCCGCTATCTCCGAAGAGAACGCAGCTTCTTCAGAAGAAACAGGCGCATCCATGCAGGAGCTTTCCGCTACGGTTACAACCCTTGCAGGATCAGCTGACAGCTTAAAGCAGATTGCTGAACAGCTCAATGAAGAGATGAAATTCTTTAAGTCATAACATATAGCCTGATACATAAAATAAGGTGCCTGCCACGGTTTCGTGACAGGCACCTTTCTATTTTCGTAGTTTTCTATTCTTATTATCGGGATGCAAATCTTAAGCAACCTCTGCACTGAGACACTTTACTGTATCCCTTATGATATCAACTGCCGTGTCGCAGTCCTTTTCATCAATGATAAGCGGAGGTACCATTCTTATAATGCTGCTTCCGATGGCTGTAACAAGGAGATGTCTGTCGATGCAGCCGTGCTTTACATCTACAGCATTTACAGTCTCATCGAACTCTACGCCAACCAGAAGTCCCTGGTGACGAACATCCTTAACGTGAGGGATTGTCTTAAGCTTCTCAGCGAAGTAGTCTCCCATCTCGGCTGCATTTCCTGCAAGATCTCTCTCAAGGAGCTCATTAACTTCTGCAAGAGCTGCTGCGCAGCATACGGGATGTCCACCGAAGGTTGTTCCGTGGGAGCCTTCAGAAAATGCCTTTGCAACCTCCCTGGTAGCGCAGATAGCACCGATAGGCATTCCGCCGCCAAGAGCCTTAGCCATGGATACGATATCGGGCTTTATTCCATAGTGCATGTAGCTCATAACCTCACCGGTTCTGCACCAGCCTGTCTGAACCTCATCGAGGAGGAGAAGCATTCCCTTTTCATCGCAGAATTCACGAAGTCCCACAAGGAATTCCCTGGTTGCAGGATGTACACCGCCCTCGCCCTGTACAGGCTCAACCATGATTGCGATTGTGTTCTCTGTGCATGCATCCTTGAATGCCTGAAGGTCATTATAGGGAGCATAGGAAAAGCCGTAAGTCATAGGTCCAAAGCCAATCTGGCAGCCGTTTCCAGGCTGACCTGTTGCTGACATGGCACCGAAGGTTCTGCCGTGGAAGCCCATCTTAGCGGTAACGATGTGATACTTGTTGGGACCGTACTTCTCAATACCATATTTTCTTGCCATCTTGATCATGGCTTCGTTAGCCTCTGTTCCGGAGTTCTGATAGAAAATCTTATCCATTCCGATGGTCTCACAAACCTTCTTTGCAAGAAGTGCCTGAGGAATTGTGTAGGGATAGTTGAAGGTCTGCATCAATGCCTTTGCCTGCTGAACTACTGCATCAACTACTCTCTCGTTACAGTTACCTGCTGAGTTAACGGCGATACCTGCATAGAAATCCAGATACTTTTCACCCTTCTCATCATATAAGTACTGCTCCTTGCCACTCTCTGCAAGGAAGTCAAATCTCTCAAAAGTCGATATCATGTACTTGTCGGCCATTTCCTTAATCTCTTCTGCTGTATATTCTGTATCCTTTAATTTCATAACCTTCTTCTCCTCTTCTTTTCATATATTTAAAGCCTTATTGAACAAGCTTTAATCCCTTGTCTGAATGTCTGTCCTTTTTGATCTGGCTCTCTGTGATGAAGCCCTTTATGATGAGGTACTGCTCAATGATGTCAATGCAGTGGTCTATTCCTACCCTCTCACTGTTTAGGGTCATGTCGTAGTTAACAGGATTTGTCCAATAGTTGCCACCTGTGTAGTACTTGTAATAATCAGCCCTGTACTTATCTGTCTTCTCGATGGTGGAGTGTGCCACCTTTTCGGACACGCCCATGTTTTCCATGGTTCGCTCCACACAGAAGGAACGGGGAGCTTCTATATAAATACTCACAACGTTATCTCTTCCTCGAAGTACATAGTCTGCACATTTTCCGACGATAACGCAGGGCTCTGTGTCTGCCAGATTTTTTATAATCTTGCACTGATACTCGAAAAGTCTGTCATCAGATACGAATTTTTCATTCCTTGCAATATAGCTTTTGGATCTTGGAAGTCCCTGAAGGAAGCTTGAAAATCCGCTGTTTTTGCTGAGCTTTTCATTTACCTCCTGAAAAAGCTTCTCATCCAGTCCGCTCATCTGACTTGCCAGAGTGAGGATTCTGTTTTCATAGCAATGTATTCCGAGTTCCCTGGCAAGTGTGGATGCTATCGCTTTGCCCCCGCTACCAAACCCTCTTGCGAAGGTCACAACAAAGTTTCTCATAAATCTCTCCTCTCTCCTGTCAACCTGCAAGATATCGTGACAGGAATTCTCTTGTTCTTGCATTCTTCGGATTTGAGAACAGTATTTCCGGAGCTGCATCCTCAGCCACATATCCGTTGTCCATGAAAATAGTTCTGGTGGAAACATCTCTTGCAAAGGCCATCTCATGGGTAACGATGATCATTGTAAGTCCTGTGGTCGCAAGTTCCTTCATTACTGCGAGAACCTCGCCCACCATCTCGGGATCAAGAGCTGAAGTAGGTTCATCAAAAAGAAGTATCTCAGGATTCATGCAAAGTGCTCTTGCGATGGCAACTCTCTGCTTCTGTCCGCCCGAAAGCATTGAGGGCTTTGCATTTATGTAGGGCGCCATTCCAACTTCCTTAAGGTGTGTAATAGCTCTGTCGAAGGCTTCCTCCTTTGAAATGTGGAGCACCTTTCTGGTGCAAAGCATGCAGTTTTCAAGCACTGTCATGTTGTTGAAAAGGTTGAAGGACTGGAACACCATTCCCACCTTTGAGCGGTAGTCATTGATTTCCTTCTGGACGTCCCTTACTTCCTTATCGTGATAGAAAATCTGTCCTCTGGTCTGCTTTTCAAGTCTGTTGATACAGCGAAGGAGTGTTGATTTTCCCGAGCCTGAGGAACCGACTATGCAGATAACCTCTCCCTTATTAACTTCGATATCTATCTTTCTTAAAACCTCGTGATTCCCGAAGCTTTTACCAAGATCCTTAATGGAAAGAATTTTTTCACTCATAGTCTGCCTCCTCACTGGTTGTCCATGTACTCAACTGCCAGGGCATAGTCTTCGTCGCCCTGCATGCGCTTCTCTATCAGAATGAATAGCTTATTGAATACGAAGCACAGTACAAAATAGATAAGAGCTATAACCAGATATGATTCAAAGTACTTGTAGTAGTTACCGCCTGCGGTCTTTGCTGCCATGAACAGCTCCTGAACCGCTATTACATTAAGAACGGATGTCATCTTAAGATTGGTAAGAAAGGTGTTTGCCATCTCAGGGATGATGTTTTTAAAGGCCTGAGGCAGCACTACGTAAAACATTGTTTTCATCGGGGACATTCCCATTGCAAATGCGCCTTCTCTCTGGCCTATGTCAATGGATCCGATACCTGCTCTTACTGTTTCAGCCATGTAAGCTCCGGTGTTTAAGACTGTTACGAGAATACCTGCAAATACAGGAGTCATCTCGACATTAGCCTGTCTTAAGCCGTAGTAGATGATCATCGCCTGAACGATCATCGGTGTATCTCTGAAAACTTCCACATACACGCTGCTGATCCACTTAAGGACTCTTACAAGTATTTTCTTAACCACGTTGTCTCCGGGATTTATGGTCATGTCCTGAATAACACCTATCAGGTATCCAAGGACGAATCCCACTATTGTTCCGATGACTGCAGTGTAAAGTGTAAGGTATGTACCCTGTAAAAACATGGCGGAATATTTTCCTGCCAGAAATATTGTCCACTCCAGAGAGTTGGTTGGTTCTCCCGATAATAAACTCATAATCATAGCGCCACCTCTTTACATAATCTTTTTAGTTTGCTGCGGGCTGCTGTGTAAGAACCTTATCCATCAGCTCATCCATCTTTGCCTTATCGCCCCAGCCGATTGCATCCATAGCACCCTGGATCTTGTCGCAGAGCTCTGTGTCATCCTTTCTTGTTGCGATGCAGACATTTACCATTTCCTCATCACCTGTGAAGGTGTCGTTTTCATCAAGTCTGATCATCAGAAGGTCATCATTTGTAAGAAGTGCTGACTGTGCTGTGGGAACGTCTACGATAAATACGTCTGCCACACCATTTGCTACTGCCATGAAGCACTCAGATGTTGTCTCGAAGTTGGTTCCTGTAACTGCGCCTTCAACCTGATCAAGAAGAGGAATCCATCCGCAACCAAGCTGTGTTGTCATTACGCATCCTGTGCCGTTTAATTCTGAAAGACCTTTAACATCTTTATAGGGGCCGTCCTTCTTAACAACGATGCAGTTATCTCTGTAGTAGTAAGGCTCTGTAAAGTTGTAAGCAAGCTGTCTCTCTGCTGTTCTTCCCATTCCTGCGATGATACAGTCGTAATCACCTGCGTCCATTGAAATTCCGATTGATGACCACTCAACCTTGTGAATCTCAAGATCCATATCAAGCTCATCTGCGATCATCTGTGCAATTGCTACATCATAGCCGTATGCGTAGTAGCTTGAATCATAGATCGGAACTGCCTTGCTTCCATCAGGAGTTGTGTCTGAATCCTGAGTCCAGTTAAATGGAGCGTATGCACATTCCATACCAACTCGAAGAACTGCTCTGTCTGAAGCTTCATCTGTCTTGGGAGCTGCCTCATCAGCGATATCCTCTGAAACGGGTTCCTCAGTTTTCGCTGCAGCTGATCCGCATCCTGCGATTGCTGTCATAAGCATCATTCCTGATAATAAAGTTGCTGCAAGTCTCTTTTTCATAACGTTTCTCCTCCTAGATCTAAATTGATAATTCAGCATTGCTTATTTTTGTAAAGAAAAAGCGCCGTTCGAAGTTTTGTACTTCTACGGCGCCCTTGCTGTATGTGTATATATTATTCAGAGTGATATTCTCCATCAATGTGCACAATGCACAGTCGTAATATTGTCATTTGCACAAACGTAAAAAATGCTCAGCCCACAAGATGTAGATAAATAGCGGGCTGAGCATCATTATATAGGTCATAAAAACATAAGTCTTTTTACCAGAATGCAATTAACAAGATCAAGATACTTGATGTAATCATCCAGTTCGAAATCCAAAAGTTCCTGAATCTTATTAAGTCTGTACTGCAAAGAATTCCTGTGTACATATAGTTCTTTGGCTGTGTTTGCAGTATTAAAACCATTCATGTAATAGGCAAGCAAAGTATCAACAAGGAAGGTTCCGTTTGCGTGATCATACTCCTCAAGCTTTTCAAGATTCTTGTTGCAGTAGTCTAAGATCTCACGCTGGTTTCCGGCGTTGAACATATACTTGTAGATGCCCATTGCGCTGGCACTCAGTACCTTTTTCTTCTTGGGATTGGGGAGCATATCGATCTTGGGAATAAGGCTCTTTGCCTGCTGATAGCTCTGTCCAAAATCCCTGGGATCAGTGTAGGGCGCTCCTAAAATGCAGGTGCCTGAAATCTTGCCTTTAAAGCTGTCGCTTGAGTCAATTCTTCTCAGGATTTTTTCAAGCTCATGCTCTATCTGTTTATCCTTCCTTGCCTCAAACAAGAGAACAAACTTATTAAGGAACCTCATGAACATGGGCCTTCCTTCCATGCCTGTGACCTCACGGCTAAGGACGTTACCGTAGTACTCGTAGGTGTGCTCATCCTGCTCATGATTTATTCCGTATTTGCGGTCCACGATTATTATTCCCACTCGGTAGGGCTCGGTGAATTCTATTCCGAACTGGCTTGAGATTTTCTCAATGTACTTATCGCTGATATCGTAGCCAAACAGAAGGTTATAAAGGAAATCCCCTTCTCTCTTGTTTTGAAGGCTGTCCTCCATTATGAGCTTTCCAACACTCTGGTCGATGTCGACGAAGGATGCTCCCTTCCACCTCACGTAAAAAAGCGGAAGTGATAATTCTTCCGCTCTGGTAATTACTTCAGGTGACAGTTCCTCCCTGTCCTCAACAATGGATACCGCAAGTCCGGATATTCCAAGGTCATTAAGCTCCTCCATGACAGCAAGGATATCCTCAGGTTTATATCTTTCGTAGTCCACAACAAGGAGGGCATAATTCCCTCTGTTCATGTGTTCATCATAGGGCTTCGTCTGAACGAGATACGTCCAGGAAACCATGCGGTCAAGTCCCGCCTCCCCGGAAACAAGCTCAACTCCATCCAGCTTCAAATTAAGTATATCTCTACATGTAACCATTTTTCTTCCTCAGTACTTATGCTTTTAGTAATTTTTTATGCCATTTTGGGTTAGCCTCTACTAACCGCAAATACACTTTTTAACCAAGTAGTAATCAGCCTATTTCCTGCATCTGCTTTTCACAAAAATCCTGAGCAGTCTGGGTAGTCGCAAGTCCCTCCTGACCGGTCTCCCGCAGGCATGCCGGAATGAGGTGTCCGATTCTTCCCATGGCATCTATAACTTCATCCACAGGGATTCTGCTCTTAACTCCTGCCATTGCAAGATGTGCTGAAACCACTGCGTTCACTCCGCCGTAGGCATTCCTCTTGATGCAGGGCACTTCCACAAGCCCGGCCACAGGGTCGCAGGTAAGACCAAGAATACTCTTTATGCAAAGGGCAACGGAATTGAGAATCATCTCATTATCTCCGCCTTCGAGATATGTAAGCGCGCCTGCTGCCATGGCTGCGGCGCTTCCAATCTCCGCCTGACATCCGCCCTCTGCGCCCGCAATACTTGCACTCTCCGCAAGGACTTCGCCTATTCCCGCTGCCACATAGAGAGCTTCAATGATCTTTTCTTCGTCTGCCTTTTTCTCTTCCTCGTAGGTCAGAAGCACTGCAGGAATCACGCCGCAGGCTCCGGCTGTAGGGGCTGCAACTATACGTCTCATGCAGGCGTTGGACTCACCCATCTTAACTGCCTTCTCTATGACCGTTGAAATAAAGTCGCCTACAAGCGCTGAGCCTGATGCATTAAACTCCCTGACCTTCTCTCCGTCGCCGCCTGCCATGCCGCTTTTGGAGGTAAGTGACGCATTATAATTTTTATCAGCATCTCTCATGGCAGAAAGTATATCCTGCATTTTCTTATAGGACTCCTCTGCAGAAATGCTCTCCTCTCTGCAGTCTTCCTCCTGGACAACCTTCCACATGGGCGTATTTTTTTCATTTGCAATTTCTATAATTTCAGCAAGTTTCTTAAATGCCATTGCTCAGCCCTCCAAAAGAGAATAGTATGTGACCTTCTCTATACCTTCCAGATGTTCAAGCCACCTTAAGGCTTCTGCCGGTATCTCCTGATCACACTCAAGTACCATAACCGCATGACCGCCTCTGGACTCTCTGTAAAGCTGCAGCGTAGCCACATTTACAGACTTATGTGCAAGCATGCTGGTCACCTCTGCTACATGTCCCGGCTGATCCTGATTATGTACGATAAGTGTTGGATGCTCTCCTGAAAAATTGGCAGAAAGACCGTCCACCTTAGCTATATTTATAAGCGAACCTCCAAGAGATTCACCAACAACCTCCAGCTTCTTACCGCTCTTTCCTACAAGGTTCATGAGAACGGAATTGGGATGGGCTTCTTTTAGTTTTGCTGCTCCAAAGGAAAGCTTCATTCCCTTTTGGGCTGCTATCTCAAAGCTTTTTGGTATATTTTCATTGTCAGGCTCCATTCCAAGAAGGCCTGCCACCAGGGCATATTTCGTTCCATGCCCGTTCCCCGTTGCAAGAAAAGATCCGTACAACAGAATCTCTGCCTCAGCGATTTCTTCTCCCATGAGCTTTCTTGAAACGAATCCTATTTTCACCGCTCCCGCTGTGTGAGAGCTTGAAGGGCCTACCATAACAGGACCTACTATGTCAAAGATGTTCATTATGCCTCCTGCCAAATATATGACATGATTTATAGTACAAAATTAATTATAACGCCACCTGTCATTAAAGGTCACGGAATAATTAGAAATGTCCATTGTCAGATATAGGCCTTGCTGTAGAGATTAAGTATATCTGCTTTTGTGGTCTTTCTGGGATTTACCAGTATGTTACCGCTCTTCATTGCATCATCTGCCATGACATCGAATTTATCCTTGCTTACACCAACTGTTTTAAGCCCTGCAGGAATTCCCAGTGACTCATTTAGCTTAGACAGAAAATCTGAGAGCATACCTGATGAAAAGTCCTTACTGTCAATATTTTTCCCGCTTACAGCCCTGTAAATATCGTAGTATTTTCCTTCATCTGACAGAGCATTGAACTCTACTATCGTGGGAAGAAGAATTGCATTTGCAACCCCGTGGGGCACATCAAAATATGCACTTACAGGATGGCTCATGGCATGAACATTGCCAAGCCTTGCATGTGAAAAAGCTATGCCGGCAAAAAGTGAACCAAGGAGCATGGCTTCTGCTGCCTTTACATTGGATCTGTTAGCAACGTAGGGGCAGATATTTTTCCCGATAAGTTCAAGTGCCTTAATGGCAAACATATCTGAAAAGGGTGACGCTGCAAGAGAAAGATACGCCTCCAGCGCATGGACCAGAGCGTCAACGCCGCAGGCTGCTGCAGTCTTTTCAGGCACGCTGTAAATGAGCTCAGGATCGAGGATTGCATACTTAGGGATAATGTGCTCACTTCCCACAGTAAGCTTGTAGTTTCTGCTATGATCCGTGATAACAGCAAAGGCTGTGACCTCTGAGCCTGTTCCGGCAGTTGTCGGAATCGCAATTATGTCAGCTGTGATCTCCTTAACCTTGCCAACTCCCTCGTATTCTGTTATATCGCCTCCGTTTGAAACAACTACAGCCACAGCCTTGGCAACGTCTAAGGGTGATCCGCCTCCAAAGGCTACTATGAAGTCAGCACCGCTCTCCACATATCCTGCTGCCGCCTTCTTAACTGTGTCTGTGCTGGGATTACCCTCAGTCTCCGTAAAGGCTGCAATCTCTATCCCCTCACTTCTAAGTGCATCAGCGCATTTATCAACCATACCTATCTTGTTAAGGTGCGGACCCGATATAATATACGCCTTTTTGCCACCAATCCTCTTACCAAGCTCAGGGAGCCTCTTAAGGCTCCCTGCACCAAAAACGATATTCTGAGGTATTGAAAAAGAAAATGATTCCATGTTAAATAACCTCCACTTTTTATGCTAATCTTTTATTTCTGTAACGTATTCCAAGATGATCATCGTTCTCCATGGGATGATCCTTTTTATCCTTTCCAAGAAGGAATCCGTATTTTAACGGATCGTCCTCATCGATTACCCACTCATTAAGTCCTGTTATATAGGCACTTCCCATTATCTTTGGAATTATTCCATGTTTTCCTCCCACATCCACTGCTGTGGTTGCTACTCCCTTGAAAATCGCTCCTGTTATACTCTCGTAGGTAAATACTTCGTTAAGTCTAAGGAGCCCCTTTGCATAGAGGGCTGCCAGCTTGGCACTGGTTCCTGTTCCGCAGGGTGACCTGTCAGCCTGGGCATCTCCGAAAATCACACAGTTTTTCATATCTGCCTTTGGATTCTTTGTATGTGCATAGAATTCCACCAGGTCAACACTTGTGATATCAAGGTAGGGATGCTTTATTTCAACGGTTCTGTTTATAGCTTCCCTGATTCTCATTCCAAGCTCTGTTATCTGATCAATGTTACTCATCTCAAGCCTTAGGCCGATTTTCTCCGCATCCACAAGAGCAAAGAAGGATCCTCCAAAGGAAATGTCGTAGGTGATCTCGCCCCAGTCCTCGAAGTAAAGCACCTGGTTCTCCAAATACAGGAAAGACGGCACATTAAGTATGCTTGCTCCCACAGGCTTTCCATCCTCTACATGCACCCTTGTCTTAATGATTCCCGAGGGTGCGTCAAGAACCACATCCGTATATGGTTCCACCGCTTCAACCATCCCGGTCTCAACCAGCATTGTGGCTGTACCTATACTTCCATGACCGCACATATTGAGGTATGAAGCGCTGTCCATGAAAATCACTCCCACATCAGCGTCCTTGTGCACAGGCTCTGTAAGAAGCGCTCCAAACATATCCCTGTGACCTCTTGGCTCGAGCATAAGGGCTTTTCTTAGAAAATCGTAATGCTCTATCACATAATTTTTCTTTTCCATCATGGTGTCGCCAACAAGCTTTGGAAATCCTTCATAGACTATCCTTGTGGACTCTCCCATGGTGTGAGAATCTATGGTTTTTATTTTATATGCATATTTCCCAAGACTTGGTTTCATATGATCAGTCCCCGTATTTTTTCTTTACTATTGCCGCCAGTGCCTGTGCAGTTCCTTCCACTTCCAAAAGTGCACTGTTGATTATTATGTGCTTATGCTCCGGATCAGAAGGTGCGTACCCTGCAAAATACTTGTGGTAATTCAGCCTCGCCTTATCAACCTCATTTATCATTTTCTTGGCGTCTTCCTTTTTCATACCAAGACTCCCTACACAATTGGCGAGCCTGTCAGCGTAAGAAGCATATATATAAACATGTATTGCGTCCGGGTCATCCTCAAGAATGTAGTCAGCGCAGCGTCCTACAATGATGCAGGAGCCTCTTCCTGCCATTCTTGAAATGATCTGACTCTGGCATTCAAATATCTTCTTTTGTTGTTCCAGTGAATCTGTCCCCAAAGGAAATAGCATATTCCAGAATGATGTTTTCTTTTCCTCAGAATCACTAAGTGTTGAAACCGGCATGTTCATCTGCTTCGCTGTGGCTTCAACAATGTCCCTGTCATAGAACTCAACCTCCAGAAGCTCTGAAAGCCTTTTGGCTATCGGTCTTCCCAGACTTCCAAATTCACGAGTTATTGTCACAACAAACCTTTTCATGGCCATTCCTCTTTTCAGAAATATTTTTTATCGAGCTGTCATTACCATCACCGCTATGTAAAAGGAATCTTGATAAAAATGCTCTTGTTCTCTCCTGCTTGGGATTACCAAGTACCTCCCTGGGGCTTCCTTCTTCAACCACGTACCCCTCGTCCATAAAAATGATGTGATCAGCAACGTCAAGGGCAAAGTCCATCTCATGGGTCACCACGATCATTGTCATTCCCTCTTTTGCCAGCTCGGTCATAACGTTTAAAACCTCCCCAACCAGCTCCGGATCCAGGGCACTTGTAGGTTCATCAAAAAGCAGCGCCTCCGGTTCCATAGCCAGTGCCCTTGCAATAGCGACTCTTTGCTGTTGTCCGCCTGAAAGCATGAAGGGCTTAGCCTCTGTCTTTTTTTCAAGTCCAACCTTTGTAAGAAGTTCCAGGGCTTTTTCCTTTGCCTCAGCCTTGTTCATATGCCCTGTCAGAACAGGTGCCATGGTCACATTTGCAAGAACGGTTTTAAGCGGGAAAAGATTGAATCTCTGAAAGACCATTCCCACCTCTTCCCTGAATTTTCTTATATCTGCATTCTTATCAAGGATGTTGTCTCCCTTATAGATGATCTCTCCGGAGGTGGGCTTCTCCAGCTGATTGATGCATCTTAAAAAAGTGCTTTTTCCTGAACCGGAGGGACCTATGATGCAGACAACTTCGCCTCTTTTTATTTCTACATTGATGTCCCTTAGTACCTCCAGGTCTCCAAAGGACTTTGCAAGATGTCTTACAGATATCAAACTCTCACTCATAAAAATACCTCCATCACTTTTTAGTAATATTCTCAACCATCCTTTGAAGAATCATCAGTATCGATAACAGGACCAGATAGAACAATGCGCAGGCAGTGTAAGCAGGAAGAGTATTGTAGGTTCTTGCAACATAGTTCTGTGTCTGTCTTGTAATGTCATTAACTGAGATTACCGATAAGAGCGCTGTGTCCTTTACGGAAATGATGAACTGGTTAAACAGCCCCGGAATCATGGCCTTAAAAGCAGGAGGGATGATTATGTGAGTAAGGATCTGGCCCTTTGTAAGTCCAAGGGCCTCTCCTGCTTCTTTTTGTCCAAGTTCAACACTTTCAAGGGCTCCCTTTACGATCGCAGATATAAAAGCTCCGGCATTTAAGGTAATAACAATAATTCCTGCTACCACAGAATCCAGCACGAATTTCTTATGGGTTATCCCTGTTATGATGGCTGGAACTGCAAAGTATACATACAGCGCCTGAACAACCAAAGGTGTTCCTCTTATGATCCACACGTATACATTTGCTATTCCTCTGGCTATTTTGTTCTGACAAGAAAGCGCATATCCACTGACAGCCCCCAGAATAAATCCAAGCAGGATACCGATTATTGCAATCATCATGGTAATCTGCAGACCCCGAAACAGCATCGGCATGATTGCCTGTAAAAACTCAAAACTCATAATCATCACTCCTCAAGTAAGACTTTTTAGTTATTCACACCATTTTGCCTTGATCTCATCAAGAACTCCTGTCTCAGAGAGATAATCAATGGCTTCATCAAAATCCTTTATAAGGTCGGGATACTCGTCACATGCACTCATGGAAAGTGCAACTGCGTAGGGTGCCTGACCTGTGTAGAACTCATCTCCTACAGTTTTAAGCTTTATCTCGCCTGTCTTAATTGAATAAGCTGTTCCTGGAAGATCGTAGATTGTTGCATCAGCCTGCCCGTCTTCAACTGCCTTATAAGCAAGAGCCTGGGAATCATAGGACTGGATGCAGCTCTCAGGAAGATTTGCAACGCCGTATTCGTAAGCGATTGTTCCGCTCTGAAGAGCTACTGTGTAATCACCGCTTGTTAAGTCCTCGACAGATTTGATTGTCTCGTTGTCAGGGCTTACAACAACTACAATTCCTGCATCGTAGTAGGTCTTGGAGAAGTTCATGGTCTTCTTTCTTTCATCTGTAGCGCAGAGTGCAGCGGCTCCTACATCGAGCATGCCCTGGCTAAGTGATGTTCCAAGGGGACTGTAATCCATATCCTGAATAGTCTCATCAGCTATTTCAAAACCAAGTACATCCTTAAGTGCATATAGGAAATCCACATCATAGCCCTGAAGGGTTGTGCCATCCTCAGCAAAATAAGAGAAAGGTGCATAGGTGCCGGATGTTCCGATTGTAAGAGTTACGCCTTCCAATGATCCAAAGCACTCAGGCTTATCTGAATCAGAAGCTGTAGCTGTTTCTTCAGTAGTCTCTTCTGTTTCTGTCTCAGCCTCTTCAGTGGTTTCTTCTGTTTCTGTTTCAGTTTCTTTTACTTCATCAACAGATTCCGTAGCTTCCGATGTCCCCGAAGCTTCACCGGATGATCCGCATCCTGTCACCACACCTGCAAGCATTGATGTCACCAGTAGCATTGATAGAACCTTTTTTTTCATAATTTTCTCCTCCATTTCCTTTGCTTTTTCAATAAGAGCATCCTGTCGCTTTCTTATCCCCGGGTTTTTCCAGGGTATAAAAAAACAGCAGACATAAGCAACATAAACGCCATTGTCTGCTGTTCTCATTGAATTATCATGTATTTTTACATAGACTATTTAGTTTGTAAACTAAGAGTTTCTCATGTCTGTCATTACAAATCTTAATGACAGATCATACATTGTGTCTGTACTCATAGGGAAGTACCTTGGTCTGGTTGTAGCTGGGGCAGTCCTTTACCCATTCAAGGGACTCCTTTATGATAGCTGTCTGCATGGGAATATTGTTTGGCTCACCTGCGTTTGATCCGATCGGAACATGAGGCGCTGTAATTCTTGGAGCACCCTGCTGCCTTGCAATGGGCGGGAGGGCTGCTATCACAACGCAGCTCATTCCTTCAGCTTCACAGCATCTTGTAACAATTGTTGCTGACCTGTGACAGGTTCCGCAGCCACCTGTACAAAGAACAATATCCACTCCCTGTTCCTTAAGCTTTCTTGCAATCTCGGGGCCTGTTTCGTTCTTGAACTTCTCAACGTTTCCGCCGCCTCCCATGAAGGTGTAGGTCTCCTTTGAAAGAGATCCGATAAAGCCCTCCTCTACCAATTCGTGAAGTCTGTCGATGGGGAACATGGCATTTACGTCCTTGTTGATGTCAGAGTTGTCAAAGCCGCCGTGAGTAACCATGAGCTCAGATGAGGGAGTATCAAACTCGATTGTACGATAAGAAAAATCTCCTGATGTATTAAAGGGTGTCTGGCTCTTTTTATGTATTCCACCCGCAGTGATAAATGCCACCTTACATTCACTTAAGGGCTTTTTTAATTCTGTGAAAACCGGTCTTGGAGTTACCGGTACAAATATTTCTGACTGTAATCCACTAATTGTTGTTAATTTCATATCTGTCACCTCTTTCTGTTCTTTTAAGGATTCATCATGGTCTTTTTGGTTTTAGGTTTTTCCATTAAGCATTTGCCACTAAAATCTAGATTGTTCTTGCAGGAATATCACGCTTTCCAACGGCTCTCATGGGGCTCAGGTAAAACTCCACCATCTGACCGCATTCAAGTGGCATATCCGTAAACACCCATCTTCTGGGTACTGCCACCGTTCCAAGGTCATCCATAGTCTCCACCTTAACAGCCGTATCATTGACCTCTACGATTTGTCCTCCCACAAGACATGGTGTAAACAGGTTATCCCTTATAGAGCTGTCATCATAGTCATAGCCCGCATCCTCTACCTTGAGATAGCTGAAATGGAATTCCAGCTCCACGCCAGGCTCCAGTTCAATTTCTGATAAAATGATTTTTTCAGGAATCGTTATAACGCCAAGTCTTCCATGCAAATGCACCTTTACCATATCTTCGTTTATCTCTTTAACAAGTCCTCCCATAAGGATGGGATTTATAATATAATCCAGTTTTTCCATAGGCTTTACCTTTTTAATGAAGAGTGCCACTTTCAACAAGCTCTGTCTCTTTAAGGCCAAGGAGTTTGTTGTTAGCATTGATAACATCGTTATTCCACTTCTTGGGAGCAGGAAGAATCTCAACACCGCTCATTTTGTTCTTTAGCATTGCGATAGCTCTTGTAGCTACCTCCTTTGTTACACAGGAGCAGCCTGCAATATTGTTTTCAAATCCGCCCTTATCCATGTTTTCTTCAACCATTGCTGTGGCATATTTATTGCCCACTACGAGCTGTCCCTGATATGCACAGAAGGATACTCCCACAACGGGTATTCCTCGTTTTCCTGCCTGCTCAATGTGCTGTATGAAATCAATATGGTTGTTACCAAACCCCTCGGTTGTGATGATACAGCCATCCACATCAAGGGATTCAAGAAGGGATCCAAGCCTCTCTGAAACCCAGAGCTTTTCATCATTGACCTGAGGTGATCCGACAAAGATAACACCGATAAGATCCATCTCCTCATCTGCAGCCAGGCCCTCAACAAGGGGCTCGCGGATGTAGTGTCTTGTCATTTCCTTGGTTGCAGGTCCGATACATGTAAGAGCATGGATGGAACCGTCTCTAACCTGGTTAGGTGTAAGCATTATCGGAACATTACCGCAGTCTACATTTTTCTGACCTCCAAGTATTCCGCAGGGTTCTGTAGGACAGATAACATTATCGTGCATAGCTCCCTGTCCCATGATTTCCTTAACGAGCACAACTCTGGGGTTTCCTGGTCTTCTTACATCCTCGCAGATTTCTTCGCGGATCACTTCGCCGTCATATTTCTTAAGCTCATCTCTTATGGCCTGAATGATATAGTCCTGACACTTGTGAGCTGCGAAGGGGCCTGGTCTTGTCATACCTGAAAGTCTCTCAATAACTACATGGCAGCGGATAATGATATCCTTTTCATCTGCGCATCCCGGATGTCCAAAGTACATCTTTTCATCAAGGTATCCTTCAGAGGATCCAAACTCATGGATCTGTACACCATCCTCATCTACACCTGTCAGCATAAATACAACGCCTTCAGCAACCTTCGTAACACCATGTCCAAGCTCTCCCTCAACCTTTGTTGCTATCGGACATACATCCATAATTGTGTCTGTATACACATGTCTCTTATCCGGGTAAATAACATCAAGCTCTATGCTCTTGCACAGCGGATCTTCCTTTACTGCCCTTTTTGTGATAGCTGAATCAATCGTAATCCTGCCATCCTTTATGGATGTCTCAGAGCCAATCTCAACCTCATTGATTCTGATGTGCTGCTTTTTAAGAGTGTTGAAAACCCTCTTGGTTTTAGGTGCTTCTTCCTTCTTAGTTTCTATCTCTCCGCCACAGGGCTCTTCACATTTTATGGTGCTGCCGTGCTCAAAGGCTGCAATTGGAATATCAAGTGAAAACTGTTCAAGATCCTTAGCCTTACCAATTTCAATATGTATCATGTTATTTCCCCTTCCTGTTTTTGTAGTAGGTCTCTCCTCCTCTTTAGTACATGCTTCTTCTGTTTTCTCAGGCTTCTCATCTGTGTCATTTACCTTATCAAGAACCTCTCTGGTGATAGGAGTAAGTGCCTCCACATCAGCGGTAAGAGTACTTCCAAGCACCTGCTCAATCCTGAGTCCATCGCTACTAAGTTCAAGTAATCCCGCTTCAATCATGTCTTCAAAAAGTGCCGGATCCTCTAAGTCCGCTTCTGATATCACAAGTCCCTTCTGCCTTCTGCAACAAAAGATTGCAGGGTCCTTTAAATGCATCTGTAATGTTTCCTTTGTTATTGACATACCTTTCCTCCCTATCCTTAATGTATTTTTCTGATTAGTTTTATATTTACGGCTCTGTTGGCCTGATCAGTGCAGTGATAAACCGGTAACCCAAGCTTTGGCGCACAGCTCATAACTGTGTTGGAGCAATCTGTGCAATTGCTTATCAGTACTGCCTGTGCTCCTGCTTTTTTAAGCTTCATTATCTTTTGAACCTGTCCCGGACATTTCCCCGGATTCTCGCACTTTAAAGTGTTCTTAACGGGAATAGCCTGTTTACAGGATTCGACTCCTACAACACTGCTTCCAAGGCTTTCTGCAATTTCCCGTAGTCTCTTTTCATCAGCTCCGCATGCACAAACAAGAAGTCCTATTTTTTCAGGTCCCTTAGGAAAACATTCAGTTACTATAAGTCCTCCTGTGGTTTTAACTACCGGCTTATCTGGCTCTGTTCTTTTACCTGTAAAGGGTCCGCCCATTATTATTTCGCCATAGCCTTCTCTGCAGCCGCCCTGTTCATCCAGGATACTTCCAACGCTTTTTCCTATTGGCACATCCATTAGAACTTTAATGATATTTTCTTTTTCACAGCCTTTTATCTTCCCCGCTACCGTCATGTTCTTATCGATGAGCGGTTTTTTAAGGTCGACTGCTTCCTGAATTCTGCAGGCTGTCTCAGCGTTTATGACAATTGCATCTGCTTCAAGAGGTAGCGAAGTAACCGATAAAAGCTTTCCAAGTGTTTCTCTTATAAGCGCTCTTTCCTCACCCATGGGATACATGTTTGGAAGAAGGGTGACCCTTATCTTCTCTTTTTGCTCTGATTCCCCGAGTGCTTCCTTTAGCTTGGTGATTGCTTTTTCATGAATCTCTTTTATTGCTATGATTCCTCTCTTTGCGCCTGTGATATCCATTGCAATCTCAAGTCCCCTTAAAAGCTGCTTCGGATTTTCTTCAATGGCTCTGATGTTATGTTCCAGAATCGGTTCACATTCAGCTGCATTTATGATTACTGTTCCTTCACCCTGAAACTTACCCGAAAGCTTTACGTATGTAGGAAATCCCGCTCCGCCAAGACCGACGATTCCTGCCTTTTGTATAAGCTTTAACGGTTCTGTTTCAGTAAGCTTAATGTAAGTGGCTTCCTGCTTTTCATCAGCGTCAATCACTATCTCGTTTTCACTTACCTCTTTTACAATTCCGGAAACGCTTGAATATATAGGGCAGCCCATTTTGCCCTCCTCTATATATGCAAGAAGCTGCCCTCTACATATGTTGTCACCCTTGACAACTGTAGGGGCAGCTTTCGCTCCGATACCCTGTATAAGAGGAAAACAGTACATCTGTCTCATATCCTGTACCTCGCTTCCTTCGACTTGCCTAGATTATAAGCACCTGCTATTTATCTTGTAAAATGAACAAATTTCAAACTGTCATTAAAAATTCTCATCTTACTATCCCATTAAATAAAATCATTGACCTATTTGGATCGATGTATTATATTTGGTACCATATTATTTATTCATGAAAAATTTTCATATATAAAATGGCAAAGGCGTCAGAAGATTATTCTTCCGGCGCCTTTTTTCTTATAGATAATCCTTTGGATTTCCTATAAAGCACAGATTTTGCGTAACTTTTTGTCTTACTGAATTATTTGATATTTGGGAGCATTCTATGGATATAAGAAAGCTTATACTTTTTGAAGACGTTGCAAACACACAGAATTTCACCAAAAGCGGAGACAAGCTTGGCTACACTCAGTCAGGTGTAAGCCATATGCTTAAATCACTGGAGGATGAGCTTGGCTTTACTTTGTTCATACGTTCCAAGCAGGGAGTAAAGCTGACGGATAGCGGTCTGGGAATCCTTCCTGCGGTCAGGTCACTTCTAAGTAAGTACGAGAACCTTACGCAAACCGTCAACGAGATACATGGTATTGAAAAGGGTTCACTTACAATCGCCACATTTTCCAGTATATCTATTCATTATCTTCCAAAAATCATTCATGAATTCAAGGAAAAGTATCCGTCCATAAATATTGAACTTCTAGAAGGTGGAACTGATGATATTGTCAGCTGGGTAGAAAATGATATTGCAGACTTTGGCTTTTTGAGCCATGAAAATACTAAGAATCTTGAATGGATCACATTGGCTGAGGATCCGTTACTTGCTATTATGCCAAAGGATTCTAAGCTGCCTGAAAGTGGTGCCGTTAACATTGAATTCTTCCAGGACAAACCATTTATCATGACCTCAATGGGCACAGATTATGATGTGCACAAAGCACTCACTACATCTAATGTAACGCCCAATGCTATTTTTTCATCCAAGGATGATCACGCTATTATATCCATGGTCTCAAATTCGCTGGGCGTCAGCATTCTCCCCGGTCTCGTTGTGAAAGGCTTTGAAAATCAGGTCTCATGCTATGCAATAAATCCATATTATTCAAGGACTCTTGGAATCGCACTCAAATCAAGGGAAGCCCTGTCTCCTGCCGCAAAGAAATTCATAAAGCTTGCTACGACTATTATCAGTAGTAATCCACTTAGATAACAAAAGAAAAGGCTGCCGCTTTATTATTTGCCGTCAGATTATAACCATTTATTATTTTTTTTATTGTAATTTAATATATTTATCAAACTGAATATCGTAATATTAAAAATGAGGTATTGTTCTGTCTTCAAATGAGGATGAGCTATGGAAATCTTCACTTTTGACAAAGATATTCAAACTGCATATGAGCAATTGCTACATCCTATTGCAATTTTCCATGTTACAGAAGAAGTGGTAAAAACAGTAGTTGTATCCCGGGGCTTTTGTGAACTCTTTGGCTATGCGGATTTTGAGCAGGCTTATAAGGACATGAACAATGATAGCTTTACGATTGTGCATCCTGATGATGTAAACAGGATCAAAACAGAAATGAGACGCTTTTTAACAGAGGAAGGCAGATATGAGGTCATTTACCGTTCGAACCAAAAGGATGGAACCCCAAATAAATTGCTGCGTTCCGAGACTAAGTTTGTGCACATGGATAATGGTGTGGTATTGGCTCACGTCTGGTACATGGATGAGAGTGCAGACGTAAATCAGAAGATTATTGATCTTGCCCAATCCGTTACAGCTCTTCTTACTAACATGCCTGCAATGACTTTTTCAAAGGATGTGCTAACCAGAAAATATCTTGCTTGCAATCAGGCTTTCGCAGACTATGCGCACAAAGAAACACCTGATGGGGTTGTTGGTCTTACAGATTTTGAGATATTTGATGAAGATACGGCACTTCATTTTATCGAGGACGATAAGAAGGCTTTGACTATGGATAGGCCATACATCTTCTATGAGGATGTACCTGATGCGGCAGGTAATCCCCGCAGATTCCAGACGACTAAGCTTAAATTTGTTGATACAACCGGAAGAGAGTGTCTTCTTGGTTTGTGCCAGGATATCACAGAAGCGATGCAGATTAAAAAAGAATATGGTGAGAAGCTGGCGCACGCTAATGATCAGGCTCAAATTGATGCACTTACCGGAATCAGGAAAAAATATGCATATAATGAATTGGAACAGACAATAAACTCACGGATTAAAAAGGGTAA
>JAEEGF011142713.1_pt1 | contig 25329 bp, 16 predicted proteins | sample 9134171 | NCBI WGS metagenome assembly JAEEGF01 (sample SAMN16246542, study PRJNA631951) | gut metagenome | biome: gut microbiome; feature: rumen; material: AP-attached | host: Bos | place: Iran: Karaj | collected 2018-10 | reverse complement strand
GTCGGGATGCCCTTCTGTTACCGATTCTGAAGTAAATAATCTTTTATCCATGTTGTCCTTTCCGTGCTGCCGTTCGATCCGCCCAAAATAAAAGTCCGCATCATAAGCGGACTTAAAAGGCGTTTTCTTTTATGTCCTCTTATTGCTCGAAATAAATCGCTCAGCTTGGCACCTTCCCTTGCGGGGGTTGTCGTGACTTCACAGAGTCTTTACTCTCCGTCACTCTTAATAAGAGTTAAATATAGTGTAATACTAATACAACAAAAGTATAGCAAAAGTCAATAAAAATTCGGAGAAAAATAAATAACTTTGGATATACAAAATTTTACAGAAATGTTATAATATCAAAATGAGTGAAATCTCCTATAAATTGCGAGGTTTTTGAGAATGACGTTAAAGCAGAAAACTTTTACGGCATTTCTTGTCATGCTCCTTTTGCCAATAGTGCTGACGGCAGGTGCCGCCGTGCTCGGCATGCGGTTTGAGGTCATGCGCTTCAAACAGGAATACGATGTCGATGTAACGGCGCTGGAGGTCATCAATTCTCCGGCAGTGGTGCTGTCGAGGATGACGCAGACCGCGTTCTCCGAACTCAGTAACGCCGCGGCCTTCGATCCGTCAAAATTTACCGACGTGATCTGGCTTGATGAAGCTGATGAGGTGCTTAACAACAAATTCTCATATCTGGTCGTCATCAAAGGCGAAGTGCCTACTTACATCGGCCAAAGGGGGACAGAGTTTGCATCGATCTCGGAGAGGGTGATCATGAGCTCGTCAACGGGCGAGACCACCACGAGCAATGCAGCGGTGCTGTTCAATGACCGGAAAGTCATCATCAAGTTTGGCGCGATCTATTTTTCCGACGGTGTAAGGGGAAGTTTTGTCATCGTGAGCGATCTTGGCCCTATGCTGAGCGCGAGCAGAGGACGCCTTATCTTCACATTTGCCGCGGGAGGCCTCATAGTCCTCATCGTTACCGTGGTTCTGATGATGTGGGTGTACAAGAGCCTGCTGCGTCCCGTACTGGCGCTTCGTAACGCGACAAGAGAGCTTGGAAAGGGCGATCTGAACTACAGGCTCGAGCGCAAAGAAAAGGACGAGATCGGAGAGATCTGCGCAAACTTTGAAGAGATGCGGCGCCACCTGAAAACGCAGATAGACGCCAAAGAGCAGTACGAGCTTGACGTGCGCGAGATGGTGAGCAATGTCTCCCACGACTTAAAGACCCCGCTCACCGCGATAAAGGGCTACGCCGAAGGAATGCTCGACGGCGTGGCGGATACCGAGGAAAAACGCGCAAAGTATCTGAAGACCATCGCGGTCAAAGCAAACGACATGACAACGCTGGTCGAGGAGCTCTCCTACTTCTCAAAGCTCGATACGAACAAGATGCCGTACAAGTTTGAGATCATCGACGCAAACGGATATTTTTCGGATTGTGTGGATGAATACGCTATAGAGCTTGAGATGAAAGATTTTGAGATCCATTTTGTATCCGAGATCGAGCCCGGCACGCTGGTTTCCATCGATACCGAGCAGATACGCCGGGTAATGAACAACCTGGTTGGAAACGCCGTAAAATACAGGAACAACGACATTCACGGCATCATGAACGTACGACTCACGGATGCCAACGACTCCGTCAGGGTGTCGGTGAGCGACAACGGCATAGGCATTTCAAAAACAGCCCTGCCGCACATATTCGACCGCTTTTACAGAGCGGACAAATCACGAACAGCCGGGCGAGCCGGAACCGGTATAGGCCTTGCGATAGTTAAAAAAATAGTGGAGGAGCACGGGGGCAGAGTCTTTGCACGAAGCGAACTGGGATCCGGAACCACGATATCATTTACCGTAAAGAAAGGAGCTAAATAACATGGCTGCAAGAATACTGATAGTTGAGGATGACGCTTCCATTTCCGAACTTGAGAAGGACTATCTCGAACTCAACGGATTTGAGGTAGATACTGACTCGGAGGGAAAGAAAGGACTTAAGGATGCCCTTGAGAACGACTACAATCTTCTCATCCTTGACATTATGCTTCCCGGACTTGACGGCTTTGAGATATGCAAAAAGGTTCGCGAGGTAAAGAACATTCCCATCATCATGGTTTCCGCAAAGAAAGAGGACATCGACAAGATCAAGGGCCTCGGCTTCGGTGCGGACGACTACATCACCAAGCCTTTCAGCCCCAACGAGCTCGTTGCGAGGATCAAGGCACATCTTGCGCGTTTTGAGAGACTTTCGGGCGACAATGCAGGACGCGGAAATGAGACGATCGAGATCAGAGGCCTCAAGATCGACAAGGCTTCCCGCCGTGTATTTATCAACGGTAACGAGAAAAACCTCACCAAGAAGGAATTTGACCTTCTCACATTCCTTGCCGAGCATCCCGACAGAGTATTCGAAAAGGAAGAACTCTTCAACAAGATCTGGGAGATGGAGTCCTACAGCGACGGCGATATCGCGACCGTTACCGTTCACATCAAAAAGATCAGAGAAAAGATCGAGGAGGATGCCACAAATCCTCAGTACATCGAAACCATTTGGGGAAAGGGCTACAGATTTAAGGTATGATCTCAGAGGCTATGATGGGGCTCGGAAAAAAGCGCTCCACGATAAGAGAGATATTTGAATACGGAAATATGAGGGCAAAGATCGTAGGACGTGAGAACATCTATGATTTCAGTCTCGGAAATCCCAACGTTCCCGCGCCTTCCGCGGTCACCGACGAGATAAACCGTCTTGTTGCCACGGAAGCTCCCGAAGTGCTGCACGGCTACACCAGCGCTCCCGGTCTCGACTGGGTGAGACAGGCGATGGCTGACAGCCTTAATTCCCGCTTTGGCACTGCTTTCAGAAAAGAAAATTTCTACATGACCGTCGGAGCGGCGGCGTCCATCTGCATCACCCTTAAAGCGATAGCGTGCCCCGGTGATGAATTTGTGGTGCCTGCGCCGTTTTTCCCGGAATACAGGTGCTGGATAGAGAACACCGTAAACTGCAAGTGCGTAGTGGTCCCTCCGGATATCACCAGCTTCCAGATCGATTTTGACGCACTGGAGAAAAGCATAAACGAACACACAAAGGCAGTCATCATCAATTCGCCGAACAACCCGAGCGGCGCGGTATATTCCGAAGAAACGGTAAAACGCCTTTCTTCGATCCTTACGGCCGCCGAAAAGAAATACGGACATCCCGTTTTCCTTATCTCCGACGAACCCTACAGAGAGATCGTTTACGACGGATTTAAGACGCCTTTTGTTACCAAGTATTACAAAAACACGTTTGTCTGCTATTCGTTTTCCAAGTCGCTTTCCATGCCCGGCGAACGTATAGGCTATGTACTTGTTCCCGATGAGATGCAGGACTTTGAAGACGTGTTCGCAGCCGTGTGCGGCGCGGGAAGGATACTCGGATTTGTAAATGCTCCGAGCATGTTCCAGAGAGTTGCCGCAGCCTGCGCGACCATGACCAGCGACATAGGGATCTATCAGAAAAACAGGGATCTCTTATATGACGGGCTCATAGCGGCAGGATTTTCCTGCGTAAAGCCCAAGGGAGCTTTTTACATGTTCCCCAAAGCACTTGAAGCGGACGAAACGGCATTTTGCGAGAGAGCAAAGAAGTATGATCTTCTTCTTGTTCCGGGCGGCGATTTTGGCTGTCCCGGGCACGTCAGGATCTCATACTGCGTAAAGACGGAAATGATCGAGAGGGCCCTTCCCGTATTTGAAAAACTAGCAAAGGAATATCGGTAACGATACCCCATCAGTATGAGATACCTCGGAGGACAACAATATATGCAGAGAGCGCGGGAGAAGCTTGAGCTGATCTCGGCTCTTTTTGATGACTGGATCTTTGAATATGATTTTGTCGACGGGAAATTTTATACGCTCAGCGGAGACCCTGCCGATTACGGACTCAGGCTCATAAGGAACGGCGACGCTGTCCTCATCGACAAAAGGACCATCCATCCGGACGACCTTGACGAATTTACAAAGGTATGTGAGGAATGGGAAGGAGAAACGCCCGAAGACATAGAAAGGCATTTCATGGAGTTCCGTGTGATGAACGGGAACGACTGGAAGTGGCGCTCCATCACGGGCGTGCCTTCGGCCTTTTTTGACGGCGCGGTGACATCCTTTGTCGCAAAGGTCTCGGACATCGACAACGAAAAGAGAGAAAAACTGAAGCTGATCGACAAAGCACAGCGCGATTCGCTCACAGGTCTTTACAACCGAGAGGCGTTTGAAGCCAAGGTAAACCGCAGGCTTGAAAAAGTGAGACGCGGAGAACTGGAGCGCTTTGCGGTCCTTATCGTTGACATCGACAATTTCAAGCACATCAACGACAACTATGGACATCTCTTTGGAGACCTCTCCATACTCGACCTCACAAATCTGCTTAAGACACATAAATACCCCACGGACATCGTGGGCCGTTTCGGCGGTGACGAGTTCATCATCGCGACCACCGAATTTCCCGACAGGGAAGAACTTGAAAGAAAGATAATATGCCTAAAGACGGAATACTCCGCATCGATGCACAAGGAATATGAGGCACTGCCGTTCAGCTGCAGCATCGGTGTTGCGGTATTCGGACCGGACGGCACGGATTACGGTGAACTTGTCGCAAACGCAGACAAGGCGCTGTATTACGTCAAGGAGCACGGCAAGGACGGTTATTCCTTCTGCAACCAGACCATACGAAATACCTTTGATGCAAAGAGCAATGTGAGCCAGAAGCGCACGCCTATCCTCGTGAACGACAATATGGCGGACGAGCTTGTACAGTTTGCTCTCGATCTGTTTGAGTCAACAAACGACATAATGAGCGCTGTGGGACTCCTTCTCGGGCGCATCGGAAGGCGCTACAAGCTTTCCTTTGTAGCTCTCAGAGAGAGGATGCAGAACGGTTCGAGCAAGGTGAGCTATACCTGGTTTTCCGAGGACACTCAGAAAGACCTTCAGGTAAACACGCCGATAAGCGCCGAGGACACCGTTACCACGGACAGGATGTTCAACAGCAGTGAGAGCATCGTTTCGTGCGATACCAACGAAATGGATCCCACCTCCCCCTTTACAAGGCTTATGAACGCCGAAGGAGTAAAGGCCTTTGTAAAGAGCCCGCTCCTTTCGGGAAGCGAAGGGATCGGCTGCGTCCTTTTCGGAGTGCGTACAGGCACGAGAGAATGGACCGATGACGAGATCAAATCATTTGCCGTAGTCAGCAGGATCTTAAGCGTCTACATAGTCCGCGAAAAGGGCTATGACAAGGCACAAAAAGAAATAGAGCGTATGATGAACTACGATGATGTGACCACGCTCCTTAAGTTTGACAAGTTCAAGGAAGCTGCGGGACAGATCATCGTTGAAAATCCGGGCGATACCTATGCGGTGATATCCGCCGATATCGCGCATTTCAAGTATTTCAACGAGCATTACGGATTTAAGCTCGGCGACGACCTTTTACGCGATTTTGCGGATATCATAGTAAAACACAATCCCAAGGTGGTGGCGTCCTGCAGAGAGTATGCGGACAATTTCCTCCTTCTTGCGAGAGTGACGCAGCCCGATGCACTGCAGTCCATTCTTGAGGGCTACAGCAAGCGCTTTACGATGAACGAAACCATACGTTTCCCCGAGACGGGAGCCGAAGTAAACGCGGGCTATTACCTGATCGAAGAGGACAGGGTCGAGATATCGGTTGCGATAGACAACGCAAATTCTGCAAAGAAGACACAAAAAGAGACCGGAGCTGCCGGTGTGCTGCGCTTTGAAAAGGGAATGAAAGAGGGAAAGATACACGAAGTCACCCTCATACATACCATCGAGGATGCTCTGGAAAATCAGGAATTCAGGCCTTTCCTGCAGCCTAAGGTCTCCCTGACCACCGGGGAAGTTGTCGGCGCCGAGGCACTGGTACGCTGGCTCAAGCCCGACGGTACCATCGGAATGCCTGATGAATATGTGCCTCTCCTTGAAAAGTGCGGAAAGATCCTGAATCTCGACTATTATGTTTTCGAATGCATACTAAGACTTCTGAAACGCTGGGAAACAGAAGGAAGAGAACTGATCCCGATCTCGGTGAATTTTTCCAGAAGGCACATAAAGAACAACCTTTTTGTCTCATATCTCACGAGACAGACCGATCTTTACGGCATAGACAGGAAGAATATCGAGATAGAGATCACCGAGAGCGCTTTCGTTGACGATTCCGATGCGTTGATCAGGATCATGAACGAGATAAGCGCCCTTGGCTTCAAGCTTGCTGTTGACGATTTCGGAAAAGGCTATTCTTCACTCAGCATGCTGAATGAAGTGCCCGCCGACGCGATAAAGATCGACAAGGAATTCCTTAAAAACTACCAGGACGTATCGCAGAAAGCGATGTTAAACAACGTCGTAAGGCTTATCAAGGATGTCTCGATGACCGTCGTGTGCGAGGGCATCGAAGAAAAAGAACAGGCGGAATTCCTCGCCCTCATCGGATGCGATGAAGGACAGGGCTTCTGGTTTGGAAAACCCATGCCTGTAAGCGAATTCGAGATAAGATTCAACAACAAGATAAAAAGTACTATTTCCGGTATCTGATGCCTGTCAGGAAAGTCTGTTCCTTACCGGGTAAAGCGCAAGATAGAGCAGGATCCCGATAATGCCGCAGGCAATGACTTCGCCGGCACCCACGGTGAGAACATTAAGCCAGTAGGCGGTCTCTATTCCGTAAAGAGGAAGGTATGTGGGAACGATGAAAGCATTTGCGAGGATATAAGGCAAAGGCATCAAAAAGATAACAAGACTCAAAGGACCGCGGTTTTTGCTCGTATTATCCGATGCAGGAGCAGCGGCCTTTTTTTCCGCGTTAAAGCCTATGGCTTTCCAGATGAGCCAGCCGCCCGCACAGCCGATGAGGGAAGCGAGAGAGCCCAAAAAAACATCGATCAGGATGCAGCCTGATGTAAGGTTGTAGATGAGGCATCCGATGGTAACACCGGGGATCGCAGCGGGAGTGAATGCGACAAGCATACAGAGGGCGTCGGAGATCCTAACCTGGATCGCGCCCGAGGACAGCCCCAGCAGGCCGGAAACCCAGCTGAAGGCAACATAAAGCGCGGCAATGATGCCGGCTTGAGCGATAAACTTAACTTTCTGATTCATTTTTTTTCTCCTAGTTTTGTTTTACAAGAGGATGGTCACGAACTCTTGGGGCGGTCATTATACAACGACCGCCCCAAAAATGCAATGATTATTTTCTTGTACAGGGAGAAAAAATATTTTTTGAACTTTAGATGATCTTTTTGATCTCAAGATCCGGGCGCTTCACGAGGTCCACAAAGCCTGTGCTGACCTGCACTATGGGCTTGGTAAAGCGGTCGTTTAACAGGATTATCTTTCCCATGGAGCCGTCGCTTAACAGCACTGTCGCGCCGATCATGGACTGCGCAAGGCACGAAAGGAACGGGAAGAGAGCAGCGGGATCGAACTGCTGCAGGCCTTCTTTTTCAAAGCCGTCTATGACATTGAACGGGCATATCTCGTTTCTGTACGGACGTTTTGACGTCATCGCGTTGTATACGTCGGCAACTGCGACATATCTTGCGTAGAGCGGGATCTTTTGACCTTTAAGACCTGCGGGATAGCCTGTCCCGTCATAGTGCTCATGGTGATGCAGAGCGCAGAGCGCAACATATTCTGGAAGGCTTGTGCGGACAAGCGTCGAATAGCCGAGAGTCGTGTGAGTCTTTATGGTCTCGCGCTCTTCGTCAAGCAATGGCTCGGGCTTGTTCAAAATCTCTTCCGGGATCTGCAGCTTTCCGATGTCGTGATACAGCGAACATAATATGATATCGCTCATCTGGGTATCATTAAATCCTGCTTTTATGCCGATAATCCTAGATATAAGGGCAACGCTCACCGAGTGCACAAAAATGCTGTCCTCAAAGTCGCGTGAGCACTGGAGGAGTTCCAGAAGATGCAATGTGCTTCCGCTCTTTTCGGAAACATCGTTCACTGCGGCTATCATGGGACTTGCTTCTATGGGGAGCGCAGGGTCCTCGAGGATCTTTTCAAACGATTCAGAGAGCTTATTTGCGATGGCAAGGATGGACTTTCTGAATTCCTTGTATTCCTCGGTGGATTTCAAAGGGTTTTCTTTGGGCTCAAACTCCCTGATCTCTTCGGGAGTTGCAATGTAATCAGGTATCATCACCGTGATCTCCTTGACGCCCGAAGCCATGAACCTGGCAAGATGACGCTGTGAAAGCACGGTGTTTCTGGGAACGATGACCTCGTTTCGCGAATTGACGGTATCGGCGTACAGGATCATTCCCGCGCGCAGATCATTGACTGATATGCTTTTCACGATCATGCGAAGTCCCTCCTTAAAGTGGTGTCAATCTGATAATAGCTTAATCCCTTTTGTTTTGCAAGAAAAAAGGACTATATGAAAAAGATTTTAAGGAAAACCGGAAGGATATTATGGATCGCGGTGAAGATATCGATCGTGGTCATTCTTTTGGCTGCCATTTTTCTGGGGATAAAGCTCTACAATAAATACGGTCCGATGGTGTCAAAACTCAGGATGGACGCGTTGAGGATCGCTCAGGGCTCTGTGAGAGAGGATTTCACCGGGGGGCTCACAACGGTCATATATGACGCAAACGGCGAGATCATCACATCTCTCCGCTCGGGGAAGGAAGCATATTACCTGGAATATTCCCAGATCCCCAAGGCCGTGGTGGATGCCATGGTGGTGACAGAGGACAGGAAATTTTATTCTCACAACGGCGTGGATTATGTGGCCTGCGTAAGGGCGGCTCTGGAGCTTGTAAAGAACGACAACCGCATCACACAGGGAGCGTCCACCATCACACAGCAGCTCGCGCGAGGGATATATCTGTCCTACGACGTGACCTATGAGCGAAAGATCACCGAGATATTTCTGGCCTGGGAACTTGAAAAAAAATATTCCAAGCAGGATATCATGGAGTTTTACTTAAACGACATCTATTTCGGGAACGGTCTTTACGGCATACAGGCTGCTTCCTTCGGCTATTTCGGGAAGAGCGTGAAGGAACTGTCTCTTTCGGAAATGGTCTATCTTTGCGCTATCCCGAACAACCCCAGCGCTTACGATCCTTACAGGCATCCGGACGACACTGCAGTCAGACGTGACCGCATGTTAAAGCAGATGTACGATCACAAAAAGATCGGCTATGACGAGTACCAGGAAGCAATGAACGAAGAGATAGTGATACAAAAGAGCGGCGTGAGCAGATACAACTATGCGGAAACCTATTCCAAATACTGTGCTGTGCGCGCCCTGATGGCCGCGGACGGGTTCGAGTTCAGGAACACCTATACGTCAGACGATGACCGTGAAGCCTATGAGGAAGCATACGACCGGGCGTACAGCTACTGGCAGCAGAAAATGTACGGCGGCGGGTATCGTATCTATACTTCGCTTGATCTTGGCATGCAGGATCTTTTGCAGGAGGCTGTGAACGAAAATCTTTCAGGGCATACTGAAATGAGCTCCGAAGGCGTGCTGGAGCTGCAGGCTTCCGCCACATGTATAGACAACGACACGGGACTCGTGGTGGCGATCGTGGGCGGCCGTGAGCAGGAATTTGCGGGCTATACGTTAAACCGCGCCTATCAGTCGTTCAGACAGCCGGGAAGCTCCATAAAGCCGTTGATAGTCTATACTCCCTGGTTTGAGCGAGGGCTCTCACCGGATGACATTTTAAACGACGTATACAGTGAAAACGGCCCAAAGAACGCAGGCGATACATATTCGGGTGAGATCACGGTGCGGTTTGCGGTAGAACGCTCGAGAAATACGGTCGCATGGGAGCTTTTTAAAGAACTGACGCCTGAAGTTGGGCTTTCGTACATAAAGAACATGATGTTCAGAAAGATAGTGGATGAGGACAACATCCCCGCGGCCTCGCTCGGCGGCCTCACATATGGCGTGAGCTCGCTTGAGATGGCAAGCGCATATTCCGCGCTGTGCAACGGCGGCGTTTTCAGGACACCCACCTGCATCGACCGGATAACCGATGTCGACGGAAATGTCATTGTTTCAAGCGCGGTCAGGGAATGGCGTGTATATGAGGAAAATGCGAGCCGTGTCATGACCGATGTCATGAAAGGCGTACTGATAAGCGGAACAGGAAAGAAGTTTAAGCCTGAGACCGCGATAACCGCGGCAAAGACCGGAACGACAAACGACACAAAAGACGGATGGTTTGTGGGCTTCAGTGTTTATTATACCACGGCGGTCTGGGTGGGCTATGACTATCCCAGAGAGATCGAGGACATAAATTCCACATCGCATCCGGGACGCATCTGGAAACAGTTTGTGGATGAGATACATGAGGGGCTTCCGGCAGTGGATTTTCCGGCCTTTGAGCCGATACCTCAGACAAGGTTTCCTGCCCCGAAATATGAGGATGCGGGACAATATAAATTCACCCCCACTCCCATGCCGGAAAGAGATCCGGAAATGGAAAATGAGGGTGAAACAGATCCAAATGAAGAGAGCGGCGGCACAGACCAAAATGAAGACGGCTGGACCGACGACTGGCACTGGGACTGATGTTCCGGTGCTTTTTTAACCCTGCTTTTTCTGCTTTGCTTTGTACTTGCTGACGTAGCGCTGTATGCGGTCCGTAGGGTTCAGGAACTCGCTGATCGACAGATCGTGGTTCAGTGAATCGATGAGGAGCGCAATGTATTTGGACATGTCCGCCGTGGTGTAGTAAGGGCGGGAGAGCAGCGCTTCGGGCTGGTAAACAAGGTTTGTGGTGATGAGAAGATCGAACGTGCCGTTCTTGTAGGCTTCGTCAAAGCCTTCCATTCCGCTCGTGAACAGGCCGAATGTGGCGCAGATGAAGATCCTCTTTGCTTTTCTCTCTTTGAGCTCACGTGCGCAGTCAAGCATGCTCTCACCTGAGCTTATCATATCATCGATGATGATGATGTCTTTTCCTTCAACGTTTGAACCCAGGAATTCGTGTGCCACGATGGGGTTCCTTCCGCCTACGATCTTTGTGTAGTCGCGGCGCTTGTAGAACATTCCGACATCCGCTTCGATGACGTTTCCGAAGTAGACCGCGCGGCCCATGGCGCCCTCATCGGGGCTGACTACCATGAGGTGGTCGGTGTCAAGAGTGATATCGGGTGCTTTTCTCAAAAGCGCCTTGATGAACTGGTAGGTGGGCTGTACCGTTTCAAAAGAATGAAGCGGGATGGCATTTTGTACACGGGGATCGTGCGCATCAAACGTGATGATGGAATCGACACCCATGTTTACAAGTTCCTGCAGAGCGATAGCGCAATCGAGAGATTCACGCGCGCTTCTCTTGTGCTGGCGTCCTTCATAGAGGAAGGGCATGATAACGGTGATACGGCGTGCTTTGCCGCCTACAGCGCCGATAAGACGCTTGAGGTCCGAGAAGTGATCGTCGGGAGACATGCAGCTCTCGTGACCGCACACGGAATAAGTGATGGAATAGTTGGTGATGTCAACAAGGAAATAGAGGTCGTCGCCTCTTACCGATTCTTTGATGAGGCCTTTGGCTTCACCCGATCCGAACCTCGGACATACAGTGTCGATAAGATACGAATCTCTCTTGTAATCGTTGAAATGGATGCTTTCCAGGTCGTCACTGCTCCTGTTGTAACGCCATTCAACAATATAGTCGTCGACTTTTTCGGCGATCGGCTTAAAGCTTTCAAGAGCTATGATACCGAGCCTTCCGACGGGTAACGTGTTCAAGATGTCATCCTGTGCCATCAATGGTCCTCCGTTTCATTATTTACGAAAACGCTTCCTTAATACGTTGCTAACCTTACAACAGAAAACCTGACTTGTCAAGGCGAATTAAGAAAAGGGCATTTTAAGACGCAGGTCATCTCCAAAGAAATGCAAAATGGTGTAGTATCCGGATATCCTTGAAAAAATACGTTCGCCGTAAACGTTCCCGATGTCCGAAAGACTCAAGTTTGTGGAAAGGATCGTCGATCTGTTTCCGAGGAGGCGCTCGCTTATCACTTCGTTGAAACGTGATATAGTAAAGGCGGTGGCAAGCTCCGCTCCGAGATCGTCTATTATGAGAAGATCGCAGGTCATGATGTAATCTGCGGTCTCCGTGATATTTTCTCCGTTATCTCCGCCAAAGTTCCTCAGGGCTTCAAACATCTGATGCGCCGTGAGATAGAGCACCGTGTGGCCTGTCTTTAACAGTTCCGCTGCAATGCAGTTTGAGAGGAAAGTCTTTCCGAGCCCGGGATTTCCGTAAAGGAGCAGATTGTCATGTTCCTTTTTGGTGTCAAAATCCTTTACGAAGTTGAGGCAGATGTTCAGATTGTCCTTCATCTGGTCGTAGGACGAAGTCCCGCTTCTGGGATCTATAAAATCTTTTCTGTAAACGTTAAGGTTGAAGGTGGAGAAATTTTCTTTTTTCAGCTTTTCCTTGAGGTTTGAATTGTCATATATAAGCTCGGTGATGGCTTTTTTAAAGCATATGCATCTTTCGGTCCCGATATGACCGGTGTCCTTGCAGTACGGGCAGGAATAGACACGCTCCAGATAGTCTGCGGGAAAACCGTGCCCGACGAGCAGGGCTTTCTTTTTTTCTGCAATGCCGGAAAGCTGTTTTTTTAAGAGATCAAGAGCACTGTCGGCTTCAGGGCTTTCTGACATAAGGCTCTCTGCGCAGCTCATGGAAAGATCGACGGTCTGTTTTTCGAGAGCTGCATATTCCGGAATGGCTGTAAGGACTTCCTTTCTCCGGCTTTCCGCAATGTGCGCGGAACGGTCCTGAAGTTCATCGTAATGACGCATTATCCTGTTGTACTGGTAGTCTTTAATTGCCATTAGGCTGCTCCCTGTTTGCTTTTAATTTGCTGCGCTGTAAAAGCTGCCTTTCGATCTCGTCCATGTCGGAATCGGTATAGTTACGTTGCTGATAGGAATTGTATGCCGCGGCAGACTTGGAGACAGCGGTCTTGAGATTGCTGCCGTTCCTGGACCTTGATGCGCCCGCGCCGGTGTCGGCCTTTACCTGATCGAGCGTGGTGTAACCCTTTTCGTGCCATGACGTGAGGATCTTGTCAGCATAACTGAAGCTTGGCTTTCCTGCATTTAAAAGCGTGCGGTCGCAGGCTTCCTTGACGATGTCTGTGGAAAAGCCCATGGATTTCCATTTGTTGATGAGCTTTTTCTCTTTGTCCCCGGGAAGACGTCCCAGGTTCCATGACCTGTTGATCACTGAAAAATAGTTGTCAAACGCAGCGGAATACTGCTCAGCGTCCTCAACGGTGGTGATGCCTTCTTCAAACCAGTTGATCGCCACAGTTTGGATGTACTTGCAGTTCTTTTTGTTCCTGCTCACGCACACCTCATAAAGGTGGAGGATGAGCTCATTGGAAAAATGAAGATCGTAGTACATGAACAGAATAAGCGAATAGTCTTCGTTTGTAAGAAGCCTTTCGAGGTATACCGCAACGATGTCGGAAAGCCATTTGATGTTGGGATCACCCAAGGCTTTGTCGATGTCATCGCGGGTATATTCTTTCTTTTCAGGACCGGTCTTCTCACTGATGGAGATGACCGCAGGAGCGGAGACCACTTCAGGCAGTCTCTCGCACACAGGATCCTGCGAAAGGTCGGTGAGACTTATCGCGGTGATCTCGGAATCTTTCTTTTCAAGCTCCAGAACGCCGGACTTCTCCCAATAGTTCAAAGCACGGATTACGTCCTTTTCGGATTCGTCAAGCATATCTGCAGCCGACGAAATGGTAAAATCCACATTGCTGCCCGAAAGACAGCGAAGAACATACAGGTAAACCTTTATCTGCAGACCGTTGGCTCCCGCCATGTAACGGTCGATGAAAACGTTAGGTATGACCGTAGCGGAATACTTACGCCCGGTCCTTATCTTGATGTCACTCATTATACTGATCCGCCCCCGATAAATTATCCCGGACAGGTATCCCACGCCTCTCCGATGTCGCGTAGTATAGCATGAAAAAACGGGTATGTGAACGGGGACTTTTTTGTATTAAAGTCGTAGAACAGGAATGTGGAAAAAGTGGAAAAGTCGGTGGGAAAATTCAAAAACACCTTAAAAATCACAAAAAAGCGGATGAAAAATCCACACACAATTGTGTATATTTTTAACACAATACATGTGTGGAAAAAGTGGAAAAGTCAGTGGCCAAGGAGCATATCGCCTATATTTACAACATCTCCGGCTCCCATAGTTATCAACATGTCACCCTGTGTAGAAAACTGGAGCAAAAAATTTTCAATTTCATCAAAACCGGAAAAATAGTAAGCTTCCTTACCTTTTTTTGCGAGCAGGTTTTTGATGTCTTCCGAGGACACTTCACCCGTGTCTTTTTCACGCGCTGCGTAGATCTTTGCGAGCACTACGACGTCCGAAAGGCTGAGAGCATCGGCAAATCCGTCGAGGAGCGCTTTTGTGCGAGAGTATGTGTGCGGCTGGAACACAGTGATGATGCGCTTGTGGCCCGTGTTTTTCGCGGCGGTGAGAGTGGCTTTTATCTCTGTGGGATGGTGCGCGTAGTCGTCATAAATGTCGATCCCGCCGAGTGTCCCTTTATATTCGAATCTGCGCTTGGTGCCTGTGAAGCGTTTTGCCGCCTCCTGTACGGTGGAAAAAGGTATGCCGTATCTCATTGCCATAGCTATCGCGGGAACCGCGTTTGAAACGTTGTGTGAGCCGACCAGCCCCAAAGAAACACGGCCGATCACCTTGCCGTTTTCACAGTAATCAAAGCTTCCGCATCCCTTGTCGTCATAGGTGACGTTTGCAGCGGCATAGTCAAAGGCATCCGCATTCTCGCCGTCCTTGCACACACCGTATGTCTTAAGGCCCTGTATCCCTTTAAACAGTACGGAAAGGTCTTCGATCTCCGAGTTTACCAGCACCAGTCCGCCTTCCGGAACAAGCTTGGCAAAACGTCTGAAGGAGCACCTGATGTCGTCAAGGTCCTTAAAGAAATCAAGATGATCCGCCTCAATGTTAAGGATGATCTCATCTGTGGGGAAGAAACTAAGGAAAGAGTTTTTGTATTCGCAAGATTCCACTATGAAATCCTCGCCGTGCCCCACGCGGAAGTTTCCGCCGATCTCGGGGACCACGCCGCCCACAGAGATCGTGGGATCCGTGCCCGCATCAAGAAAGAACATCGAGAGGAGCGAAGTGGTGGTGGTCTTTCCGTGAGTTCCCGCAATGCCTATGGAATGAGGGAACAGCTTCATCACCTGTCCCATGAGTTCTCCGCGTGTGAGAAGAGGGATATTGCGGCGCTGCACCTCGAGAAGTTCCGGATTGTCAGGGCTTATCGCGTTTGTATAGACCACGACATCGATGGTATCTGTTATGTTTTCCGCGCACTGCCCTATCTTTACATCGGCGCCGAGGCTTTTGAGCTCATCGGTGAGCGCCGAAGGATTCGGATCCGAACCTGAGACCGTAAAGTGTCTCGAAAGCAGGAGCTTTGCAAGACCGCTCATGCTGATCCCGCCTATCCCCATGAAATGGACATGCACAGGCTTGTTAAAATCAATAATATACATCTTATTTCCTCCGTCAGCCGCGGCATACCGCGGTACGTTAATTATAGTCATGACACGAGCAAAAATCAAGGGCAGGAGAGTTTGGAAACGTTACCGAAAATTTTCGAAAAAATATCAGATGGTATATTGACAGAGCGACGAAAATGGTATATTATGACTTCAACAGCGAAAATTTACGAAACTCGCGTTGGGTTTACAAGTAACACATCCACAAAGGAAGGGAGAAAGGGACTTATGGGAAAAGATCAGCTGAAACGAGGTTCGGGTCTTTTAATGCCGGTCAGCGCGCTTCCGTCGCCTTACGGCATCGGTACATTGGGAAAAGCCGCTTTTGATTTTGCGGATTTTGCGGCTGGTTGCGGAGCAAAATACTGGCAGGTGCTCCCGATTGGCCCGACAAGCTACGGTGACAGTCCGTATCAGTCGTTTTCCGCTTTTGCGGGAAATCCTTACTTTATTGATCTGGACATTCTCATAAAAGAAGGCCTTCTTTCGGAAGAGGATGTGAAAAACGCCGATTTCGGACAGGACCCTTCGGATATAGACTATGCCGCGCTTTATGCTTCCCGCTTTGAAGTGCTGAGAAAAGCATACAATGCGAGCCGGCACAAGGATACAGAAGGATACAGGGCCTTCACCGAGGCAAACCGCTACTGGCTTTCCGATTATGCTTTCTATATGGCGTTAAAGATACACTTTGGCGGAAAGTCCTGGCAGGAATGGGACGACGACATCCGTCTGAGAAAGCCCAAAGCCGTATCCAAATACAAAAAACAACTCGCGGACGATATCGATTTCTGGAAGTTCCTGCAGTTCAAATTTGATATCCAGTGGAACGAAGTAAAGAAATATGTAAATTCCCTCGGAATAGAGATGATCGGTGACATTCCGCTCTATGTGGCGCTTGACAGCGCGGACGTGTGGGTGCATCCGGATCTTTTTGAACTGGATGAGGACCTTCGTGAGATAAACATTGCGGGAGTGCCGCCGGATATGTTTTCCGAGACCGGACAGCGCTGGGGCAATCCCATCTACCGCTGGGACAAGATGAAAAAGACTCACTTTAAGTGGTGGGCGGAAAGAATGAGATCGTGCGGTTATCATTATGATGTGGTTCGCATAGACCATTTCATAGGCATCGTAAACTACTGGTCGATACCGGCGACATGCCCCACGGCAGTGGACGGTCAGTGGATAAAGGGACCGGGAAAGAGCCTCACGGACATGATAAACCGTGTGATCCCCGATACAAAGCTCATCGCAGAGGATCTGGGAGTCCTCACGGAGCCCGTAAAACAGCTCATCGAAGCAAACGGCTATCCCGGAATGAAGATACTCGAGTTTGGCTTTGATGTGGAGCCCGGCAATCCTTATCTTCCGCATAACTACACCACCGACAATGTCATCGTATATATCGGGACTCATGACAACGAGACCCTTGTGGGCGCCATCCTTAACGCAAAGGTACAGGATCAGAAAAAACTCATGGAGTATTACCGTGCATCGAGCGAGGAGGAACTTCCCAAAGCGATCATCCACGCAGCTTACGCAAGTGTGGGACGCGTAGCGATAATCCAGGTGCAGGATATGCTGGGGCTCGACAACAGCGCCCGCATGAATTTCCCTTCCACCATCGGACAGAACTGGCGCTGGCGCGTGACAGAAAAACAGCTCGCCTCCATAGACAGGAAATATTACAAAAACCTCGCAGAGCTTTACGGAAGATAGAATCGATTTAAAAGGAGCACCAAATGAAAGACTTTAAAGCAAACGTATCCGAGATACTTTCTCTTGACTACGGAAAGACCGTGGAAACGGCCGACACCCGCGAACTCTATGCCGCGGTGGCCGGAGCCGCTATGTGCGGTGTGGGCAGGGATTTTGCCGAAAAAGCAAAAAACGCCGAAGGTAAGAAAGCGGCATATCTGTCAGCGGAATTCCTCATCGGAAGGATGACCTACAACAACCTCCTGAACCTCGGGCTTCTGGGTAAATACACCGAGCTCATGGATGCTCACAGAAGAGATCCGGGTGAGCTTGAGGATGTGGAAGATCCCGCTCTCGGAAACGGTGGTCTCGGAAGGCTTGCCGCATGTTTCCTCGATTCCGGTGCCACACTCGGCTACAATCTCAACGGTTACGGCATCCGTTATCGCTACGGCCTGTTCAAACAGACCTTTAAAGACGGATTCCAGAACGAAGAGCCCGACGACTGGACAAAGGACGGAGATCCCTGGTCTGTGCGCTGTGAAAAAGACAAGGTGCTCGTTCATTTCAAAGACGGTGACGTTTATGCCGTTCCCTACGACATGCCTGTTGTGGGCTACGGCGGGAAAAAGATAAACATGCTGAGACTCTGGCAGGCAGAGCCTGTGAACGAGTTCGATTTCGATCTTTTCAACGGGCAGAAATATTCAAAAGAAGCCGAAGAGAGGAACAAAGCATTTGCGATATCTGCCGTGCTCTATCCCAACGACTCCGAAAAGGCCGGAAAGCAGCTCAGACTCAAGCAGCAGTATTTCTTTTCCAGTGCCTCTGTGCGCGATATGATCCGCACCTACAAGGAAAAGTACGGAAACGACTTTAAACAGTTCTCTTCCGAATATGCGATACAGCTGAACGATACTCATCCCACCGTTGCGATCCCCGAATTCATAAGGATCATGGTGGAGGAAGAGGGTCTTACGACCGCAAAAGCGCTCAGGCTTGCCAAGGAGACCTTTGCATACACAAACCACACCGTAATGGCCGAAGCACTTGAAAAATGGGATGTTTCGCTCTTTAAGTCAGTTATCCCCGACGTTTTCAAGTATGTAAAGCTTCTGCAAAGATCGCTTGAAAAAGAGATCGCGTCGATCGATACAGGAAAATTTGACAAGTCGATGTACAACATCATCGACGGCAACCTCATACACATGGCGCGTATGGCTATTTTTGCGTCGCATTCCACAAACGGTGTTGCCGAGATCCATACTGAGATCCTTAAAAACGACGCGCTGAAGGAATGGTACAAGGCCTACCCCGAGCGCTTCAACAACAAGACGAACGGCATCACACAGCGCAGATGGCTTGCTCTCTGCAACATGGAGCTTTCCGGCTTTATCTCGGACCGCATCGGAAAAGACTGGGTGACCGACCTCGACGAGCTCAAAAAACTCGCGCCTTACGCCAAGGATACCAAGTGCGTAAAAGAGTTCAACAAGATAAAACAGATCAAGAAACAGCAGCTTTCCGACTATATCTTTGAGAAGGAAGGCACAAGGATCGATCCGCAGTTCATCTTTGACATACAGATAAAGCGTCTCCACGAATACAAGAGACAGCTCATGAACGCTTTCTCGATACTTGATATCTACTTTGGGCTGAAGGAAGGCAGGATCAAGGATTTCACACCGATGTGCTTCATTTTCGGTGCGAAGGCCGCTCCGGGATATTTCAGGGCAAAGAGCATAATCAAGTTCATCAACGAGATCGCAAAGCTCATCGATTCCGACAAGGATGTGAAAAAACTCCTTAAGGTCGTATTCGTGCAGAATTACAATGTTTCCTATGCGGAAAAGCTGGTCACAGCGGCCGACATTTCCGAACAGATATCGACTGCGGGAACGGAAGCTTCGGGCACAGGAAACATGAAGCTCATGCTCAACGGAGCTGTAACGCTCGGCACCTATGACGGCGCGAACGTTGAGATCGTGCGTGAGGCCGGAGAGGAAAACAACTACATCTTCGGAAACCGCGTCGAAGACATAGAAAAACTTAAAGCCAAGGGCTACAACTCGAAAAAGATCTACAAGAGCAACAAGAGATTAAAACGCGTTGTTGACACGCTTGTGGACGGCACTTTTGACGACGGCGGAACGGGCGGATTTAAGGAGCTTTATGACTCACTCCTTGAAGGCGCATCTTGGCACAAGCCCGATCACTATTTCATTTTTGCCGATTTTGACAGCTATGTCGAAGCAAAGCTCAAGGCAAACAAGGATTACAAAGACCGTGTCGCTTTTGGCAGAAAGTGCCTGCTGAACACGGCAGCGGCAGGAAAGTTCTCTTCCGACAGAACGATAAGAGACTATGCAAAAGAGGTGTGGGACCTCGACTGAAAGACCTGAGATCCAAATATCAAGGGGTTGTCCTTATGGGCGGCCCCTGTTTTTTTATCCTCGGAAAGGCTTGCGATCACACTCGATTCTTGACAAACAGCGCGCTCTGGGATAAAGTATTGAGGAGTATAGCCTTCGCTCGGACAGCAAGGCAAAAAGGAGAATCAAAAAATGGCAGACGACAGGAAATTAGTTGAAGAGATCACATCCATGGATGTGGATTTCGCCCAGTGGTATACAGACGTTGTTTTAAAAGCCGAGCTCATCGACTATACGTCCGTAAAAGGATGCATGGTGATAAAGCCCGACGGATATGCGATCTGGGAAAACATACAGCATGAGCTTGACAGAAGGTTCAAGGAAGCGGGCGTTCAGAACGTTTATCTTCCCATGTTCATTCCCGAAAGCCTTCTTGAAAAAGAGAAGGACCATGTCGAGGGTTTTGCTCCCGAAGTGGCATGGGTAACACAGGGAGGACTGCAGCCTTTACAGGAAAAGCTCTGCGTGCGCCCCACATCCGAGACGCTTTTCTGTGATTTTTACAAAAATCTCATCCATTCCTACAGAGATCTGCCCAAGGTATACAACCAGTGGTGCTCGGTAGTGCGCTGGGAGAAGGAGACCAGACCTTTCCTTCGTTCCCGTGAGTTTTTGTGGCAGGAAGGTCACACCATCCATGCATCTCACGACGAGGCACAGGAGCGCACGATCCAGATGCTCAACATCTACGCCGATTTCTGCGAGGACTTCCTTGCAATGCCCGTGGTAAGAGGCAGAAAGACCGATAAGGAGAAATTTGCGGGCGCGGAAGCCACCTACACCATCGAGGCTCTCATGCACGACGGAAAGGCTCTGCAGTCCGGCACGAGCCACAACTTCGGTGATGGCTTTGCAAGAGCTTTCGGCATACAGTACACCGACAATCAGAACACGTTGCAGTATCCGTACCAGACTTCATGGGGCGTTACCACACGTCTCATCGGCGCGATCATCATGGTCCATGGTGACAACGAAGGACTTGTGCTTCCTCCCAAGGTTGCGCCCACACAGGTCATGGTCATCCCCATTCAGCAGAAAAAGGAGGGCGTCCTCGAAAAGGCGCAGGACATCTGCGACAGAGTCGGCCGCATAGCACGCACAAAGCTTGATTCTTCTGACAAGAGCCCCGGCTGGAAGTTTGCTGACTGCGAGATGAGAGGCATCCCGCTCCGTATAGAGATCGGACCTCGCGATCTTGAAGAAGGAAAGTGCATCGTCGTAAGACGTGATACAAGAGAAAAGACTCCCGTAATGCTTTCCGAGCTTGAGGAGAGGATCCCTCAGATGCTCGACAGAATGCAAAAGGATATGTACAACCGCGCAAGAGAGCACAGGGACGCACATATCTGGGATGCGCACAACTATCAGGAATTCAAGGATATAGCAGAAAACAAGCCCGGCTTCATCCGCGCCATGTGGTGTGAGAACAGAGAGTGCGAGGACAAGATCAAGGCCGATCTCGGCGTTACATCACGCTGCATGCCGTTCAACGACGACGATCAGATAAGCGATGTCTGCGCATGTTGCGGAAAGCCCGCAAAGAAGCTTGTTTACTGGGGCAAGGCATATTGATCTTGGAAATGAAGCTACCCGAAAATGTAAAAAAAATAGTGGATGCCCTCATTGAAAACGGCTATGAAGCATATGCCGTGGGAGGGTGCGTAAGGGATTCGCTGTTAAACAGGACTCCGAAGGATTGGGACATCACAACGTCCGCATTGCCCGGGCAGGTGAAGGAGATATTTCCGCACACTGTGGATACAGGCATCAAGCACGGCACCGTGACTGTGATGCTGAACCATGTGGGCTATGAAGTCACCACCTACCGCATCGACGGAAAATATGAGGATATGCGCCACCCTTCAGAGGTGTCCTTTACAAAAAGTCTCTCGGAAGACCTTTTACGTCGCGATTTCACCATAAACGCGATGGCATATAACGAAAAGGACGGTCTTGTGGACCTTTTCGGAGGGCAGGAAGACCTGAAAAACGGGATCATCCGCTGCGTGGGAGATCCGGGAGCGCGTTTTGACGAGGATGCGTTAAGGATCCTCAGAGCCTTCAGGTTTTCCGCACAGCTCGGTTTTACCGTCGAAAAAGACACAAAGAACGCAGCTGCGGCGCGCGTGCAGAACCTTCGGAAAGTGAGCGCGGAGCGTATCCGCGACGAACTTTGCAAGCTTATCCTTTCAAAAAATCCGGACAGACTGTTCGATGCGATGGATGCAGGCGTCACCGCGGTCGTTTTACCTGAGTTTGACACGCTGGTCCGCGGAGGGCGGGACGCAAAAGGACTTAGAGGTGTCCTGAGCGGCAATGCTTCTTCCGGCATGAGAGCGGTGAAAGCCGTGTCCCTTGCGGGAAACAAGGATCTCACAGACCTTAAGGACCTTACTGCAAAAGAAGAACTGATCTTAAAGTGGGCGGCGCTTCTTTCCGAATATGCCGACACTGATGTTTTCAAAGAGGATATAGAAAAATTCACCGAAGAACGCGGCGGCGAAAAGCCCGAAGACCAGTACAGGGCTGTGAGCCTCACAGGACAGAGCGAAGCCGCGGAAGAAAAAAAGAGGACCGAAGTCAGGAACGTGATGAACAGGTTCAAGTTTGACAATGAGACCCGCGACATGGTCGTAAGACTTGTCGGGCTTCACAACAAAAAGCCTGTGTTTGTGAATGACGTTTCGATGAGACAGCTCCTTCGCCGTAACGGTGAAGAGACCGTGAAGCTCCTGTTTGAGTTGCAGAGCGCTCAGTGCCTTGCGGAAAGCTTTGTTTCCGTGGGCGGTATAAATGTCGGGAGCGTGAAGACTCTCGAAAAGATAAAAAAAGCAAAGGAAACCGTAAAGACCGTGACAGAGCGTGGTGACTGCTACAGCATCAGGCAGCTCGCGGTAAACGGGAGGGATCTCATTGAAGCCGGTATAGACGAGGGCTCCAAGGTGGGAGAGACCCTGGAATTCCTTTTGGACAAGGTGATAGCAGACCAGTCGCTTAACGACAAGGAAAAGCTTATCAACATAGCATGTCTTAACTATTGATCCTGATACGGAGAGAGTAAATTGATAAATCTCGGACCGGAAGAAGAGAATAAAAACAGCAGACTGTATGAACAGCGTGTCTACGGGACCGACAAGCAGAAACGAAAACGCTATGACGAACTGCTTGGAAAGGACACTGCGGATTCTGCGAGAAAACGGAGCGGGTACGATCCGCGTCCGTCCTCGACCGAGAGCCACGGCGGGATAATCGCGCTCATGGCGGTTTTCATGGTCGCGATCTTCGGACTCCTGCTCTACCTTGTTTTCGGAGGAAAGAGCAACACGGGGAAAAGGCCCGGACAGCAGACGGATCCCACGGGGACGGCATCCCTGACACAGGGAGTTTCCGCAACTCCCATACCCGCGGGCTTTGAATACCTGGCGGTCGTTCTTTCGGTCGACACGGAGATAAAGACCATAAAGATCTACAATGTCCGTGAAGATGTGGAGCAGCTTCTTGTATATACGGGAGCAAGCCTCTTTTATGCAAGACAGGGCAGTCAGATCACCGCTGCACAGCTTTCGACGGGCGATATCGTGAGATTTTCCTGTGATTCCCGGGACATGGTGGTAAAGGCTGTATGGGCTGACGACACCTGGGAAAAGCTTAAGGTCGATGACCTGGAGATCGACACGGAGACGCACAGGATGACCGTAAAGGGCAGAAACTACAGATATCCCGAAGGTGTCTGTGTCCTCAGTAACAACGAGCAGGTGAAGCTGTCTTCACTCATCCCGTCCGAAGACAAATATACGGTCCGCGGCGTGGATGACACGGTCTGCGAGATCATTGTCACAACAGGCCACGGAACCATCGCTTTACGGAATTTTGAGGATTTTGTGGGCGGTACACTCCAGATAGGCACAAGATATTTCAAAGAAGTCACGAACGACGGCGTTTTCGTGGTGCGGGAAGGCGACTACACCGCAACGATCAGCCATGATGAATATCAGGGCACGGAAGAGATAAAAGTCGAGCGTGACAAGGAAACGATATTTGACGTGTATGAATACGGACGCGGCTCGATACACATCGGAAATGTTTATTTCACCGTATCGGACGGAAACAACAATCCGATAGCCGCAACGCTTTACATAAACGGGAAAAAGACGGAATATGCGGGCATAGCGGTGGCGCTTGACTATGGCACATACGATCTGGAGATCGAAGCCGGCGGGTTTGAAACACAGGCCACAAAGATAAACGTGGACCGTGACGAGATGAGGATATCGCTTTACCTCACAGCGACCGCGCCGTTTACTCCGACGCCCACACCTGAGCCCACAGTGACTCCGGATGCCGGGCTGACACCGGGGGCAACGCCGACAGTAATTCCGACACAGGGGGGAACCACATCCGCCAGCGTTGATATCTCTACAATGGGATTCACGTTAGATCCCAATCATCTGATCTTTGTAATGGGACCTGAGGGAGCGGAACTACAGCTTACTAACACGGATCTGAGCGAAACGTATAATATCGGGACGGTACCGTGTGATTTTCAAAAGATATTAAGCAATAACTGGCAGATGATAATCCTGTATAACGGACAGGCGGTCATTTTCGAAGAGGTGGATGGTCCACTGCCCAATGACGGCGCAGATGTCTTTTACAATTTTGCGGACAGATTCAGTACCGGTAACTGATATATGCAGTATCATGCCTTAGGGCATTTACAATATGCACTATGAAAAGGAGAGCAAATATGGCTGATCACACAAAGAACTATGAGGAATGGCTCAACAATCCCTACTTTGACGAAAAGACAAAGGAAGAACTTAAGGGTATCGCCGACAATCCGAACGAGATAAAAGAGCGCTTTTACAAGGATCTTGAGTTTGGTACCGGCGGACTCAGAGGCATCATCGGCGCAGGCACAAACCGCATGAACGTCTACACCGTAAGACGTGCGACTCAGGGCCTTGCAAATTACATCAAGCGCATGAACGCTCAGAAAAAGGGCGTTGCGATAGCTTTCGATTCACGCCATATGTCTCCCGAGTTTGCCGACGAAGCAGCTCTGTGCCTTGCGGCAAACGGCATCAAGGCCTATGTTTTTGAGTCTCTCCGCCCTACTCCCGAGCTTTCGTTCGCAGTGAGATTTCTCGGAGCCACAGCGGGCATCAACGTGACCGCAAGCCACAACCCGCCTGAATACAACGGCTACAAGGTTTACTGGGAAGACGGCGCGCAGATCATCGCGCCTCACGATGTTGAAATCCTTAAAGAGGTAAACGGCATTTCCGATTTCAGCATTTGCCTCACGATGGACAAGGACAAGGCCATCGCGGAAGGACTGTACGAGCAGATCGGCAAAAACGTTGACGACGCATACATCGCAACACTTAAAAAGCTTGTATTAAGGCCCGATGCCATCAAGGCAAACAAGGACTTAAAGATCGTCTACACGCCTCTTCACGGCACGGGAAACATCCCCGTAAGACGCATCTTAAAAGAGATCGGATTTGAGAATGTAACCGTAGTTCCCGAGCAGGAACTTCCAAACGGCGACTTCCCGACCGTTTCCTACCC
>JAEEGF010459318.1_pt1 | contig 25332 bp, 15 predicted proteins | sample 9134171 | NCBI WGS metagenome assembly JAEEGF01 (sample SAMN16246542, study PRJNA631951) | gut metagenome | biome: gut microbiome; feature: rumen; material: AP-attached | host: Bos | place: Iran: Karaj | collected 2018-10 | reverse complement strand
CGTGGTCATCCGCTACATACGCTGCCGTATGGGCGACGAGACGAAGACGGAAGACGACGCCCTGAACATCATGTCCCACGCCAACGGACAGTACAAGGACATCATCATCGACCACTGCTCCCTGAGCTGGTGCACCGACGAATGCGCATCCTTCTACGGCATGGACAACTTCACCCTCCAGTGGTGCATTGTGTCCGAAAGCCTGCGCAACTCCGTCCACGGCAAGGGCGCCCACGGCTACGGCGGCATCTGGGGCGGCACCAACGCCACCTACCACCACAACCTGCTGGCCCACCACGACAGCCGCAACCCCCGTATCGACCACGACTACGTCTCCACCCAGAAGGGCCCGGTGAGCCTTGTCAACAACGTCGTCTACAACTGGGGCAGCAACACCTGCTACGGCGGCGAGAGCGCCAACAACCAGGGCATCTTCAAGCAGTACAACGTGATAGGCAACTACTACAAGCCCGGTCCCGCGACCAACAAGAAGAAACTCTGGTTCATCGACCCGACCACCTCCTGCAGCAACTGCAGCAACCTTGGCACCGGCAAGATAGTCCCGGGGCACTTCTACATGACCGGCAACTGCATGGACGGCAATTCCGGAATGACTTCCGACAACTGGACCGGCACCACCGCCTCGGCAAGCGTCATCTCCACGATCAGGTCCGACAAGCCCTTCTCCTATGAAGCGAGTCAGTCGTCCCTTAGCATCCACAGCGCCCAGGATGCTTTCAGCGCCGTGGCGGACCACGCCGGAGCAAGTCTCAAACGGGATTCCGTGGATGAGCGTGTGGCCTCGGAGACCCGCGAAGGAAAATTCACCTACAATGGCAGCAACGGCTCCAAAAACGGTCTTATCGACACCCAGTCCGACGTGGGCGGATGGCCGGAATACAAAGGCGAAGCCGTCAACGACTCCGACGCCGACGGCATGCCCGACTGGTTCGAGACCCAGTTCGGCCTGAATAAGACCAGTGCCTCGGACGCAGCCGCCGTCAGCCTCGACAAGAACAAGCGCTACACCAACCTGGAAATGTACCTGCATTACATCGTCCGCGACATCGTCGCCGGCGGCAATGCCAAAGGAACATATACAAAACTCTAACATATAATACTAACCAACAAACCAAACAACTCCAAATGAACAGTTTAGCAAAGAAATTGATTCTTGCGTTCCTCTGCCTCGGAGCAGCTTGGTCGCTTTCCGCCCAGACTACCGTGAAAGGTATAGTGACGGACGAAAGCGGTGAACCGCTCATCGGTGCCGGTGTCTTCGTGGAAGGCACCACCATCGGCACGGTCACCGGCCTGGACGGCGACTACGAGCTCACCGTTCCCGCAGACGCAGTGAATCTGGTGTACTCGTTCATCGGACTCGCCGACCAGACCGTCCCCATCAACGGACGCACCCAGATCGACGTCGTCCTTGCGACCGACACCACCGTCCTTGACGAGGTGGTTGTCGTGGGTTATCAGACGGTCAAGCGCCGCGACCTCCTAGGTTCGGTCTCGTCCGTGAACTCCGACAAACTCACCGAGCAACCTGTAACCACCGTCAGCCAGGCCCTCACCGGCAAGATGGCCGGCGTGTCCGTCGTGACCACTGAAGGCGACCCCGACGCCGACATCAAGATCCGCGTCCGTGGCGGCGGCTCCATCACCCAGGACAACAGCCCCCTCTACATTGTGGACGGCTTCCCGGTGGAATCGATCAATGACATTCCTTCCTCCGAGATCCAGAGCATCGACGTCCTCAAGGACGCATTCTCCACAGCAATCTACGGTAGCCGAGGAGCCAACGGTGTGGTGATCGTCACCACCAAGAGCGCCGAGAAAGGCCAGAAGATCAGCGTGAAATTCAACACCTACTACGGTCTCAAGAAGATGGCCAACGCAGGCGCCATCCAGCCGATGGATGCTGAGAACTTCGTCAAGTTCCAGTATGAACTTGGTTCCCTCCGCGATGACCTCAGTTCACACTATGTCCCCTATTTCGGCTCTTTCTCCGACATCGACCTCTATACCGGCCTTCCCACCAACAACTGGATCGATGCCGTTTTCGGCAACATCGGTTCCACTTTCAGTGCCGATGCATCTGTGAGCGGCAGCGGTGACGGATACAGCTGGACCCTGGGATATGCCCATATGGGCGACCAGGCCATTATGGCAGGATCCAACTACAGCCGTGACAACCTCAGCTTCAAGGGGCACTTCAAGACCGGCAAGACCACCAGCATCGACGCCAACATCCGTTATTCCAAGGTCAATGTGCGTGGCTCCGGCGCCAACAGCCTCAACGACATGAATTCAAAAGGCGGCTCCAACGCCGGCAACGGACGCCTGAAGCACGCAGTATCCTATGCCCCCATCCCCATTGCCTCCACCATCCAGGGAGCTGAAGAAGAGATGGATTTCGGCGACAACGCTCCGCCTCTCCGTTCCGTAGCAGACAACGACAGCAAGCGTATCCGCACCACTTGGAACGCAAATGCCGCATTCAACTGGGAAATCATCGACAACCTGAAGCTCAAGATAGAAGGAGGCCTGGAAGACTACCGCCAGGGCGACGACCGTTTCTATGGTCTGACCACCTACTACGTAAACAACAATTCCAGCATCAAGGGCACTCCTTCCACCCAGCACAAGGAAGCTATGCACACCCGCTACCGCAACACCAACACCCTTTCCTATGACTTCGAAAAAATGTTGGGCGACAGCGGCCACAGCGTCAACGTGCTGCTCGGTGAAGAAATGACCATCACCAAGAGCAACACTATCACAGACATCATCGACGGTCTCCCTACCTTCTATGATGCACTGATGGCCTGGAACTTCATGTCTTCCGGAACTCCCGCATCTTCCAACAACTACTACAATCCTGACGACAAGCTCCTTTCCTTCTTCGGGCGGGTCAACTACGACTACAAGCACCGCTACTCCCTTGGAGCAACGCTTCGTACGGACGGCAGTTCCAAATTCTCACGCGGACACCGCTGGGGCTTCTTCCCTTCAGCAGCAGCGTCCTGGACAATCTCCAACGAGTCATGGATGGACAACGCCCACAACTGGCTCGACCAGCTCAAGCTCCGCTACAGCTTCGGTACCGCCGGCAACAACAACATCCCTTCCGGACAGTTGCTTAAGCAATTCTCTTCAAGCACTACAGCCTGGCTCTCAATGACCCAGAACTTCTTCTCCGCCGGCAAGGTGATGAACAATCCCGACCTCACCTGGGAAACGACATACACCCACAACATCGGTCTGGACTTCAGCTTCTGGCAGAGCCGCCTGAGCGGTAGCATCGAGGTTTATCAGAACGACACCAAGGACCTTCTGATCAACTTCCCCATCACCGGATCGGGCTACGACTCCCAGTACCAGAACGTAGGCTCCACCCGCAACCGCGGTATCGAGCTCACTCTCAACGCCCCTATAGTATCCAACAAAGACTTCTCCCTCAATTTCAGCGGTAACATTGCCTACAACAGGAATCTCGTCGTCGACCTCGGAGGTCTCGACCACCTTGACGGACGCGTCTGCGAAAGCTATTGGGCATCTTCCGAAATCGGGCAGGACTACCTTCCCCAGGTAGGCCAGCCTCTTGGAAATATGTACGGCTATCTTTCTGACGGCATGTACACCGTGGACGACTTCGACTGGAACGGCACCAAGTGGGTCCTCAAGGATGGTGTGGTGGACTGCTCCACAATCGTAGGCTCCACCTATATGCGTCCCGGTGCCCCCAAATACAAGGACATCGCCGGCAAGGACATCTATGATGAGAACGGCAACAAGATCGGCGAAGAAGGTGACGGCAAAGTCACAAGCGCCGACCGCACCATAATCGGAAACGCCGCTCCTGATTTCACCGGCGGTTTCTCGCTGAGCGCATTCTGGAAGGGCTTCGATTTCAGCGCCAACTTCAACTTCATGCTGGGCAACCAGGTCTACAACGCCAACAAGATCGAGTTCACCACATCCCGCAAGTATTTCAACCGCAACTTGATCAATATGATGGACGTAAACAAGCGCTGGACCAACATCGACTGGGCGACCGGTGAAGTAATCAACGATCCTGAAACGCTCAAGAACCTGAACGCGGGCAAAACAATGTGGAATCCTGCCATGAACAATGCCATTTTCAGCGACTGGGCAGTGGAAGACGGTTCCTTCCTGAGACTGCAGACCTTGACTCTCGGATACACCCTTCCTGAGAGCCTCACTGAAAAGATCCATATCCGCAGGCTCCGCGTGTACGCAACCGGATCCAACCTGTTCTGCCTCACCAAATACTCAGGATACGACCCTGAAGTCGACACCCGCCGTGATTCACCCCTCACCCCCGGTGTGGACTATTCCGCTTATCCCAAGAGCATCGGCTTCGTGGCCGGTATCAATCTTACCTTCTAATACGACGTGCATATGAAAAAGATACTTTACATCGTTTCCGCCGCTCTCATCGCGGTATGCGCATCTTCCTGTGAGAAATTTTTGGACAGCGCTTCTCCCTCGGCCCTGGACAGTGCAACCGTGTTCTCTAACTACGACCTTGCAGAAAGCCAGTACTTTTCCGCCCTCCAGTCGTTCGGAGAGACCAACTCCTATCGTGGCCGCTATCTGCCCTGGATCGGCTTGAACAGCGATATAGAGTGGTACAACACCTACAAGCCCAATGACGAGAAGTACCAGATAGCCGGCTACACGCTGGCGCCCAACAACGGACAGCTCAACTGCTCGAATCCTCCGTTTGCAAAGATGTATGAGGGAATCGAGCGGCTCAATCTCTGCATCGACGGAATCAACCAGTACGGCAATGTCGCAGAGAATCCCGCTATGGCCAAGCTTCTCGGCGAGGCCCTTACCGTCAGGGCTCTCTTCTATTACGACCTCATCCGTGCCTGGGGTGACGTTCCTGCACGCTTCGAGCCTATCACCAGCGAAACCATCTACAAGGCAAAAGAAAGCCGCGACGTGATTTTCAAGCAGTTGCTCAAAGATCTGGACACCGCCATTCCCGCTCTCCCCTGGCCCGGCCAGGATGCCAGCACGTCCAGGACCGACCGTGTGAACAAGATGTTCGCGCAGGGCCTTTACGCCCGGATCGCCCTTATGGCCTCCGGCTACGCACTTCGTCCTGATGACGGAATGGTAGGCACCGGCGACCTCGGCACAGTGCGCCTGAGCTCGGATCCCGAACTCCAGAAAGATGTCCTTTATCCCAAGGCCCTGGGCTATCTTCGCGAAGCTATCAGTTCAAAGACCGCTTCTCTCGAAGATTTCGAGACCCTCTGGAAAAACCAGAGCAATATGAAAAACCTTGTGGCCGGACCCGGACATGAATCTCTCTATGTGATACCGTTTTCAGACGGCCGCGGCCGCTGGAACTACACCTTTGCCGTCCGTTCCGAAGGATCGAAATACGCCGGCGGAGCAACTTCCACCCGTGGCGGTGATGCAGGTCCCGTACCCACAATGTGGTTCCGTTATGACCCCAAGGACACAAGGCGTGACATCACCTGCGTCAACTGGCGCTGGACTTCGGACAATGAGAAAGACCTTCCCGGCATCCAGAAATGGTATTTCGGCAAGTATCGCTTCGATTGGATGACCGACACCCCCTACACCGGAAGCAATGATGACGGTGTGAAGCCCGTCGTCCTTCGCTATGCAGACATCCTCCTCATGGCCGCCGAAATGGCCAATGAAACCGGAGACCTCGATTACGCCAAAGAGCAGTTGCTCAAGGTTCGCGAGCGTGCCTTCAAGGGCAATGAGGATGCAGCCGAGGCCTATGTGAACGCCATCAACAGCAAGGAAGCGATGTTCAAGGCAATAGTCGACGAACGCGCGCTCGAATTCTGCGGCGAAATGACCCGCAAGTTCGACCTTATCCGCTGGAATATGCTCAAGAGCAAGATGGACGAGACCATCGCCGAGATGAAAGAGCTCCGCAGCCTCAGCGGCAAATTCGCTGCCATCAACCATCTGGACGGTGATGTTTATTATCAATCCGTCGATGGCGACCTCACTGTCTGGGGCCTAAACGGCGAAGACACGGCACCTAAGGGCAACTGGACCAAGAAAGCCGGCTACATCACCAAGGTCGTCAGCGACAAGGGTGATGACACCGGTCTCTACGACGACCTTGTTGAGCACGGCCTCTATTCCGCTGACCCTGAGCAGCATATGTTCTGGCCTATCTTCAACGATGCCATGAGCAACAGCCAGGGTAAGATCAAGAACGATTACGGATACGACAGCATCTAATACCCACTCATTATGAAATACAAAAATATAATCAAATACGCGTTCCTTGCCGTCCTCACCCTGGGCGCCGCCGCAAGCTGCCGCAACAAAGAGTTCGCCGAGCTCTCCGAACTCTACCTGCAGCGCTGCCTTCAGCCCCAGAACCTCTCCGCCCGCGTGAACGGAGCGACCGGCGTGGACGTTACATTCCTGTGGGATGTGAACAAGGATGCCGACACCTACAACCTCATCGTATATAAAGATGAAGCCATGACCGACACGGCGTTTGATGGCAAGATAGAGCCCGGCGAGGTCCCCTACACCATCGAGCTCCCTGCCGACGCCAAATACTGGTACAAAGTCTGCGCCCTTGCAGATGGCCGCGACGCATCCCTCTGGGCTGTGTACGACGGATCGGTCAAGACCTATGCCGTCAAGGACAATCTGTTCCCCGTGGTGGTCGAGCGCACCGACAACGCCATAACGATCAAATGGTCCACAGACCTGCACGATTACAATGACGTTACCCACATCACTTGCAGCCCGGTGAAGGGCGGAGCAGATGTAAAGGTGGATATCAGTGAGACCGACCAGGTAGCCGCGCAGGCCACCGCCTCCGGACTCCAGCCCTCCACCGAGTATCAGCTGGTCCTTTACTACATGAGCGCCTCCCGCGGAGCACTGGACGTCTGGACCCTCGGCGAGAAGGGGTCTGCAACCACAGTCAGCACCGCTGCCGATCTCACCGCAGCCCTCAACGCCGGAGGTGACATCTACCTCACTGCTGGCGGCTCGCCTTATTCTGTCGGTACAGTAAAGCCTGCCGGCAATGTCAGGCTCATCGGTGAAGTTGCACCCGACGGTTCCAAGCCCGTGGTCGTGGGCAAAATAGAGCTTACCGACGGCTTCCCTGCCGGTGGAAGTTTCTACGCCGAAGGTGTCTGCTTCGACGGCGGAGCAGCAAATTCCAGAATAGTCGAGCACACCGGCGGCACCCCCACCGTGAGCAGCATCGAATTCAAGAATTGCGAGATCACCAACTTCCAGGCCGGTCTGTTCTACGGCAACAACGCCGGTGTCATCAAGATCGGAAGCATAGTCTTCGACGGTTGCGACATCCATGACATCCTGGGCAGCGGCGGCGACGCATTTGACGTCCGCCAGACCACGGAAATCGACAAGATCGTCTTCACCAACAACACCATCTGGAACGGTATGCGTACCTTCTTCCGCATTGACGCGAAAGACGACATCAAGATCGGCGAAATCGATTTCGAAGGCAACACCGTGAAGGGTATCGCCGTGATGAACGACGGCAACAACCAGGGCCTGTTCGCAATCAAGGTGCCCACCAACATGACTCTCAAGAGGAACCTCTTCCTCTATGAGGACGGCGGGGCCACCGGAGAGGAGATCGACAAGGCACAGCTTTTCCGCGACAACACCGCCATAGTAGTGCCCACCCTCACTGCAGCCGACAACTACAGCTATGCAGCCGGAAAGGACTTCTTCAAGAAGGTTTCCGCCGCTGAGGCAGGTTGCACGGTCCTGAACTCCGACCCCTGCTACAATTCCAAGGGCAATTTCTTCCAGCTTTCCAATGAAAACCTCATTTCAAAGCAGGTGGGTGCTTCCAAGTGGTGGATCTCTTATGTCGAGAAGCCTGAGGATCTCACGCAGAACGCCATCGAGGGCGCTCATACATGGAATCTCCAGAATGCAAGCCTGTTCGCAGGTGAAGTGAAGAACAGCCGCGTCCGCGACGGACTCTTGCTCGTGGGCACTGAAGCCACTCCTATCAATGCAGACGGTGGCATCAACTTCCGTTCCGCTTCCGTGCTTTCCAGGAAGGGTGTTCCCACCGAAGGGTATATCTCCTTCATCGTGAAGGAACCCGGTTCGGTCGACATCCTCCTGTCCGACCCGGGCAGGACCGGCGGCAGCGTTGTGGTGGCCCTTGCGGACGACGAAGGTTTTGCTATTCAGGGCAGTGCAGCTGTTTCTTCCGTCGGCGTGCAGAAGATTCTCGGTCCCGTAGTGAACGGCGAAGGCACGGTCTACATCTATGCGGCCGGTCCCGTTTCCATTGAGAAACTGGCCTGGAGCAAAGATTCCAAGGGCGGCAACAGCGTTCTTGCCACTCCGAAACTGACCGTTGAGCCCGTCACCGTGAAGGAAGGCGAAGAGGCGGCAGTTTCTGTGAGCTGGGATGCAGTTGCCAATGCTGCAGACTACGCCGTGATCTTCAACAAGAGGTCCTACGGCAGCCAGACTGAATGCACCTTCACCGTTCCCGCAGAAGAGGTGGCACAGCTCAAGGCCGGTCTCTACACCTTCAGCGTGACCGCTCAGCCCGCCGAAGACGACATCTACTACAAGAAGTCCGAAGCCGGCGCCGCTTCCTTCGCCATCCAGCCCAAGGGCGGCGCAGGAGAGGTCGTTGAAGTCACCAAGGTGTGGGACTTCTCGCAGGCTGACTGGCAAGAGCAGTTCGCCAAGTTCGGTGCATCCGGTTCCGATATCACGAACTGGAGCCTGAGCTACGACGACCTCTCCATCAACTCCAAGAGCAAGAGCAAGTACGGTGGTTCCTACTTCCAGTTCGGAGGCAAGTCCGGAGATATGGACCGCTACTTCAAGTTCACCGCTCCCGAGCAGGGCCCCCTCAAAATCACCGTGTCCAATACCGGTGACAAGGAAGATCTCACACGCACGGTTGACGTGACTGTCGGCGGAGATACCCAGAGCCAGCCCGGCGGAGTACCGGCTTCAGCTCCCGTCGTACTTGAGTACAGCGTAATGGCGGGCGAAGTGATAATCACCGCCCCCGTGAACGGACTGCGCTTCTATCACATCAACTACACCAACCAGTAGTATCCTTCTGGGGAGCCGGGCCTGACCGCCCGACTCCCTCCCAAATCAATCAATTGTTATTATGAGCTTTATCAACCCCGATTTCATGCTCCAGACGGAGACAGCGCGCAAGCTCTTCCACGAGCACGCTGAAAAAATGCACATCATCGACTACCACTGCCACCTCGTGCCGCAGCAGATCGCAGAGAACATCCAGTTCCGCGACATCACCCAGCTCTGGCTGGTGGACGGCCACTACGGCGACCACTACAAGTGGCGCGCAATGCGCGGCAACGGCGTGTCCGAGGACTACCTCACCGGAGGCAAGTACGACTCCTGGGAGACCTTCAAGAAGTGGGCGGAGACCGTCCCTTACACAATGCGCAATCCGCTCTACCACTGGACCCACCTCGAGCTCAGCCGCGTGTTCGGGATAGACAAGCTCCTCTGCCCCGCCACCGCACGCGAGATATTCGACGAGTGCAACGCCAAGCTCGCCACTCCCGAGTTCCGCGGCCAGGCCCTCATCCGCAGATTCAACGTGGACGTGGTCTGCACCACCGACGATCCCGCAGACGACCTCCGCTGGCACAAGATGATAGCGCAGAAGCCTTTCGGCACGAAGGTGATTCCCGCCTGGAGGCCCGACAAGGCTATGGCCATCGAGAATCCCGAGGCCTACAAGGCCTACCTGAAGCAGCTGGGCGAAGCCGCCAGCAAGGAGATCGACTCCTACGCCGACCTCCGCGAGGCCCTGCAGAAGCGCCACGACTACTTCGCCGCCAACGGCTGCAAGCTCTCCGACCATGGCCTCGAGACCTTCTATGCCGCCGACTACAAGGAGCTTGAAATCGAGCTCATCTTCAAGAAAGTGCTTATGGGCATAGCTCCCGGCCCGCGCGAGCTGGAGAAGTTCCGCAGCGCATTCCTCCACGACCAGGCGGTCATGGACGCCGAGGCCGGCTGGACCCAGCAGTTCCACGTGGGCGCCATCCGCAACAACAACTCCAAGATGTTCGGCCTCGTGGGCCCCGACACCGGTTTCGATGCCATCCACGACCTTCCCACGGCAGCGGCGGGCCACAAGTTCCTCGACCGTCTCGCAAGCGAAGACAAGCTCGCGAAGACCATACTCTACTGCCTCAACCCCAAGGACAACGAGGTGATGATGACAATGGCCTACACCTTCAACGACGGCACCGTGCCCGGCAAGATGCAGTTCGGCTCCGGCTGGTGGTTCCTGGACCAGGAAGACGGCATGCGCAAGCAGATGAACGCCCTGTCGAACCTAGGCCTTCTCAGCCGCTTCGTGGGCATGCTCACCGACAGCCGCTCCTTCATCAGCTACCCCCGCCACGAATACTTCCGCCGCATCCTCTGCGACGTGGTGGGCACCGACGTGGAAAACGGCAAGCTTCCCGCCTCCGAAATCGGTTTCCTCGGACAGATGATCGAAGACATCTGCTACAACAACGCCAAGAACTATTTCGACTTCTAGTATGAAGTACATTAAGATAAATCCCGACGACAACGTGGCCGTGGCCCTGCAGGACCTGCAGGCCGGTGAAGTCGTGGAAGGAGTGAAGCTCCTCTGCGACATTCCCCGCGGCCACAAGATAGTGCTCCAGGACCTCGCCGAAGGGCAGAACGTCATCAAGTACGGTTTTCCCATAGGCCACGTGACCCGCAATGCTCCCGCCGGCACGATGGTGGACCACTCCTGCGTCAAGACCAACCTCGAAGGCCTGCTGGATTATAACTACACTCCCGCCCTCGTAGATATTGAACCTGCCGCCACGAAGCGTACATTCCGCGGATTCCGCCGCTCCGACGGCCAGGTGGGCATACGCAACCAGATCTGGGTCATCCCCACCGTGGGCTGCGTCAACGGCATCTGCCAACAGATCGTCGAACGCTTCAAGCAGGAGCTTGCAGCAAAAGGGGAAGTTCCCCTGAGCGACTTTGGCCCTTACGAACAGGAGCGAAGGGGGACTTCCCCTGAAGCCAAAAGCTCAGTGGATGCCATCGTTGCGTTCCCCCACAATTACGGCTGCTCGCAGCTTGGCGGCGACCACGAAAACACCCGCACCGTCCTCGCCGACATGGTGCACCATCCCAACGCCGGCGGTGTGCTGGTGGTCAGCCTCGGCTGCGAGAACAACCAGCTGGACGCCTTCCGCGAGCTCGTCGGCCCCGTGGACGAATCCCGCGTCCGCATGTTCGCCACGCAGAAAGTGGACGACGAAATCGAGTACGGACTCCAGCAGCTCCGCGAAATCTACGCCGTATGCTCCAAGGACAGGCGTGAAGATGTGCCGGTGAGCGAACTTCGCGTCGGCTTGAAGTGCGGCGGTTCCGACGGCCTCAGCGGCATCACGGCAAACCCCCTGCTGGGCGTGTTCTCCGACTGGATAGTGGCCCAGGGCGGCACCACAGTGCTCACCGAAGTGCCAGAAATGTTCGGCGCGGAGACCATCCTTATGAACCGCTGCCAGGACAAGGCCACCTTCGACAAGACCGTGGCCCTCATCAACGACTTCAAGGACTACTTCATCAAGCAGGGCATGCCCGTCTATGAGAACCCCTCGCCCGGTAACAAGGCCGGAGGTATCAGCACGCTCGAGGAAAAATCTCTCGGCTGCACCCAGAAATGCGGCAAGAGCATCGTGCGCGGAGTCCTGAAATACGGCGAACGCCTGAGCGTGAAGGGCCTCAACCTGCTGTCCGCCCCGGGCAACGACCTCGTGGCCAGCACCGCCCTCGGCGCCTCCGGCTGCCAGATCGTGCTCTTCACCACCGGCCGCGGCACCCCGTTCGGCAGCTTCGTGCCCACGATGAAGATATCCACCAACACTCCCCTCTTCGAAGGCAAGCCCGGCTGGATAGACTTCAACGCCGGAGTGCTCGCCCAGGACGAATCCATGGACAGCGTCGCCGCCCGGTTCATCGAGACCGTACTTGCGGCAGCAAGCGGAGAGAGAGTTCGCAACGAGGCCAACGGCTACCGCGAGATCGCCATTTTCAAGAGCGGAGTCACACTGTAACAACAATACAATAAATATTATGATCCAAAAACACTACACTGCCCCGCAGGCAGAATGGCTCGAAGCTGAGAACGCCCTCAGTTTCCTTGTAGAGAGCCCCACAGGCGAAATCCCGGAGCTCCAGGATGGAGGTTGGAGCGAAGTATGGTAAAGGAGATATGAATATGAAGAAGATTTACGTTTTCGCGCTCTCAGCGCTCGCAATCATTGCTGTCTCCTGCAACAAGAACACCTTCGACGACGCTCCTTCCGGGACAGTCGTCAAGACCTTCACCGTAGAAGCTCCCGCAAACTCAAAGACCGCCCTCGACGGTATGAGCATCAAGTGGTCTGCCGGAGATGAAATCAACGTCGTGGCCGCCACCACAGGAAATCAGTACACTTTCACCCTCAAAGACGGAGACGGCAGCAGCTCAGCCACATTCTCCGGCACCGTGCTCAGCGAAGACGCTTCAGAGACCAGCTTCGTGGCCGTGTATCCCAATGTAAGCATAAGGCCTGCGTCCCTCCCGATAATCGAATTCGACTCCACTATGGGACGGATCAGGAAGGCGGTAAAAGACGGTTTCGACCCCGCCCAGAGCGTGCTGACAGCTGTTCTTGACAACGGAAAATTCTCATTCCGCCACGGCTCCGCATACTTCAAGATCCAGGTCTCCGAAGAGAATATCGATTCCCTTGTCCTCCAGACGAGCAACGCCCGATTCAGCGGCAGGCCCAAGTACAACGAAGACGGCAGCTACAACAATATTGAAGGCGCGAAGGACGATGTAGTGCTTGCCCCGGCATCAGGGACTCTCGAGATGGGAGCCACCTATTTCATTCCTGTGCTCTGCAAGAATTCCACCATCAAGGTCCTTACCCTGAAAGCCTACAACCACAACGGAAAAAGCACGTCCTTCTCTACGGAAAAGAAGAGCACGGTCAAACTCGAACTCGGCAAGGTCTATGACCTCGGATGCCCCGACGTCAGCGTGGATCCTGTCGTCAATGTACTCACAAGCAGCGTGACCGGCATTCCTGCTACGGAAGCGACCGGCCTCACACTTGCCGGCGCATATTCAGTCCGCAACGGTTCCGACAGCGACGTGACCGTGACCTGCGACGGCACCGTCATCACTGCGGCCACCATTGCGGGTGGCACTGTCACATACAGCATCTCCGCCAACACGGGCGCTGCCCGCGACGGTTGGATCGGCCTCCAGACCGCAGGCAAAGAAGTCAGCAAGATCACGATGTCCCAGCTTGCAGCCGGCGCCTCCGAGCACTATGTATGGGATTTCTCTTCGGACGAATGGCAGGCGGAGTTTGCCAAATACGGCAAGGTCAATTCAGACATCACCAACTGGAACCTCACCTACGACTACCTCACAATCGTGTCCACGGCCAAGAGCAAGTACAATACCACCTTCTTCCAGTGGGGAGGGAAAGGCAGCACCTCCGACCGTTATGCCACATTCACGGCAAGCGGCCCCGGCACCCTGGCCGTCACCGCATCCAACACCGGAAGCAGTGAAGACCTGACGCGCAAAGTCACCGTCAAGGTAGGTTCCGGATCCGAGGTCAGCAAAGAGGCCGGCACAGTAGCCTCCAATCCTACGGTCTGCACATTCGACATCGCAGGCGGCGTGGTCAAAATCTACCCCACAGGCAATGCGCTACGCTTCTACAAGATAGAATTCACCGGGAAATGAGGAATAATATGAAAAAAGCATCATTATACACAACTCCCTGTTGTGAATCCATCGCCACGCTTGAGGCCGCTGCCCTTCTCGGGGGCAGTGACCTCACAGACAACGGCGCCGGGGACCTCCTCACGGGAGGCGAAGAATACACATTCTAAAGCATTGCAAAGATGAAAAAGACATTTATTGCCCTAATTGGCATCGCTGCAATGGCCTTTGCCTCCTGCCAGCCCAAAGAGCTGGCGGTGAGCACCCCTTCCACGCCCGGCGTACGGGAGGTCGCCGTGACCCTTTCCGCCGCGCAGCCCGCGACCCGCACCTTCATCGAAGCCGTGCAGGAAGGCTGGCAGCCCAAGTGGCACAAGGGCGATTCCCTGACCGTGACCTACCTTGAGGGCGACGACTATGCCCCCCAGAAGGGCTTCGGCAACAATGCAGAAGACGGAATCACCGGCAGTTTCTCCGGTTCCGTGGAACTTGCCGACGGCACCCACTCCATCTATGCCTTCTACCCCAGGGAGATGAAGGACGGGCGCAGCGGCAGCACATTCAAGTTCAAGCTCCCCGCAGAGCAGAATCTGCCCGGCCTGGGCACTTTCGACCCGGCCGCAGACTTGCTCGTGTCCGGAGCCACCCAGATCACGATTGCCGACGGCAAGCTCGTCGATGCCGCCCCGCTCGATTTCACCCGTATGCTGGCAGTTGCCAAAGTGGTGATTGCCGACGGCACCAAGGCCGGCGTGCTGGGCGGGAAGAAGATCAGGAGCGTCACGCTCAAATCTTCCGCCGCCACCCTGACCGGACGCCTGTCGGTGGACATTCTCAAGACTGAAATCACCGCCTGGGAAGGCAAGAGCAGCTACAACTATGTGACCGCATCTTATGAAGGCGACGACTGGACGGCCGACGGCCAGACCGGAGCGTTCGTCATCATCAACCCCACCACCCTGGCCGCCGGCACCACCATCACCGCCGAAGTCGTGACCGACGACAGCAGCATAGAGATTTCCCGCAGCGCCACCCTAAGCCAGGCGGTTTCCTTCGTCCCCGGGAAGATCAACACCCTGAAGTTCGTCATCGACGACAGCGACATAGAGCAGAGCACCGGAATCGTGCCCACGGTATGGGACTTCTCCCAGGCCGGATGGCAGGAAGCGTTCGCCAAGTACGGAAAAGCCGAGACTGACATCACTGGCTGGAACCTGACCCTTGACAACCTCACCATCTATTCCACGGAAAAGAGCAAATACAGCACCAGCTACTTCCAGTGGGGCGGCAAGAGCGACGGATCCAACCGCGTGATGAAGTTCACCGCCAACACGGCAGGCAAACTGACGGTATGGTCATCCAACACCGGCAACAGTGAGGATCTCACGCGCCTTGTCAACGTGAAGTCGGGCAACTATGCAGCTTCCGTCCCCGGCGGCTCCGCCAATACGGGTGCCCCTTCCGAGTGCATATTCAAGAACGTTCCCGCGGGCGAGGTCAGCATCTACCCGACCGGCAACGGACTGAGGTTCTACAGGTTGAAATTCACCGGCGAGGTGGCAGAGGTGGCTCCGGGTCCGGATCCCGAGCCGGAAACCGGCGGCAACCTCGAGTGCACCACTCCTCCTGCGGCCGGCACCGTGGACCACACCGTCCTCTACGGCTATGCCAAGCAGGGCAACGTGACCGGAGGCGAAGGCGCGTCATCGGGCAACATCCTCCATTTCAACAACGGCAAGGCCCTCCAGACCTGGCTGCTCGACCGCGCGAAGAGCGAGAAGAAAGGGGACCACTCCCCCGTCACGATATGGCTCAGCGGCACTTTCGGACCCGAGGACGGGCGCGATTTCAGCGCTGCCCATCCCTGGTTCGACGTGAAGGAAGTCAGCAACCTGAGCTTCTACGGCACAGACAGTTTCGTCATGGACCGTATCGGCATCTTCTGCGTGCGGGCCAGCAACATCATCATCCGCAACATCAACTTCCAGCAGCCCAAGGCCAACAACGGCGCAGACGCCGTCAGCATGCAGGAATGTGACGGAGTGTGGGTCGACCACTGCACCTTCACCTCCCTCAACCAGACCAAGGATTACGAGGACGGCAGTACCGACGTCACCCATGGAACCAAAAACGTGACCGTGAGCTGGTGCCACTACATCAAGACGCAGAAGAGCTGCCTCGTGGGCCACTCCAACAACCAGAGCAGCGACGTTTCCATCACCGCCACCTTCCACCACAACTGGTTTGACCAGTCGTCTTCACGCCATCCCCGCGTCCGTTTCGGCCGGGCCCACGTCTACAACAACCTGTATGACGGATGCACCACCTACGGCGTAGGTTCGGCATACGGAGCAAAGGTGCTTGTCGAATACAACTACTTCGACGGCGTTCAATTGCCTACCGACATCTGTACCTATCCCGCCAAGGAGAGCAACGAATCCAACCTCCAGGGCTCCGTGGCAGGATACCTCTACCCCACGCAGAACGTGTACGCCAACCGTCCCGCCAAGGCAAAGGACCCGTACCCGCTGAGCAACGTCAAGTACACGTCCTACAACGGCAGCACCATCACTCCCCTCACCTACGACGACTTCAAGCCAGCCTACGACTACGTCGTGACGGCAGCGGAAGACGTGCCCGCGGTGGTGAAGGAACACTCCGGCTACGGCAAACTCGGCTGGGCTGATGCGCCCGTCGCCGTGAACAACGGCGGCATCACCGAATTCAACGGCAGCGATCCGGACAACCCCGACAATCCCGACATTGAAGATCCGGACGACCCCGGCACGCCACAGACCGGCGAAGGAGCCCACACCCACGTGTTCTACTACGACTCCAAGAGTGCGGCCCAGAACCTCACCGACGGTGCGGCCGGCAGTTATTTCACCGCCAGCGCTAAAGCCGACCTCTCAAGCAACTATTCCCAGAATTTCAATCCCTGGACCATAGGGGACTATACTTCCACCAAGGGAGTCAAGCTCAACAGCTCCGGAGCCGTTTCATTCACCACCTCCCAGACCCTGAATTCTACGGTCCAGTTCTGGTTCATACGCAAATCGAGCAGCGCTGACACCGCCAAGATCCAGATTGTCCCGGACGGCGGCACTGCGCAGGAGTTCCCCACTCCATACGACACGCTGGGAGATTCCGGTGTGCTCCAGCTTGAGAAAGGCACCCATTACACCATTAAGCAAAAGAGCAGCGAGCAGGCCCTGCTGCTGGTCATAGTCAACGAAAGTGAATAAACTAACATAGATATGGAAAGATTAAACCGTACTACCGCCCCCCAGGCGAAACGCTACACTGAAAAAGTAATCCAGTTCGGAGAAGGCAACTTCCTCCGCGCATTCATCGAATGGATCATTTGGAAAACCAACCAGAAGACCGATTTCGACGGCTCCGTGGTCGTGGTCCAGCCCATCGAGAAAGGCATGGTCAGCTGGCTCAACGAGCAGGACGGCCTCTACCACCTCAACCTCCAGGGCCTCCAGAACGGAGAGCCCGTGGACAGCGTGGATCTCATCGACGTGATCAGCCGCGGCATCAACCCCTACGAGGAGTTCGACGCCTACCTGAAACTCGCGGAACAGGCCGAAATGCGCTTCGTGATCTCCAACACCACCGAAGCAGGCATCGCATTCGATCCTTCCTGCAAGCTGGACGACGCCCCCGCATCCTCCTATCCCGGCAAGCTCACCCAGCTGCTCTACCACCGCTGGGAGTACTTCAAGGGCGACAAGAGCAAGGGATTCATCATCTTCCCCTGCGAACTGATTTTCGAAAACGGAAAACACCTGAAGGAATGCATCCGGCAGTACATCGACCTCTGGAAGCTTCCTGAAGGATTCCGCACCTGGTTCGAAGAGAGCTGCGGCGTCTACAGCACCCTCGTGGACCGCATCGTGCCCGGCTATCCCCGCGACACCGCCGCCCAGCTCTGCGAAAGGGTGGGCTACCAGGACAACCTCCTCGACAAGGCGGAGATCTTCCACCTCTGGGTCATCGAGGCCCCGAAGGAAGTAGCCGCCGAGTTCCCTGCCGACAAGGCCGGCCTCAACGTGCTCTTCGTGCCCAGCGAGGCGCCCTACCACGAGCGTAAGGTCACCCTGCTCAACGGCCCCCACACCGTGCTGTCTCCGGTCGGCTACCTCAGCGGACTTGACACCGTGAAGCAGTGCTGCGAGGATCCCGAAGTGGGCCAGTATGTCAAGAAGGTCATGTTCGACGAACTCCTCCCCACCCTCAACCTTCCGAAGGAAGAGCTGGAGAAATTCGCCGCAGACGTGATGGAGCGCTTCCGCAATCCTTTCGTGAAGCATTTCGTGACTTCCATCATGCTCAACTCCTTCCCCAAGTTTAAGACCCGCGACCTTCCCGGCCTCAAGACCTATCTGGAGCGCAAGGGAGAGCTGCCCGTGGGCCTGGTGCTCGGCCTTGCAGCCATCTGCACCTACTACAAGGGCGGCAAGAGGGGTGACGACGAAATCGTGCCCAACGACGACCCGAAGATCACCGGACTTCTCCAGGAACTCTGGGCCACCGAAGATCCCGCAAAGGTTGCGGACGGCGTGCTTGGAGCAGAATTCATCTGGGGCGAAGATCTCCGCGCCATCCCCGGCCTCCAGAGGCTGCTCGGCAAGGCTCTCGCCCTCATTCAAATGGAAGGTATGCGTTCTGCCGTCAGGGCAATAATCTAGTCTTATGAGCACACAGAAGAAATTGATGACCAATTGGCGCTGGTGGCTGTGCAGCCTGCTGTTCGTGGCCACCACCGTCAACTATCTCGACAGGCAGGTGCTCTCCCTCACCTATGAGGAGTTCATCAAGCCCGAGTTCCACTGGACCGACGCCAACTACGGCACCATCACCAGCTTCTTCTCCATCTTCTACGCAATCTGCTGCCTGTTCGCCGGCAAGTTCGTGGACTGGATGGGCACCAAGAAGGGCTACCTGATCGCCATAGGAGTGTGGTCCGCTGGCGCCTGCCTCCACGCCGCCACCGGCTGGGCCACAGCCCACATCTCCGGCCTCGACTCCGTGGCCGCGATGCGCGCCGTGGAAGCCGGATCGAACATCGCCCTTGCTGTATCCACGACCTCGGTCTACCTGTTCCTTCTTTGCCGAGGCATACTCGCCCTCGGTGAGGCCGGAAACTTCCCTGCCGCAATCAAGGTCACTGCCGAGTACTTCCCGAAGAAGGACCGCGCTTTCGCGACCTCCATCTTCAATGCGGGCGCATCGGTCGGCGCCCTGGCAGCTCCCTTGCTCATACCGCCGCTGGCCGTCAAGTTCGGCTGGGAGATGGCATTCATCATCATCGGCGGACTGGGCTTCATCTGGATGTTCTTCTGGGCCTTCATGTACGACAAGCCGGAGAAGAGCAAGAGGGTGAACGAGGCCGAGCTTGAGTACATCCACCAGGACGACGCCGAGGAGGCAGCCGCAAAGGCCGCAGTCGCCGAAGAAAAGAGCATTCCTTTCCTGAAATGCTTCAAGTACAGGCAGACCTGGTCTTTCATCGCCGGCAAGTTCTTCACCGACGGCGTGTGGTGGTTCTTCCTCTTCTGGGCGCCTTCATATTTCAGCAACCAGTTCCAGGCTCCGGCCACTTCGCCGCTCGGACAGTGGCTGATCTTCACCCTCTACCTTATCGTCACCGTGATCTCCATCGGAGGCGGATACCTGCCCAAGATATTCGTGGACAAGAAGGGTATGCATCCGTATGCAGGCCGTATGCTTGCTATGCTGATATTCGCCTTCTTCCCCCTCGCCGCTCTGCTTGCCCAGCCTCTTGGCGTGCATTTCAACACTCCCTGGTGGCCGGCAATCCTCATCGGCCTTGCGGGAGCAGGCCACCAGGCCTGGAGCGCCAACCTCTTCTCCACCACCGGCGATATGTTCCCGAAGAGCACCGTCGCGACCATCACCGGCATCGGCGCCATGGCCGGCGGTATCGGCTCCATGATCATCCAGTGGGTGGCGGGACAGCTGTTCACCTATGCCGAAGCACAGGGTGCGGCATTCCACTTCCTCGGCTTCGAGGGCAAGCCGGCCGGCTACTTCATAATGTTCTGCTTCTGCGGACTTGCATACATAATCGCGTGGAGCATAATGAAGTCCCTCGTGCCCAAATACAAGCCTGTTGAAGTCTGATGATGGATTCATTGCGTAAACTTATTGTTGTCTGCCTTGCAGCCGGGATTCTTCTTCCCGGCTGCAAGCAGCCTTCAGACGGCCCGGAGACGCCCTCCGCCCCGGCGGCTCCCGAAGGCCTGACAGTCAGGGGCACCACCGAGACATCCGTGACCGTGCAGTGGAATCCCGCGGAGGGAGCCACATCCTACGAATGGAAGGTCGCTCTGGGCAGCGAAACCGCTGCTTCCGGCAGCGTGACCAAGCGAAACGTGACGGCCGAAGGCCTGAAGCCGGGCACCGCATATACATTCAGCGTGCGCAGCATGGGTGCCGGCACCAGTTCGGATTTCAGCAGCATAGGCTTCACAACGACGGGCAGCAGCCAGCCGGACGTGCCGGCAGCCGATGCCGTGTGCGTCGACGCTCCCCTTGTGCTGAAACTGGATTCCGCCCCGGTGCTTGGCAGCAGCGGCTGCATCAAGGTCTTCACCTCAGAGGGCAAGGAAGTGGACATGATAGACCTTGCCGACCTCTCCGGGGTGAGCATACGCGAAGACGGATGCATGATCCCTAAGGCCGCGCTTGGGAAGGAAAGCAAGTTCAACACTTTCATGGACGCCATGCGCTCCGGCAAGCGCTACCGCGTGGAGCACTACACTCCCCTGCGCGTAAAGGGCAACAAGCTGGAAATCAAGCTCCACAACAACGTGCTTGATTTCGGCCGCAGCTACTACGTGACCGTGGACCAGAGCGTTGCCGGAAAGGCGGTGGAAAAGGGCGAATGGACATTCACCACCAAGTCAAAGCCCGCCGGGCCGGTCTATAGCGTGCTGCAGGACGGAAGCGGAGACTTCTGCACCGTCCAGGGCGCGCTGACGCATGTATCTTCGCTGGACAAGAATGCCGAAGCCACCGTAGAAGTGGGCAAGGGCACTTTCAACGAGATGCTTTTCCTTCGCGAGAAGAACAATCTCACAATCAAGGGCGCTTCCGCCGAGGGCACCGTCATCTCCTACCCCAACAACGAAAGCTACTGCTCCGGGAGCGGCGCAAGCGCCACATCCCTGCCCTCCAGGGGCGGCGAAGTCGGCGTCCCCGGCGGCCGCGGCCTCTTCCTTGCCGAAAGCTGCGACAACCTGACGATAGAGAACCTCACCATCGAGAACAGTTTCGGGGAGCAGAAAGGCCAGGCGGAGACTATCTACTTCAACTCCTCCGGCAAGATGGTCATCGAAAGCTGCCGCCTCCTCTCCTGGCAGGACACCTTTCTGACCAAAGGGAAGGTCTGGGTCCACAACTCCCTGATTGCAGGGCACGTGGACTTCATATGGGGATATCCCGAAGCCTGTCTTTTCGAGAATTGCGAGATACGCTCCCGCGCGGCCGGCTACATAGTGCAGGCGCGCATCGAGAGCGCATCCAGCAAGGGGTTTGTGTTCCTGAATTGCAAACTCACCGCTGAAAGCGGCGTGAAAGACGGGTCAATGTATCTTGCCCGCTCCGGCGGCGACAGCAGCAAATACGACAACGTGACCTATATCGGCTGCACTATGTCCCCTGTCATCGCCGCAACCGGATGGTACACTTCTCCGGCTCCGACCCCGTCCAAGCCCACGGCCACTTCCGGATGGAAGGAATACGGCAGCGTGGATCCGAACGGGAAGCCGGTCACGGGGCACAATTCCTACGGATTGGTGCTCAGCGCGGAAGAAGCCGCGCAGTACTCATCCCGCCAGGCCGTGCTTGGCTGGTAAACAACAACATGAGCTTATGAGCAGCAATCGCGAAATCTGGCTGGACTGGTTGCGCGTGACCGCGTGCTTCCTGGTGATGGCAACCCACAGCTGCGAGCCCTTCTACCTGGGTGGTGAGGGCTCGCTTATCCTCACCAAGGCCGACGCGCTATGGGTGTCGGTGCTGAATGTCATTCCGCGCGCCTGCGTGGCGCTTTTCGTGGTGGCATCGAGCTACCTCCAGTTCCCGCTCGGATACCCCACGAAAGAATTCTTCAAGCGGCGTGCGCTGCGCATCCTGCCGCCTTTCCTGGTGTGGAGCGTGGTCTATGCCCTTATCTGGGGTGAACCGGTGCAGAATTTCAAGGACCTGCTGCTGAATTTCAACTATGCCGCGGGCCATTTGTGGTTCGTGTATATGCTACTGGGCATCTACCTGCTGATGCCACTCCTTTCTCCGTGGGCACGCAAGGTGGGCAGGAAGGAACTCCTGTTCTACCTTGCGGTCTGCCTCTTCACCACGGCAATTCCTTTCATCCGCCAGTGGGCAGGCGGGGCCGCTCCCGTCATCTATGGCCCTTCCGGTATTCCCAACACCGCCAAGTACCCGCTCTGGGGCGAAGCGAGCTGGAACAGCTACGGCCTGTTCTACTATTTCAGCGGCTTCATCGGCTACCTGCTTCTCGGCCTCTACTTCAAGAAGTTCGTGGGCCGTATGTCCGCAGGGCGCACAATAGCGATCGCCACCCCTCTTTTCCTTGCAGGATTCGCGGTCTGCAACGCCGGCTTCCTCACCCGCGTGTGGGCCGACTGCGGCGGAGAATTCCCCGTTGAAGGCCCCGTAGGGCTCGCAGCCCTTTGGGAAGGCCCCTGGCTCAACGACACCCTTGGCGTCGCCCTTATGGTAGTTGCTTGGATGCTGCTCTTCCGCCTCATACAGAACGGCGGGGCTTTCTATGAGATAGTACTCGTGCCGGTCAGCAAGGCAAGCTACGGCATGTACCTGTGCCACATGGTGATACTCGGCGCCATCTCCGGATGGCTTCGGGGCGCCCTTGGCCTGGGGGCTGAAGGGGTGCTTGGGATCTGGACCACTCCGGTGCAGATACTCGCCACCGCCATATTAAGCTTCACCGCCTCGGCAATCTTCTGCATACTCGTGCAAAAGATTCCCAAGGCGGGTCGCTGGATTGCAGGATAAGGTCTGTCCTATCTCATTTCGGTGTAGCCGAACTTGTCCATGTCGCCATAGTCGAGGTTCTCCCCGGCCATGCCCCAGATGAACATGTAGTTGGAGGTGCCGGCGGCGGCGTGGATGCTCCATTCGGGAGACATTATGGCCTGCTCGTTTGCCATCCACACAAGGCGCTCCTGCTGGGGCTCACCCATGAGGTGGCAGATCATATTGCCCTCGGTCACGTTGAAATAGAAATAAGCCTCGATGCGGCGGGAGTGGGTGTGGGCGGGCATGGTGTTCCACACGCTGCCCGGCTTGAGTTCGGTAAGGCCCATCTGCAGCTGGCAGGGACCTTCCTCGAGCACATTGGCCACGATGAGCTGGTTGATGACTCGGTCGTTGCTGTCTTCCATCTTTCCGGCAGGGAACGAATTGGACTTGAGGGAACCTTTGCGGCCCTCGATCGTCACGAGCTGGGTCTTGTAGGCCTTGTGGGCGGGAGCGGAGTTGATGTAGAACTTTGCGGGATTCTTGGCGTCCTTGCTCCTGAACACGACATCTTTGTTGCCGCGCCCCACATACAGGGCATCCTTGAACTTGAGAGTGTAGCTCTTTCCGTCCACCACCACGACGCCTTCGCCGCCCACGTTGATGACGCCGAGTTCCCTGCGCTCAAGGAAGTAGTCGGCCTTGAGAGGGTCGATGGTCTCAAGCTTGAGGTCTTTGGTGGCAGGCACCGCGCCGCCGAAAATGAAGCGGTCGTAGAGGGAATAAGTTAGACGGATCTCGTCGGCGACCATCACCTCGGGCATCAGGAAACGGGCCCTCAGGGTTTCGGTGTCGTAGTGCTTGGCATCCTCGGGATGGCAGGCGGTCTGGATTGTGTACTTTGTAGTCTGTGCGCTCATGGCGATTGTGCTAAGCAGCAGTGCTGCGGTCAATATTGTTTTCATAAGATGATTTGATTATTCTTCTGCGGTTGAAAATGGCCATCACGGTCGTGCCGGCAACAAGTATGCCGCCGCCTATCCACTTGAAGTCGTGGACGAGGTGGAAGATCACCCAGGAGAAGATGCTGGACGCAAAGTCCAGGCTGCCTCCCTGGAAGCCTTCGGGGATGGCCACTGCGGCATCGCCCGTGCGGGCATAGACATCCTGAGCGGCCAGGGTGAACCAGGGGGCCAGATCCGTGACGAAATACAGGCCCACGGTAAGCGCCACAAGTCCCACGATGAAGGTCTTGACCACGTTGCCCTTGGTAATGGGCAGCACGGCCGGGAACACGTAGAACATGCCGGCAAGCGAAGCCAGCGGCAGGAATTCATTGCCGGGCAGTATCACCGAAAGCAGTATGGTCACGGGGATGAGCAGGAGCGACACCACGAGGGTCGTCGGGTGCCCGATCACAAGGGCGGGACTCATACCGATGTTGATGCCGGCAGAATTCTTGAACTTGCGGGACACCAGGTCCTTGGTCGCCTCGGCGATGGGCTTGAGTCCTTCGATGAAAAGGGATGTGATGCGGGGAATGAGCTCCATCACGGCGCCCATCTTGATGCCCAGGCCAAGGATCTTGGGAATATTCTGGACGATCTCTCCCCAGCTGCTGCAGGATAGGCAGCCGATCAGGATGCCCACCAGCACGCCGAGGAAAAGCGGCTCGCCGAGGATGCCGAATTTCTTCTTCATCCCCTCGGCGTCGATGTCCAGCTTACCAAAGCCGGGAATCTTGTCCAGGCACCAGTTCACGCCCTCTGCAAACGGCACGAAGCTCTGGCAGAAAGGCTGGGGGATGCTGATTCCGTCGAGGTCTTTATAATAGGACTGGAACTTCTTCGTGGTGAGGTCTGCCATCACGAGGGTTATGACGAAGCATATGATGGCCGCGAAAAAGCCCCACCAGATGCTGTCGGTGGCATAAAACACCACGGCGCCTATGAATGCGAAATGCCAGTAGTTCCACAGGTCGATGTTGATGGTGTTCGTGGCCTTGACCAGCAGCAGCAGAATGTTGATGCCGAGGCACACCGGGATGATGAAGGCACCGACGGTGGTGTTGTAGGCCACGGAAGCGGCCGCCGGCCAGCCCATGTCGAAGATTCCGAGATGGAGGTCATAGATCTCCGTCATGGTCTTGAGCGGGGCGCCCATGCTGGAAGTCAGCAGGGCCGTCACGACGCTCAGGCCCACGAAGCCCACGCCCACGAGAAGGCCGCTCTTCAGCGCCTTTCCGAACTTGATGCCTATGCAAAGCCCGAGGATGGTGAAGAGCACCGGCATCATCACCGCCGCCCCCAGTCCGATTATATAACTGAATACTTGTTCCATATCTTAACTGTCGATGCTGCCGGCTCCGGCCCGGGAATCGTCGCTGCGCGACCCCTCCCATAAATGGGCCCCTCCCTCTTATGGTGCCGAGGGTGGCACAGATTCCCGGGCCGGAGCCGGCAGCATTAAATTATTTG
>JAEEGF012507611.1_pt1 | contig 25338 bp, 20 predicted proteins | sample 9134171 | NCBI WGS metagenome assembly JAEEGF01 (sample SAMN16246542, study PRJNA631951) | gut metagenome | biome: gut microbiome; feature: rumen; material: AP-attached | host: Bos | place: Iran: Karaj | collected 2018-10 | reverse complement strand
ATAATATTATATATTATTTATATTATTATATATTTATTAACATATAATACCGACTATTTTACCCTCTCGGCCATCATCTGCACTATGGAAACACCTTAATGTCACAAAGTCACATGTCACAACGTCACATTTTTCGTTTTCCTACGCTGGCAGGGGTGTAAACATGCCTTTTTGGCGTAAACATGTCTTTTATTGGCATAAACAGGGTTTCTGTTGGTGTGAACATGGTTTCTACGAACATAGACATGATTTCTACAAACGCAAACATAGCGTCTACAAACGCAAAAATGGCATCTACAACCGAAAACATGGCTTCTACGGGGCGTAACCATGCTTCTACGGACGTAAACTTGCCTTCTATCGGCGTAAAAGAAAAACGGAGGTACAGGTTTTTGATTCCATGTACAATAAGCATCAAAGCAATCCGTTTGCAGGTGACGGTTCCTGTATTCATGGACGGTGCAGACCAGCAGACGGAGTATGAATACGACGAAAATGGTAATCTGACGAAAGATTTAAACAAGAATATTTCGCGTATTACGTATAATTTTCTAAATTTGCCCAAAGAAATATTGATGATATGCATTATGAATAAAATACTATTATTATTTATGGCATTCTTCACTGGTATGGGTGTTTATTGCAATGATTCTATTCTTGTAAACAAAGAATGGACAGAAAGGATAACTATATTTGTTAATGAAACAAGTTTGGACTCAATAGGAGAAAATCCTATAATTGAAAATAATGGTATTAAGTGTGGCTATGATGGGTGTAAGAAGATATTTTTTTTAAGTGACCATAGATTCAAATATGTAAAACCAAATGGTGACGTTCATTTAGGCACTTGGACAGTTAAAGATAATTTTTTGACTATTAGATTTAAAAAGAGGGTTAAAGGCCATAAAAAATGCAACAAATTTATGATTAAATATAAACAAAAGGAATATCCTACACTCTATTTATTTGCAAAAAATCGATTTGTTTGCTATGTATTTTGCAATTATAAATCAGGCTTCGGTGATTCGCTTCTTGGAAATCAGAAGAAATAGTTCTGGCAAGGTGCATTCAACTTCATGGACGGGGCAGACCTGCAGGCAGAGTTCGAATACGACGAAAATGGTAATCTGACGAAAGATTTAAACAAGAAAATTGCGTATTACGTATAATTTGCTAAATATCCTGTTTACCCTATTAGGATGACTAATTCTTAAATTAGTAGTGCTATTATAAAAAGAGAGTAAATAGTAGAATAAATATATAAGTTACACGTTAATTGTTTATGGCAGTAATACAAGGATACGAATTTGCAGATAATATTGTCTTTGAGACCAAGGTGGACAAAGAACACGGAACAATAGAATTGTTCTACGATGACTTATTTGCGATAGGGAAGGGTTGGATTGGAAACCCCGGCCGGCTTATTATTTCTAATTGGCAAGAAGCTTCTTATCGAAAAGACAGTCTTCAGAGAAGTGAATATGTTGGGATTGATGACAACTTTCCTCTTATTGATATAATACTAAGGGCAGTTTATGGTAACGATTCACTTGTCTTATATGTCTTAAGTGATGTGGATAGTTACTTCATTAAATTTGTCCGTCCAGAAGTAAGCGTTGTATTATCAGATATGACAGACTTTACTAATATCTTTAAAGAAAGAATCCCCTTTGGCACATTAAGAAAAGATGACGCTTTTTCTATTCGAATCCCTAAGGTAACGAGCTTAGATGAATTAATGTGTTATCTATCGGAAAGATGTCATTTCCCTAAGTATATAAAGCTTTCTTGTAACACGCTTGCTTCTGAACTTCGTGATTCTAATTGGGAGCATTGCTATATTACCACAATAATATATCATGAAGACTTATCTGCGCTAGAAGAGGATGCTTTCAACAATTATATCAAGTTTATATGGGAATGTAGAAAATTCTTTTACCACATGTTTTTTGTTTTCACGTCAACTGATTATGATAAGGTGGGATCAGGGGGACGGTTCTGATAATTCTCTTTCGTTAGTTCCCTTTTCCCCTTCTGGAAAATTTGGAAGTATAAGAATAAAAGTATATCTTTGCCCTGTATAACGGAAAACCGCGCATGATACTATGGCAGACCAATCTATATACATAAATATAATATCGTCTGAGGCATACGGCGGTGTTAGAACGATGGCATTTCCGTTCGGCAAGAGCGGAATGGCCAATTCTCTCTCTGCATTCTTGTGCTCCGAAAGGAGCGGTGGAATGAACTATTTGGAAGAAAAATCAAGACTTGTCCCTTAGATTTTTTTGTATCACTTAAACAAGTAAATCTATGAATAAATTAATGTTTCTTTTATATAAAAGTAAAATGAGGACTATAAAAGTATTGTTTATGCTATTGCTGATAACATCACAATCTGCATTCGCATTTGACAAAAAGGTAGATACCATTGTGGTAAACCACGCTACTTGTCAAGTATTACAAATTATAGTTACAATAGAAAACACCGATAGTGAAGCTTTGTGGATATGGTTCGATAGTCAAGACTATGGGCAAGATTACCGCAAAGCCATCAAGTACTATTTAATGAAGCCAAAAGGCGATTTCTCCATTTTTAATATAGGAACCGAGCCTGAAATGGTAGGGGATTGGTGGCATCCCAGTGCGCCAAAAGATTGTTTTGTCAAATATTTGGAGCCAAATCATTCTTTTACGATAGTGCTTTACAAAGAAATCAGCCCAACACTTGACTGTAGTGATTGTCATAATGTCATCAGAGGTGTTAGGATTTTTAGTAATCAACAAATAAAAGATAACTGTCCAGGAATAGAAGAGCCATATAGTATAAAGCGTATTTCTTACCCACATAATGTTATTGCGATTTCTATAAATGGCCTCGAAAAAAAAGAATAAATAACAAACAGAAAGGAGTGAAATAAAGATGATAAAAAAAGCGTTAGTGATTCTGCTTATGTTTGCGGCAGGCTGGGGAATGGCCATGCTCTTCTTTATATCTTAAATGGAGGAGACCATCACGGTGCTAGTCACCAAACACCTTTAATAGGTTTAAAAGAACTGAATACTATTTTAAAAGAAATGATATTAAAATCTAAGCAAGAAACCATTATAAACATGCAGGAATAATGAGATTTAAATTAGTGATATATTTACTGCTTTTCCCTTTTTTCACTTCATTCTCGCAAGATGTGATAAAAGTAGATACTGTACACATGGAATGGCAAAGTCATATAGGTGGCATAGTCTATAGAATGACCAGTTACATGATTACAAACAATTCTGACAAGAATTATATCACTTGGGTTTCACCGATAGCATCATGTAACAAAGCTACAGACATTATACACGATTTCTTTTTCAAAGTACATGGAGATTTCAGTCTCCTTCAGTTCTATTATGAAGGATTGTTGAATAATCAAGATGCTACGATTGGATATACATTCATAAAAAAAATAAAGCCTAAAGAAACTTTTACATATAATGTAATCTGCCTCAAAAACACTTATAGGAAAGATTTGGGCATTGTTTTTTTCTCTCAAGATGTTGTTGAGAAGCATTTAAGGGTGAAGTTGGATGATTCTTTGTTCTATAAAATGGATAGTGTTATCATGGGACAGAACTATCTTTTTAGCCAATAATGATATTTTTTCTAAATTTGCCAAAAGAAATCATGTTTATGGACGGTTCTTATATCCACTATACCTATGATGCTGCGGGGACGTTGCTCCGCAAGGGCTATTATGTCGGTGAGGAACTGGAACAGGATTCAACTCTCATTGACTATTGCGGCAACTACGTTTACGAGAACGGCACGTTGAAGACGATTCTCATAGAGGGTGGATATATTACTTTCGACAGCAGCAACCAGCCGGTGTATCATTTCTACCTGAAAGACCATCTGGGCAACAACCGCGTGGTGGCCAACGTCAGCGGGCAGGTGGAGCAGGTGAACCACTACTATCCCTATGGCGGTCTGATAGCAGAGTCGACGGGCGGCGATGTGCAGCGGTATAAGTACAACGGCAAGGAGCTGGACCGCATGCTTGGCCTCGACTGGTACGACTATGGCGCACGACACTACGACGGGGCATTGACTATGTGGAGAACCATGGACCCGCTGTGCGAGAAGTATTATAATATCAGTCCGTATGTGTATTGCGGAAATAATCCGATTAATGCGTTTGATCCGGATGGGAGAAAAGTTATACCAGCTCATGTTACCAGTAATGGAACTACTTATTATAGAAGTCCAACAGAATTCCGACAGGCAATGATAGTGTTTGGGAAAACAACTTTTGGACGTCAAATATTAGCTGATTTTACTCCAAAAGGAAGTACAGTTTTCGGAGTAAAAGGCAATGGCCGTTATTCTGATTATGATTTGTATATCCATGAATTTGATTATACGAATTTAGGAGAACAGGCTGCAATGTTGTCAAATGGTGTGGGAATTGTAAATGGACAAACACAGCTAAATTCAACAAATGAAAACAAACCAAGATTTGATGTAATAATCGATGCACAATTGGGAACTTATGAGCTATTAGAGACTATTTGTCATGAGTTTTGTATTCACCTATCTATCTATTCTGAAGTTTTAGAAAAGTATATTAAAACTGGTGACTTTCATGATGTTAGAAAAGAGTGGAATAAAGAGTCTGGAAAGCAGCAACATAAAGATCTTTTAAAAGCTGAACGGAGTAAATTAAAAGGAACTGGTAATTATTACAATACAGTTAATGAACTGATGAAAATTTTTCCTGACTTTAAAAAATACATTGACCAAAAACTTGATTTTTATGAAAAGGAATATAATTATTAGAATTGTTGGGCTCTTTTTGTCTTTATATGTATTATTCTCATGCGAATACAAAACCAATATTAGGAATGAAGATATTTTTATTCCTAATATCGATGTGGAATACTATTCTGTGAAATATAAAAAAGACTCAATTGTTATTGCAGAAAAGGCAAAAATAAAAAAATATGAATATCGCGCAGATACAACTATTTTTAAAGGAATAGTAACATCGGATAAAACAATTGTGTTCGTTAAGAAAAATGGAGAATACTATTTGAATCAGGACGGATATAGCGAACTGTTTATGTCAAATATGGTTCTTTATTCTGATAGCACTTATTGCAATAGCATGATGAATGGTCTTCCTCATTCAATAAAAATACGAGAAGTGAAAGACTCTCTATACGAATCAACGTTATATTTTAATTTAACAGAAACTCATAGAAATCCTCTTCTTGTATTGCTATATGATCATTCTTACAGAATTCGCAACATCAAGTATGGCTCTATTTTTGTTGACTATACTATTCAAGAATAACAAAACATAAGATTAGAATGAACACACATTTCCCTGTTTGCGAGTTCCATTTTATATGGAAATTATTTTGCAGGAATGGAATAATAATGTATCTTTGCGATGTATAATGGAAAACCGCACATGATACTATGGCAGACCAATCTATATACATAAATATAATATCGTCTGAGGCATACGGCGGTGTTAGAACGATGGCATTTCCATTCATCAAGAACGGAATGGCCAACCCTCTCGACATTCTTGTGCTCCGAAAGGAGCGGCAGAATGAACTATTTGAAAGAAATATTCAAACCTGTCCCCATGATCCTCCTAATCCTTGTGGAAATTGCAATTAATGCCTGATCATGCTCTAATTAATGCCTGATAATGCTCTAATTGATGCCTAGTTACACGCTAATTAATGCCTGATTAGACCTTCATTGATTAACTAGTTAGAGGGTAATCAGGCATCGATTATAAAATGCGTGTGAAGGCATCGTGACGGCAGAAAGACAAGTGTCACCAAGCATAAGCCATTATCCGTCAGGCGATAGCAAGGTTTAGTGACGAATGAGGGCTGCTGAGCTGCCGGTTTCAAGTTAACGTGAATTCGTCGAACTCACATTACTATACAAAGAGAGGACAGATTGCATGCAATCTGTCCTCTTTGAGTAGAATCGATTGCCTTGACAACAACTGTTCTCGGCAAACCTACCATATGAACCGCTAAAACTAAGATACGATATGTTATTTCTGTAACACCTTGTGGCCGTTGACGATGACAATACCCTTATAGTCGCTGCCTACACACTGGCCATTCAGGTTGTATTTGATGCCTGTCTTCGGAGTTTCAAAGAGCGATTTGATGCCTGTTGGAACGGCCTTCCCATCTTTTAGTTTCAGATAGGCTGTACCGGCAGCCATTTCCTTTGCTGCAGTTACCTTGGTAAATGTATTGAAATCATATCTGTCTGCCGGAGCGAATGTGTAGTAAGACTCGGTCGCATCCAAGGCAGGCAGTGTTGTTGCTTCGGTGCAAGGAATCAGGTAATTCTCATAAGCATCGGGCTCTTTGGTCAGAATAGATGCAGACAAGTAGACAGATGTCTTGCTTTCATCGGTGTATTGGGCGATGACGGCACCGTTAGAAGGAACAGCCTTGGTAGGTGTGTTGGTGGTCTCAACGGTAACTCCGTCGCTGGTCTCTGTCACATTGCTGACATATTTGACGGTAACGGATGTGTAGGCAATATTCAATGGTTTCTTACAGCTGATGACTCTAATATACCCATCAGTAGCCGAGAAACGGATATAGCCTTTGAGTTGTGTGGCTGCCAATCCCTGATTACTCATGAGCTCGTCGGATAGTAGCTGATAGGGCAGTGTAACGGTGGCTGTTTCCGGGATGCCACTAAATGCCTGGTTGCCCACCTCGGTGGCACTCGAGAAGATGATATTGCCGATCGATGAGCAGTCTTTAAACGCTTTCTCAGGAATACTGGTCACAGCCCATGTTGTATAGAAAGCACCGTCTTTGTGTGTTCCCAGTGAGGTACATCCCTCAAAGGCACTTTCACCCATAGTGGTCACATTACCGTTGTTGGAGAATCGCTGGATGCTGGTACAGCCTTTGAACGCCTCTTTTCCCACATTGATGATTCCACCAGTATTGTCTTTCTTACCAAAAAGGATGACATTGCTGATGGTACCAAGTTGTGTCAGGCTGGTGCAGCCGTAGAACGCGCGGTCGCCAAAATAGTTGAGGCCTGCTGCCGCCACACCCGTGCTCAATGTCGTCAGACTAGTGCAACCCTCGAAAGCACTTGCTCCGATTTTCTTCAGGTTGGGGGCATTGCCCACATTGGTCAGCGATGTCTGGTTCTTGAAAGCATTATCGGCAATCTCTGTCACCTGATAGTTCAGGTTGTCGGTAGCAGTTATTTCGCTGGTATAAGCGTTGGGGATGGTTGTCAGCGCATCACTTCCTGAATACCCCAGCAATCTCACGGTACCCACAGACCCTGGCTCGGATGCTGTTAGCACTTCATAGTTGAGTTGTCCGTTTTCTCCTAGGGTCTTGCTGAATACATCGCCAACTTTAAGTGGGTCAATCACCTCGGGGTTGCCACTTGTGGGTATCACCTTGCTGCTGAGCGAGAGTGTTCCGTCCTCGTCAACTGTCAGAATCCAATAGATTGCTCCTTCGTAACGCTGACGAACGGGGTGCGGATTCTTCATGTCTGTGTTATATGAGCATAAGTATACTTTATACTTACCAGGACTAATAGAGGAAGGGGTCTCATCACGATCAAGTTCAATGCTGGGTACATTGTTGCTGTTGTAGTTGGCTGTTGTGGCATAGTTAAGAGCCAGAGCTTTATAGGTGCCTCCTGTAGGACTCTTGAGTTTCACATTATACGTGGGAGCTCCATTTTGACCTTCATATCTAACACCTAAATAACCATTAAACTGAACAGGACCTACGTTGGTGGGATTCCACATATTCAGGATGACCTTGTTCTCCTTGATGCTTATCGTATGATATCCGTCTTTGTTGTTGCCAGTTCCGTATCCAGTAACAATCTGGTAGACAGGCATCTCACCCTCGTCCAATGCTGCTTTTGCCTTCAGTCCGAAGACGAAGCTCAAAGCTGTATCAAAGTTACAGTTTGTACTTCCGTTCTTTGGCGTTAGTGCCAGAATATCGAAATAACCATGGTTGCTGCTTCCCCATCCCCAGTTCACGTGCACATTTCCTTCGCTGTCGATACCGTCGAACACAAACGAGTGGCCAGAGTCGCGGGCGCTATCAGTACCTCCGTGTTGCAGCGGGCATCCAGCCATAATCTGGTTGTATACCAGCTGGCGCCACTCATAGTCGGTATAGTAGTCTTTATTGGCAATATTGGCTGCGGCATAGCCAAAGGTGTCATAATAGTTTCTTCCAGCCGTCTTCGTGCTGGCACTACTTCCGCTATATCCGTATTTCATGCCAACGGCACATCCGCAGTCGAACATCAGCTGGGCCACGGCATTCCGTTGTTCTGTTGTCCCTGAGGTGGAAGTGTAGGTGTTTTGCATCAGATCCCACTGGTAGGTACTGTTGATGGTGACTTCTACTTTCTCTCCAGCAGTTCCGCTCTCATCTTGCTTCACAGTGTATGAGCCACTCTTCCCTTCCACACTGGCGGGATACTTAAAATAGTTCATTACCATGGCCATGGCTGTGGCTACGCAACCTGTAAGGCTTGTGTTGCCGGTATAGTCCTTAGGGCATAGCAGGTTGTATGGACTTCTCTGCGTCCAGTAAGTCTTGAGTAGAGGGCTTACAGCCTCGTAAGTAGTTCCGTCGGTTCCTGTAGCTTCTTCTGTCTCGGCGCTTTCCAGCCTGGCCTCCAAGTTGGCGTTGATGATATCGAGGCAAGCCTGCATACAACAGGGAATCTCGCTGGTGGTTGTTGGCTCTGTGCTGTAGCCGATAATGGGGCGGAACGCCTCGTTTCGTGCCACAATCACATAACCGCTATTGTCTTCGGCGACATACATGCGATACTGACTGTCCTCGCGGACAGTTTTCAGTGTCAGTGGCTGTGGAGATACGCTTTTCTGTCTTTTGGCAGAAAGTGTTTTACTCAGTTTCGCCTTGGCAATGGTCAGCATTTCTGCATCTGTGCGCTCTTGTGCCGCAACCGTGAGTGTGAGCAGTAATGCTATGATACCAGTGATTACCCGATTGTTCATGTTTTTTTTGAGTTTTTGTTTGTTAATCCGTCGTGTCTTACATAGAATGGTGGAAAGACTCCTTCTTCTCCAATCGAGAGTTCGTCAAGTCTTGTTTCTTTCAATTCTGATAACTCGCCTGTACGGCATTGCGCATGGGAGCGTTGATGCGCAATAGCCGTCAGGGAGTTCCTACGTGTGTTATTATAGTTTGGATTATAAAGGAATGGTATTATTTGATAACCACCTTCTTGCCGTTGCGGATAAAGATACCCTTCTGTGGATTCTCTACGCGCACGCCGTTAAGGTTGTAATAAACGTCTGCCTTCTTGTCGTCAGCCTTCAGCTCGTGGATGGCAGTAGGAGTACCATTGACAACTTTCAGATAGCCAGAACCGGCACTGAGTGATGTTTCTTCTTCTACTTTTTTGAACGTAGTCAAGTCTGCACCTTCAACAGTTTTTATCTTAGGTGTGGTTGATGCGAATGTATAATAGTTCGTTGTGCCGTCGGATGCTGGCAACTTTATGTCTTCATCATTTGCAATCAAATAATTGGTATAATCAACTTTTGGATTCTCATCTAGAATTGTCAAACTATAATATGGACTGTTATTATTTCCTATGTAATGTAGTATGAGTGCCGTATTGGCAGGTAGAACTTTTTCTGGGACATCGGCAATTTCGACAGTAACTCCGCTTGTAGTTTCTGTAACCGACTTAACATATTTTACCTCCATAGAAGATGCCAGTTTAAAAGCTTTTTTTGAACTAACCACTTTCATATAGTTAGATGACGAAAAACTTAAATATCCATAGGTGTACTTCTTGAAATCACCAAGTTGATTCAAGACGTCATCAGTTACCTCTTGAACGGCAATTGCAATTTTTGCATTGTCGGGGAGGTTGTTAAACACGCCATTCTCGAAACTCTCGATTTTGTATAGACGAACCATTGTTAGTTTTTCACAGTCATGAAAAACACCATTTGCTATGTTTTTAGCATACAAATAAGCAGAGGTTAAATTTATGCAGTTCTTGAAGGCATTTGCACCGTAAGAAACGATGTTACTATATCTAGTATTTATAGTTTTGATAGCTGTGCATCCTTCGAAAGCGCTTTCACCAACAGTAGAAATACAAGTTATAAAAAAAGAATCGCCTTTATATGTATCGGATGCACTAGTAGATTCTGCCCAGTTCATCACCTTTAATGATGTACAACCTTTGAATGCTTTGTCTCTAATGGCTGTGATTGATGATTTGATAAAATGAACCTTCTCAATAGTAGTGTTACCTTCAAAAGCACTTTCTCCAATGGCAACCACATTCACCTGTTTACCTTCTGAGTTTGTTATTTTGTCTGGAATGGTTACCTCTGTTGCTGTACCATTGTACTTTTTTACATAGGCGCTACCATTTTCTTGGAAATCAAAAGTTATGTCGCCTTCTGTAACTTCTTGAGCATAACTTGTTGAAACTGTAGTCATGGCGAAAAGTGCCATTGCTAAAATGCGTAAATGTTTTTTCATAAGCAAATAATTATTTAATAAATGTTTTAGAATTGTTGGCGAAATACCGGTTTTAGTTACGTTTCGTTGCAAATTTAGCACTTTTTCACCATTTTGCATTCCTTCTTGCGCTGACAATGTTTCACGGAAGGGGACAGATTTTCCCAACTTTTGTTTTTTTTAACAAGAGCGGAAAACCTGTCCCTCGCTGAAATCTCATCTTAACATAGATGGAGTCTTGGTTATTTGATGACAACCTTCTTGCCGTTGCGGATAAAGATACCCTTTTGTGGCTTCTCCACGCGCACGCCATTCAGATTATAGTAAACGTCGGCGTTCTTGTCGTCGGTCCTGAGTTCACGTATGCCCGTTGTACCTGCCTCAGCAGTACCGCTTACAACTTTCAGATAGCCAGAGCCTTCGGGAATGGTTGTCTCAGCGGTAATCTTTTCGAATGTGGTGAGGTCGGCTTCCTCTGTTTTGTCTCCAGGAGTTGTCGTGGCAAACTTATAGTAGTTTGTCGTACCGTCAGAGGCAGGCAGGGTGGTTGCCTCGGTGGCAGGCAGCAGGTAGTTGGTGTAGTCGGGCTTGCTTTTATCCTTTGCTACACCTAAGTTAATTCCTGTAGCACCAGTGCTTGTGCCTATGTATTGTACAATGAGGGCTGTGCCGGCATAGATAATCTTAGGTACATCTTCTACCGTGACAGAGACTCCTGTACTAGTCTCCTCCACAGCACTGACACGTTTTACTACCAAGGAACTGGAGTTGAGTGTTGCCATCATCTTCGAACTGATGACCTTCACGTACTCATCTTTGTTGAACTGTATTCTTGCGTTGACCGTGTTGTAAGAAGCATTCAGCTGGTCGTACAATTCCTCTGTAATATACTCAATCGGTAGCAACATTGTCTTTGCATCCGGTCCACCAAAAGCTTGCTCGCCTAATTCGGGTATTTTGCCTTCTTGGAAGTAAACCGATGCAGCTGTTGTTCCCTCGAAAGCATTGGCACCCACTTTCTCTACAGGCGATACGATAGTGATTCTGTTACTAAAATAAGAGCCGTCGATGGTGCCGGCGAGCATGGTGTAGAGGCCGGAATTCTTAAATGCCCGGTCGCCAATCTCGGTGAGGGTTGTGCCGATGACTGTACGGATGCTCGTACACTCTTCGAAAGCTCCCGTTCCCACATACTCAACGGATTCCAGTCTCACTGTTCCATTAGTGGTTCCGATAGTCGATAAAGCTGTGCATCCCTTCATGGCATTCTCGAGGAACTGGGTGTTTTTGTATCTGATTTTTGCATTGGTGATAGCTGTGCATCCCTCGAAAGCACTGGCTGCGATTTTAGAAGAGGGCAGCACCACACCGTTGTAGGTCTCATTGTAGGAAGCGGATGCTCCCGACTCTGTAGAATATACCAAGGTGGTGAGGGCGGTACAGTCCTTAAAGGCTCTCTCGCCAATCGTGTATGAGCCATTGATGCTCATAATGATCTTCTTCACGGTGGTGTTTCCTTCAAATGCCCCAGGGCCAAAGCCTTTCACTTCTGCGGATTTTCCGTCCTGGACAATCGACTCCGGAATGGTGACCACCTCGTCACTGCCGCTATATTTCTTTACATAGGCATTGCCGCTTGTGTAGAAACCGAACTCGAAATCGGGATACGGATTAGATGTGTCGCCAAACTCCAAATAGCCGGTGCCACCAGAGAAGGAGGTGTTGGTTGTTACTTTCACGAAATTGTCGAGAGTCTCGCGATCCTTGTACTCAAACAAATAATATCTCACGGCATCGGTCGAGGCAGGCAGTGTGGTATAATCGGTGGCTGCCTTCAAAACATTTGTGTAGGTGACCGTAGGCGACGAACTTAATAAAGACAAGCTGAAGGCCGGTGATGTCTTGTCTCCTGTGTATTGAACAATCAGGGCTGTATTGGCAGGTAGTTCTTTTTTTGGAACATCCTCCAGAACCAAGTTTACACCGCCATCGTCGGTCTCGGTGGCCGACTTGACATATTTCACCGTCAGATTCGCGTTGTTCAGCGTGAAGGGTACTTTGCAGCTGATGACCTTTACGTAGGAACTCTCGTCGAACGTGAGGTAGGCCTTCAGCACCGAGGCATTATTCACTTTCAGCGCCTCTACTATCTCCTCTGTCAGTTGATAGTACGCCACACGCAGACTACCGGAAGTAAGGGCAAAGGCCGAACTACTAACCGACTCCGCACTATAGAGGTACACGGAATTGAGTGCCGGGCAGTCAGCAAATGCATTGTCATTAATACTCTGAGCATAGATACTTGCGGTTGTCAGTGATGTGCAACCACGGAAGGCACTGGCCCCATAAGTGAGATTGCTGGCCCAACGCAGGTTGATATCGGTAATAGAGGTGCAGCCCTCAAAGGCACTCTCGCCAATATCATTAACGGCTAATATAAAGAACTTATTGGCCTTATGCGTAGCGGATGCCACGTTCGATGCTGCTGATTCGGACCAATTCATGTACTTCAGTGCCGTACAGCCTTTGAATGCCTTGTCACCTATATAATTTAGGTACTGCCTGAGAATAGATACTTTTTCCAGGGTAGTGTTGCCTTCGAAGGCACTCTCGCCAATACCCAAGACATTCTTATTTGAGCCGTCGATGCTAACGGTGGAGGGAATATCTATCTCTTTGGCTGTTCCATTGTAGGCCTTTACATAGGCATAACCCTTGGAATCCAGATTGAAGGTAAAATCACCCACTGTGACGTCATCTGCTCCAAAAACAATTGTCGAGGCGAAGGTGAAAACCGCCGTCAATAAAAAGCGTAAATGTTTTTTCATAAGCAAAAAGTGTTTAGTTGATATCAAAGATTATTGTTGACTATTGGTGGTTTAGTTTGGTTTCGATGCAAATATAGTATTATTTTTGTAAATTTGTAATTATTTACACATGAAAATTTGTAGACTATAGGGACAAATGTTCCCAATTTTTATTTTTTTTAACAAGACAGTACCAGTAATGTTGTCGTGATTATGGATGCTCGGGTTGCTGGGCAATAGCGTGTTCAATCTGTGCGTAGGAAAAAAGAACAGGAGGATATTTCTACTCCCCCTGTTCTTGTGTTCCTGAAAAATAGTTCTTGCTCCAAATCTGTCAAATAGCAAGAACATAAGGCTTTTCTTTTCAGACAATCGCTGAAAGTGCCTGCAGGTCTTCCTCTGTTGTTGCCCAGCTGGTGACAAACCGGCAGATCATGTGGTCGGCATCGTAGGGTCCCCAGTGGGTGAACTGCACCTGTTGTTCCAGTTCATGCACCTTGTCGTTGCTGATGATAAAGAATTGCTGGTTGGTCGGCGAGTCAATGTAGAAACGGTAGCCCTTCTCGGCCATCATCCGTTTCAGTCGGTTGGCCATGTCGATGGCATGACGCGAGATGTCGAAATAGAGATTGTCGGTGAACAGCGCGTCGAACTGCACACCTGTTAAACGTCCTTTTGCCAGCAAGGCACCGTGTTGCTTGATGATGCTGAAGAACTGTCGCGGTGCGTTGTTGTGGGTAAATACTACAGCCTCGCCACACAAGGCTCCTACCTTTGTTCCACCGATATATAGAGCGTCGCAATGGCGGCAGAGCCATGGCAGTGTGATGTCGGGCGATGCGGCCAGACCATAACCCATTCGGGCGCCGTCGATGAATAACGTCAACTCATACTGCCGGCACACATTGAATATGTCGTTGATTTCCTGAGCGGTATAGATGGTGCCCAGCTCGGTGGGGAAGGAGATATACACCATGCCCGGTTGTGCCAAATGGTCGCGGCTCTCGTCGTTGACAAACCATGCCATATAGTTGGCAAGGTCTTCAGCACTCAGTTTGCCGTCGTGCGGCTGCAGGGCGATCACTTTATGTCCGCTGGCCTCAATGGCTCCAGCCTCATGTATGGCGATGTGGCCAGTCTCGATTGTAATCACCGCCTCATAAGAGCGCAGCATGCCGTCGATAACCGTCGCGTTGGTCTGCGTGCCACCAGTAAGGAAATATACCTGTGCCTCGTCGGAATCGCAAGCCTGCCGTATCTTTTCCTTGGCCCGCTCGCTGTAGATGTCAAAACCATAGGTGAGTGTCTTCTCATGATTGGTCTCTACAAGATGTTGTATGACCTTCGGATGAGCTCCGTTGTTGTAGTCACTTTCGAAAGGAATCATAATTAGTTTTTGTTTATTGCTTACAAAAGCATGCTGAGAATTCCATGCAAAGGTAAAACAATTTGCGGAAAGGACAAAATAAAACGGCCGTGAAATCACTTCAGGGCCGTTTCTGCGTTACTACTTACTTACCTTTTACTTAAACCTATAATATCATTTCCTAAGGTTCATCTAGTTATGTTCCTGTGTTTGTCCATATTAACTGTTTGCAAAGATAAGGAAAAATCATAGTCATGACAAGAAAAATCATCCCTTCCTTGTTCTGAATCATGATTTAAGACACGATTTCGCTTTCTTTTTCCTTAAAAACGGGGCAAATTATGTACGATTTGCTTGTTTTTGATACTCAGAAGGTGTCATTCCCGTAATTCTTTTGAAACAGGCAATGAAGTTGGAACGTGACTTAAATCCTACACTCTCTGCCACGGCCTCAAGGGTCATATTGCCATAATTTTTGGTGTCTGTCAGTCGGCGACAGGCCTCTTGCACCCGGTAGTCGCTCAAGTACGCATTGAAATTCTTGTTGAACTCCTGATTAATCACCTGCGAGACATATTTGTAGTTGGTCCCGACCATGTCTGCCAGCATGCTTAAGTCAAAATCGTTGTTGTAGATTTTGTCGGAGTACTCCATCACGTTGATGATCTTACTCAGAATGTCTTGCTTGTCATGGTCAGCCAGATTGCTATTCTTGTAGCGTGGCTGGTCGCTGGTATGCAGTTCTTTTATCTCTTGTTTCAGCTCATCGATGACTTTCTCGTACAACTCGCGCTGCTGTTTCTCCTGCTTTCGGTACTCTATGTTGTTGAGATGGAGTTGGTAGAGCGTCTTGTTCGTTTCTTTCAGTCGCCGGTTGTTGATGTACAGTATGATGGCGGCGAAGATGAACGATACCAGCACCACGTTGGCACTGAAGGCCACAACGCGGTAGGTAAAGTCGGTATGGTGGTCCTCATGATAATTGTAGGTAAACCAAATGAGTGTACCGACCGATATGAGATAGAGTAAGACCAGAATAATAATGCCTATCCTTTTCGACGTCATCGTGCGTGTTATTTAAGTGATTCCAACATTCGTTTGATTACCACCGAGCAGGATATCTCGCGGTTGGCAGCCTCAGGGATAACAATAGAGTTGGGACTTTCAATCACATCGTCGGTGACAATCAGACCGCGTCTGACGGGCAGACAGTGCATGAACTTGCCGTTATTCGTCCACGACATATGCTCCGTGTCTACTGTCCAAGTCATATCCTTCGACGTAATCTTTCCATAATCGGCAGGATTGGTAACGCCAGGGTTGCTCCAGTTCTTGGCATAGATGAAGTCAGCGCCCTCAAAAGCTTTTTTCTGGTCGTATTCCACACGGGCATTGCCGATGAACTTCGGGTCGAGCTCGTAGCCTTCAGGATGGGTGATGACAAAATCCACATCGGCGGCGTTCATCCACTGGGCGAAACTGTTGGGCACGGCCTGAGGCAGCGCACGGCAATGAGGAGCCCATGTCAGCACAACCTTCGGGCGCTTCACGGTCTTATACTCTTCGATGGTGATAAGGTCGGCGAAAGCCTGCAACGGATGAACGGTTGCTGTCTCCATGGCGAAAACGGGGCGGCCGGAGTACTTAATGAACTGCTGGAGCACCGTTTCGGCATAGTCGTATTCGCGGTCGGTGAGTCCGGCAAACGAGCGCACGCCGATCATGTCGCAGTAGCAGCCCATGACGGGAATGGCCTCGAGCAGATGCTCACTCTTGTCGCCGTCCATGATGACACCACGCTCAGTCTCCAATTTCCAGGCACCGGCATTGACGTCGAGCACGATGACGTTCATGCCCAGGTTCATGGCAGCCTTCTGTGTGGAGAGACGGGTGCGCAGGCTGTTGTTGAAGAAAATCATCATCAGGGTCTTGTTATGTCCCAGATGCTGATATTTGTAACGGTCGTTCTTAATCTCCATTGCTTCGGCCAGAGCCTTGTCTATTGGGCCGATGTCTTGTACGTTGATGAATGTGCGCATATATTTTGTCTTTTATTATTTATTTGTTTTCAAGAATGGATTATAGTCTGACGCCCAGGGAGGCATTGACAAACCAGTCGTTCAGCCTTCCGTGCGAGTCGTTGTGATGATAGCGGAAGTTGTTGAACTGTCCGTAAGCATTGACGAAATAGCGCCCGAAGTTGTAGGTCACCGAGAGACGCGCGTCGAAATTGAGGTTCATGTTTCCATGCCGGGTCTCGCTTTTGATGAAGGTGATGCGCATCTTGTCGAAGATGTCGTCAGTGAAGTCTGAAACGTCTTCGGGTATTTCGAGCTCGTTTATGTTCGTTGAATAGCCGTATACTTTAATGTTGTTGACGAATGTGAGCATGGGCATCGCCATGACATTGACGAGCAGTCCGCTGACGGGCACCCAGTTGTAGGCATATCCCACGCCGACGCTGCCTTGCCAGGTCTTGACTCTGCCGATGTTCTTCATCAATTCAATAATGTCGGCATTGTGGTCGTCGGCATAGTTGGTGTGCGAGTAGAAATACATGCCCCCTGCCATGAACGAGCCGGCGGAGCGTTTTTGAATCACCGACTGGTCGTAGGCTGCGGCATACGAGAACTTTCTGCCGTTGAAAAGGTAGTAGGCATCGGCAATGAGGGTGTTGGTATGCATGGGCGATTCCAAATCAACCTCACCGGCCTCTTCGTCCTCTTGGCCGTCATACCCCCACTTGATGGAGAATTGGGGCCTGCTGATGTCGAAACGGTGGACACGCACGTTCACCCCATAGCTGCCACCTGTCGCACCGATAGTGAAGTAGCTGCCCTTGTCGCCGCCCACATTGACCGAGTAGCCCAGTCCGTAGCCCCGATAGCCGGCCCAGATACCGACGTATCTTGACGGTTCTGTCTTCAAGTGGGGAGACGCCAACATATACAGATCCTCAAACTCTTCACGGGCCTCCATCTTCAGTTCGCTCTGGTTGACGCTGCTTTTGAGGATGAGTTGCCAGGGGCGTTCCGTCTTGTCTATATAGTTGCGGTCAATACCTTTGACGGATAAAGTGTCGATAAGTGTTCCCAGTTTCTTCAGTAGTCCCAGCGGATTCCCCGCTGTAGCAGGGACTGACAGACATGTCCATGCCGCCATCATGATAAGGATGATTCGATTTCTGCTTTTTCGATTCTTCATTATGCGGGTCTTACTTGTCCCTCACCTTCGATGAGCCATTTGTAGGTGGTGATTTCCTCCAAGGCCATTGGGCCGCGCGGCCCAAGCTTCTGAGTACTGATGCCTATTTCGGCGCCAAGACCGAACTGTGCACCGTCGGTAAAGCTGGTAGGAGCATTCCAATAGACGCAGGCTGCATCCACCTGTGCCTGGAAAAGGCGTGCCTTCCGCTCGTTGCGGGTGATGATACACTCACTGTGGCCGCTTCCGTACTGGCTGATATGGTCGATGGCAGCCTCCAGCGAGGGCACGGTCTTGATGGCCATGGCGTAATCCATATACTCGGTTCCAAAGCTGTCGGCCGTCGCATGGAAGAGTAAGCTGTCGGGGTATTTCCCTGACAAGGCATCGTATGCCTCGTCGTCGGCCTCGATTCTCACGTTGCTGATGCTCAGTGGCGCACACAATTCCGGTAAATCCCTCAGTCGCGACTGGTGGACAATCAGACAGTCGAGTGCATTGCACACGCTGACGCGCCGTGTCTTGGCGTTATTGATGATCTCGCGCCCCATCCGCAGGTCTCCGTCCTCGTCGAAATAGGTGTTCACGACGCCTGCTCCCGTCTCAATGACAGGCACCCGGGCATTGTCGCGTACAAACTCGATGAGTTTCTTTCCGCCGCGCGGGATGCACAAGTCGATATATCCCACGGCACCAAGCATTTCGGCAGTAGCCTCGTGTGTGGCAGGCAACAGGGTGACCACCGATGGGTCGATGCCAGCCTTCTCGAGAATGCCGTGAATGAGATCAACGATGGCGCGGTTGCTGTTGTCTGCATCCTTGCCTCCTTTCAGCACACAGGCATTACCGCTTTTGAAACACAGAGAGAACACGTCGAACGTCACATTGGGCCGGGCCTCGTAAATCATGCCGATCACTCCGAACGGAACACTCACCCTGCGCAGGCGCAGTCCGTTGCCGAGCGTGGTCTGTTTGAGCACTTTCCCCAGCGGACTGGGCAGTGCTGCCACATGGCGCATGTCGGCGGCAATACCCTCCAAGCGGGCCGGCGTGAGCTGCAACCGGTCGTATAGCGGGTTGCTCCACTCCATTTTTGCCAGGTCCACGGCATTGGCATCGAGCAGCAGCTGCTCGTTCTGTGCTATGGCATCTGCCACCTGGAGCAGGATGCTGTTCCTGCTCTCGTCGCTGATGAGTGCCAGTTGCTTGCTGGCTTGGCGCACTCTCTTGAAGGTCTCGTTGATGCTCATGATCTATTTTTGCGGTGTAAATTCGGTGTGAGGAGTGGTTTCCGGACTCTGGGTCAGGCCGATCAGAATGTCATCCCGGTTGCCATTGGCGATGATGACGCGGATACCTGCCTTCTGAACCCTGCTGGCCGTGGTGTATTTCGAGTGCATGCCACCGCGGCCGAAAGCGCTTTTCTCCGTCTGGATGTATGCCGACAGGTCGTCATCGGGAGCCACTTTCTGTATCAGCTTTGACTCAGGCCGATCGGGATTACCTGTAAAGATGCCGTCGATATTGCTTAACAGGATCAGCGTGTCGGCCTCCATCATCTGGGCGATCAGTCCCGACAGCTCGTCGTTGTCGGTAAACATCAGCTCCGTCACGCACACGGTGTCGTTCTCGTTCACGATGGGCAGCACCCCGTTCTCCAGCATGACGCGCATGCAGGCACGCTGATTCTCGTAGGGCTCGCCCTGAACGAAGTTCTCTTTCATCGTCAGCACCTGGCCTACGTGAATGTGGAACTCGCGGAACAGATTGTAATACAGTCCAATGAGTTTCACCTGTCCGAGGGCAGAAAAGAGCTGGCGCTGTTCCACGGAGTCGAGTGAATGTTCTACGGGCAGTTCGCTCCGGCCGCATGCCACGGCTCCCGACGACACCAGAATCACCTCATGTCCCTGTTGCTTGAGCCATGCTATCTGGTCGACCAATGCCGACATACGCGTCACGTCGAGCTTGCCGTCGTCGCGCGTCAGCACGTTCGAGCCCACCTTTACAACGATTCGTTTCATTTCTCCTTTACAGATTCTTTTTGATTTCCTCGGCAACGTCCTTTGTCCAGGCAGCGTCGTAGCCTGCGTTCACGTGGAGATAGTCCTGAGTTGATGTGGCGATGATGACTTGGTATTCGCCAGGAGCGTATGGCGTACCGCTGTTGTTGAAGGTCACGTCAGTGATGTCGCTCTTGTCGATACGGCGTCCTTCCACGACGAGAAAGTCCTTGTAAGCGAGTATGACTCCCAACGCCTCATTGGCGCGCACTGCATTTAGAAGTATTACGTCCTCGGGCTCGCCGTACTGCGCAGTGAGCTCGTCAACGGTCATTTCTGACGGTTTGGGGGCTTCGTTGACATCCGTGCCTCGCCTACGCTGTATGAAATTGATGATAGCAGCTATCAATAATACGAAGACGGCAGGGATGAAGAAGCCAGCCACTGCTGCTGCTATTGCAATCGCACCCAGGAAGATGTTTCGTTTCATTTCCTTCACTTTTCACTTCCTCACTTCTCCGCGTCTTTCTCGCGGATTTCCACACGGCGTATCTTGCCGCTGATGGTCTTCGGAAGTTCGTCGACAAACTCGATGATACGCGGATATTTATAAGGTGCGGTCACACGCTTCACGTGGTTCTGCAGCTCTTTCACCAGCTCGTCGCCTGCCTTTGCCTTCCATTCCTTGCCCAGCACCACGGTAGCCTTCACCACCATGCCGCGGATATCGTCGGGAACGCCCGTGATGGCGCACTCCACGACGGCGGGATGGGTCATCAGCGCGCTCTCCACCTCGAACGGACCAATGCGGTAGCCGCTCGACTTGATCACGTCGTCGATGCGTCCCTCAAACCAGTAGTAGCCGTCCTCGTCGCGCCATGCCACGTCGCCTGTGTGGTAAATGCCGTCGTGCCAAGCCTCGCGGGTCTTCTCCTCGTCGCGGTAGTACTCCTTGAACAGGCCGATGGGCTTGCGGTCGCCCACACGAACCACGATCTCACCTTTCTCACCGTCCTCACAACGTGTGCCGTCGGGTTTCAGCAAGTCGATGTTATATTGTGCGTTGGGCATACCCATCGAGCCGGGCTTCGGCTTCATCCAGGGCATTGTGCCCAGTGTCATGGTGGTCTCGGTCTGTCCGAATCCCTCCATCATCTGGATGCCGGTCTTCTCCTTGAACTTGTCGAAGACGGCAGGATTCAGCGCCTCGCCAGCGGTCGTGCAGTATTCCAGGCTGCTCAGGTCGTAGCGCGACAGGTCCTCGCGGATCATGAAGCGGTAGATGGTCGGCGGCGCACAGAACGAAGTCACTCTGTATTTCTCTATCTGCCGCAACAGGGTGTCGGCATTGAATTTCTCGTGGTCGAACACGAATACGGTGGCTCCTGCAAACCACTGGCCGTAGAACTTACCCCAAACGGCCTTTCCCCAGCCGGTGTCAGCCACCGTCAGGTGCAGCGAGCCCTCGTGCAGGTTGTGCCAGAACACACCCGTTGTCAGGTGTCCCATGGCGTAAAGATAGTCGTGGGCCACCATCTTCGGCTCTCCGCTGGTACCGCTCGTGAAATACATGAGCATGGTGTCGTTGTTGGTGTTCACATGCTTGGGGCGCACAAATGCCGGCGCTTGCCGCCATTCCTGCTGCCAGTTGTGCCAGTTGCCCTCGCCCTCAGTGGCTTCCGAGCTCTCCGACACCTTGACCAATACGTCTACTGTCGGGCTTTCGGGCATGGCAGCCTCTATCTGGCCCACCACATACGGGTCGTCCACGCAGATGATTGCCTTCACGCTGGCGCGTGTGTTGCGGTATACAATGTCGTGCTTGGTCAGCATGTGGGTGGCGGGAATGATCACGGCGCCCAGCTTGTGCAGCGCCAGCATCACGATCCACCACTCGTAGCGGCGTTTCAGAATCAGCATCACGGGGTCTCCCTTGCCGATGCCCAGTGTCATCAGGTACGAGGCGGCCTGGTCGGTCTGCTCTTTCAGCTGTCCGAAGGTTGCCCTGATCTCCACACCTTGGTCGTTTGTCCATAGCAACGCCAGCTTGTCGGGAGCCTCCTCTGCCCACGCGTCCATCACGTCGTAGGCGAAGTTGAAGTTCTCCGGAATGATGAACTGCAGATTCTTGTTATAGTCTTCCACAGACGTGAAGGTGGTCTGCTTTAAAAATCTTTCTACCATTGTTGTTTGTTGTCGTGTTGTTTAGTCGTTAATTTCCTAAAAACCTGATTCCTGGCTCCTAAAAGATGATGGCCAGGAATTTCACGGGCTCGTCGTTCAGCGCCCGCATGCCGTGGGGCTGGGTGGCGTCGAAATAGATGCTGTCGCCCTCGTTCAGGATGACTGCCTTCTGGCCGATGGTCAGTTCCATCGATCCTTCGAGCACCATGTTGAACTCCTGTCCGTTGTGCGAGTTCCGCTCTTTCGGCGCGTCGGCGGGTTTCGGCTCTACCGTTACGATAAACGGGTCGGCCTTGCGTCCGCGGAATCCGCTGGCAAGACTTTGGTATTTGTAGGCTTTGCGGCGCTCAATGCTCATGCCCTGTCCCTTGCGGGTGAGGAAATAGGTGCTCATGTGGGGCTCCTCGCCGAACAGCAGCACGTCGAGCGACACATTATACTCTTTGGCAATCTTCTGCAGATTGGCCACCGAGAGTTCGCTCTCTCCGTTTTCCATTTTCTCGTATTGCTCCAATGTGATGCCACAGAGGTTTGCAATCTCTTCTGCGGGGATGTCCAGCACGTCGCGCAATCCCTTCAGTCTTTCGCCTATTTGTTTGATAGCTTCTTCCATAATTGTCTGTTTTGTGATAATCTCGGCAAAATTACGAATATTTTTCAAGAAATTGAAAGAAAACCGTTGCTTTTTTATCGAGGAGAGAACAATGACAGCCCGTCTCCCGCACCTTCGGTTATCTCAATCCTGCTTTCAGACCACGCACCACGGCACTCGTGAATCCTGCCGCCTCCATCTCGTTCAGCCCCTTGATGGTCACTCCGCCCGGCGTCGTCACCAGGTCGATAGCCTCCTCGGGATGCATGCCGCTCGTCTGCAGCAGCTCTACGGTTCCCCGCATCGTCTGCATCACAATCCGCTGGGCCTCACGGGCCTTGAATCCCATCTCCACACCACCTTCGGTCGCTGCCCTCAGGTAGCGCATGGCATAGGCCAGACCGCTCGACGCCAGGGCGGTTCCTGCCGGAAGCAGCCGCTCGTCGGTGACCAGGGTCTCGCCCATCTCGTTGAACATATCTGTAATCAAGCGTGTCTGTTCCGAAGAGGCGTTCACGGGCACCACAAATGTCATCGACGCCTTCATGGCGATGGCGATATTCGGGATGGCCAGAAACACCGTGGGCAGCACCATTCCGTTGCCCTTGCTCAGCCATTCGTTGATCTGTGCCGACGAGATGCCGGCGGCAATCACCACTATCAGCTGCCGGTTATAGTCGATGACCGTCTTGATGTCCTCCAGTACGGACTCTACGAGCCATGGCTTCACCACCACCGCGATGATATCGCCCGCCTGGGCGGCCTCTTGGTTGTTACTCGTCAGGCGTACACCCGTCCCGGCGAACGCCTTTAGCGACTGCTGCGAAAGGTCGGCAACAGTAATGTCTGCTGCTCCGAACATGGTTGTCTGCAACAGTCCCTTCACCAGACTGCCGCCCATAGCTCCTGCTCCAATGATTGAAATCTTCATACCTTAAAAACCTATCTCCTAAAAAATAATTTGTCACTGGCTCTCTCACCAGATGCTAACGTAAGCGCGGCAAAGTTACGAAATAATAGCAAAACGGCAAAATCTATTTAGATTTATTTTGAAAAACCCCTCAAAATAACACAAAATGTAGCGCCGCTCTTATCTGTTCACTCTCCACTTTTCACTTTTCACTGTTAACTGTTCACTCTTCACTATTAACTGCATTTCTCCATGCAGCCATCACTAAATCTCCTGAAACGCCCATGTAGAAAGCCTTTCCGGTTAGTGACGGCTATCCCCCTTCCCTTCACTAAAGGGTGGGGGACGGGACACCAACCTTAAACCTTAAACTTTAAACCTTGAACCTTCCCTACTCTCCCCTGGGGGAGCCGGAGAGGGGTTCCTCGGTTTTTTCGAATTGATTGACTAATTATGTTGCAATTGATTGACAAATTAAAGTGGAATTAGGCATTAATTGTGTTGCAATCAGGCATTAATTACACTCTAATTAGGCATCAATCCATAGTATAACTCATCGGTTACTTAGGAGGTAATTTGTGCCTAATTAAACCTTAATCTATATACTAATTAAGAGTCCCCTCCAACTCCCCCTTTGGGGAGAGAGCTGGAGGCGGTTAAAAGTTCAAAGTAATAGATTTCTACGCGAAACGTATAAAAAATTTGTGGAAATTAGTGGTAATTTGTGTTACTTTTTATATAAAAAATCGGTGAAAATCTGTGCTAATCTGTGGGCAACTTACTCTCCCCCTCGGGGGAGATGGAGAGGGGTTCTTCGTGGAGCTGCTGTCACTACCGCCAACCCCTTTTCCCATCGGTGTTTCAGCGGTGTTAGTGACAGCAAGCCTTTTTTTTGTCCTTAGTGCGCGTGCGCGCGAGAAGAATTTTACCAAATCATGTCAGCCACTATCAGCACCATCATGGCCGCAGCCATGCCGACGATAATCCGAAGGTCGCGGTGGTGATGCTGAATGTGGTAACGGTTCAGGTCCTCCATACCGCAAAATTCGTCGACCACCTTGTCGGGGTTGCTCCATTCGCGGTTGGCATGCGTCTTCCATACAGCCATTGCCAGAAGACCCAGAATGAATAGTATTTCAATGTAAAGTCTCATCATCTTTCACATATTGTTTAAAAACTATAGCTGAGGTTCAAGAACACTCCCCACGTAAACCGCTTCTTCTCATACATTCCGTCCATCGACACATCGTGAAAACGGATGTTTCGGCGGAAGGAGTAGATGTCGAGGGTGGAAAACTCGGCACCCAGGCTGAAGCCAAGATCCTCTATGCCCATTTCCACTGCCGGGCGCACGAAAGGCACCGCCCATTGTCCCTTGCTCGTGCTGTGTATCTTGTGCTCTTCCTCGTGAGGTCGGCCGTTCATGTAGGTGACGCCCACCGATTCGTAAGGCAGCATGAGCATCACGCCGGCTTGCGTGTTCAGGCGGAAGTGGCAGCTGCCCGCATGCCACAGTTCAGGAGTTGACACCTGAATATAGGGACGGGCAAAGAGCTTCTGCACTCGGTAATCGTCCTCGCTCAGTCGCCATGAGGTGTACTCCTTATACGCCACATCCCCCGATGCCACCTCTGCATCGTCGTACCACTGTTTCAGCATGCCCGCACCAATGCCCACATCCAGAAATGACAGCAACTGGTGTTGATACGACAGCTCCAATTGCC
>JAEEGF011039987.1_pt1 | contig 25339 bp, 25 predicted proteins | sample 9134171 | NCBI WGS metagenome assembly JAEEGF01 (sample SAMN16246542, study PRJNA631951) | gut metagenome | biome: gut microbiome; feature: rumen; material: AP-attached | host: Bos | place: Iran: Karaj | collected 2018-10 | reverse complement strand
CGGAATCTATTATATTGCTTTGCATCGAGTTTTTCCGCTTTAAGGCCGGAACACCTGCGTGTGTTGACACAAGGACCATCGACTTTTCAAAAATGGAGGAACAGCCGGGTGATGCGAAGATCGTGCCGTTCTCCTTTGAAAACGATCCGGAAAAACTGCAGAAAGACCAGGTTTCATGCTGGCTTACATACACAAACGAGGAGACTCACAGGATCATCCGCGAGAATATCGACCGCTCTCCTCTCTTTAACAAAAGCATAAAGGGGACCGGACCACGCTATTGTCCGTCTATAGAGGACAAGGTAATAAGGTTCGCCGATAAGGAAAGACACCAGATATTTATTGAACCAGAAGGTAATTATACAAATGAAATGTACCTTTCGGGCATGTCGAGCAGCATGCCGGAGGATGTGCAGATACGCATGTATCGTACACTCCCGGGGCTTGAGCATGCGCATATCGTCAGAAATGCGTATGCCATCGAATATGACTGCATTAATCCCATGCAGTTGAAGGCAAGCCTCGAATTTAAGCGGATCGGCGGGTTTTTCAGTGCCGGACAGGCAAACGGAAGCTCAGGATATGAGGAAGCTGCAGTCCAGGGCATCATAGCCGGGATAAATGCCGCAATGAAGCTTAAATCAAAAGAGCCGCTTGTATTAAAGAGGTCGGATGCCTACATAGGCGTGCTTATAGACGATCTTGTGACGAAAGAAACTAACGAGCCTTACAGGATGATGACTTCACGCGCCGAGTACAGACTGCTCCTGCGCCAGGACAATGCGGATCTGCGCCTGTCGAAATACGGACATGACGTAGGGCTTCTTTCAGACGAAAGGTATGAAAAGGTCGTAAGAAAGCAGGAAATGATCCGTCAGGAAACAGAAAGGCTTGCTTCGATCCATGTCGGCGCGTCAAAACGCATAAATGACTTTTTGACGGCGCATAATTCAACACCGCTTAATTCCGGCATCTCACTTGCGGATCTTCTGAGGCGTTCGGAGCTTAAATACAGCGACATACATGAGATAGATCCTGATAATATTGATATTCCTTATGATGTCAGTGAGCAGGTCGAGATAAATCTAAAATATGAAGGTTATATAAAGAGACAGAACGCACAGGTAGAGCAGTTTAAGAAGCTAGAATCAAAGCGGATCCCGGACGATATCGATTATTCCGATATATCTTCTCTCCGTCTTGAAGCTACGCAGAAGCTTTCAAAGATCCGTCCGGAAAGTGTCGGACAGGCTGCAAGGATATCCGGCGTTTCTCCGGCGGACATTTCGGTCCTGCTTGTTTATTTGGAGCAAAAGAAAAATGCAGACAGAACACATAATTGAAAGATTCAGTGAGGCGGGTTTTGAGATAACACGCGAACAGTCGGAACAATTTTTAAAGTATTACGGGCTTTTGGTCGAATGGAACGAAAAGTTCAATCTTACGGCAATAACAGACTTCGAAGAAGTTATCGTGAAACATTTCATAGACAGCTGCCTTGGTTCTTCTCTTATCGAAAACAAAGAAGGTATGCTGTGCGATATCGGGACGGGAGCCGGTTTCCCCGGCATTCCGCTCAAGATCATGTTTCCCGGACTTAAAGTACTGCTTGTTGATTCGCTTAACAAGCGTGTTGTATTCTTAAACGAAGTTATCAGGGAACTTGGATTAAAGGACATTACAGCCATACATGCACGCGCCGAGGAGATCGGCAGGAAGCCTGAATACCGCGAGATGTACGATACCTGCGTTTCAAGGGCAGTAGCCGCACTTCCGAGCCTTTCTGAATTATGCATCCCCTTTGTAAAAAAAGGCGGTCTTTTTATCGCATATAAATCACAAAAAGCAGCCGAGGAATTTGAAAGTGCACAAAATGCGTTAAAAACGCTCGGATGCAGCGGTGAGCTTAAGAACATTGATCTTTTCGGAGCTGACAGGACTTTTGTTCTTTGCAGAAAGGTCAGCAAAACACCTGAAAAATACCCAAGAGGCGGGGGAAAAGCATTTTCCAAGCCATTGTAAAAAAATATTTATTATTTTTAATTTTTGTTAGAAAAAGCCTTTTCAAACGACATCAAGTTGTGTATCATTAAATTTTGGGAAAGTGTGTTTACGGAGGTGTTCTTCTTGGCTAAAAAGAAAACGGCACAAACTGAAGATGATGCTAAGATCCTCGATGATATCTATCTCGAGATTAGCGACACTCTCCGCTCGTTAAAACTTGAGCGCCTGAATCTTGATTCTTCATTATCGGAAGACAGGCTGAAGTTAAAAGAGATCGAAGCCGGGACAGACCCTAACCGTAAGCTTTTTCATGTTTCATCGGCGAATGTATTTGATGCCGAAGCCGATGAGATAAGAAAAAGGATCTGCGAAAAAGAAGAAGCAGGTAAAAAGCTTGATGATAAAACCGCAGAGACAGAAATAAAGCGAAAAGCCATACATAATGCAAGAAAGCTTATGTTCAGGCTTTCTAACGAAGAAGGCGGACAGGAAAACACCATAGAAAACGAGGCTGATGATGTAAGCATATCAACTGCAGAAACATCAGGAACTGCCGAAACACAGGATAACAATTCGGATGTGTTTAGCGAAAAGGAGAAAAGAACCTTAAAGCGCAGGCTTTCGTCATGTATTGACGCGCTTGAGCTTGCGTCGAGAGTTACAGGGTTCGATCCGGAAAGAGCCAGAGTTGAGCTTTCTTTGGCAATAACCAAATTAAACGAGATTATATCGGGATTATAAGCAGCATATGATAAAGAATATTATTCTGGCTGACAGACACCAGCTTTTTATGGATGCACTGGGGCCTTTACTTGAAAAAAACCATGATTACTGTGTTTGTGGGATGTGTCCCGATGAAAAGGAGTTATTTTCCGCACTGCATGATATTAAAGCAAATGTTGTTATATTGGATGCCTTTTTTTCCGGAAATGGTGAAGCTGTACTAAAAAAGATCCACGAACGCTTCCCTGAATGCCTTGTAATAATGCTTGGTGAAACACGAGATACAGACTTTCTCTATAGAATATATAAGACCGGTATTTCAGGATTTGTCTTGAAAACTTCCGGGTTTTCCACGCTTGAAAAAGCCCTGAAGGTCGTACTTGAAGGCGGACAATACATAGAACCGGTTTTGATCCCTTCTTTGAAGGATATGATCGACAAGGCAGGAAAGAAGCACGATCCGGACGAGCAATTACTTACCAGGAGAGAAATGGAGATCCTCGTAATGGTAAGTAAAGGGCTGTATAATAAGGAAATTGCTTCAAACCTTAACATTAAGGAAAAAACTGTAAAAAACCACATGACTAATCTTTTTAAGAAGATTAATGTTGAGGACAGGATCCAGGCTGCAGTCTTCGCTGTAAAAAATGGATATGTTGATCCGGACTGATGTTTCACGTGAAACATTTTTGGTGCGACTAATTGCTTGGAAAGCTTCTTTTAGATTTAGTTGGTGGAACAACGGATTTACATCCGGATGTTCCACGTGAAACATTTTGTAAGCAACAAGCTGAGAGGTAGTTTTAAAGTGAAATTGATTTCTGTATCATCCGGGCATGGTTGTATGTTTCACGTAAAACATATTTTAGAGCTTGGCCGTATAAACAAATTTATATAATGATAGATTTCCAAAGAAACATATGATTAATGGTTGCATGTTTCACGTGAAACCTTTATAGTATAAACAGGATGATGTTTCACGTGAAACATACGATTCGATAAATGAGGCGTGACGTATAAAGGATCGGATACCTCATGCAACACGACAACAAAAATCGTGTAAAGTACTGTCGATCCAATCTGTGAGGTAAACATGGGGAAAACAATCGCAATAGCAAATCAAAAAGGTGGCGTGGGAAAAACAACTACCGCAATCAATCTGTCGGCATGCCTTGCCGAGCAGGGCATGAAGGTACTGACGGTAGATATCGATCCTCAGGGAAACACAACAAGCGGTCTTGGTATAGATAAAGATAATCTTACAAACACAACTTACCAGTTACTGCTCGGGGAATGTTCGGTAAGCCAGTGTATGACGGAAAGCATAATCAACAATCTGTTTGTTCTTCCGTCGGATGTAAACCTTGCCGGGGCTGAGATCGAACTTATCGGTATAGAAGAAAAAGAATTCATTCTGAAAAAAGCAATAGCAGATGTAAAGGCTTTCTTTGATTATATAATCATAGACTGTCCTCCTTCTCTCAGTATGCTGACAGTTAATGCAATGACTACAGCCGATGCGGTCCTTGTTCCGATACAATGCGAATTCTATGCACTTGAGGGCCTTTCACAGCTGCTGCATACAATTGATCTGGTAAAGCAAAGACTCAATCCTTCTCTTGAGATCGAAGGAATAGTATTTACTATGTATGATGCAAGGACAAATCTTTCTGCCCAGGTTGTTGAATCGGTTAATTCATATCTTGCAAAGAAGGTTTATAAATCTATCATACCGAGAAACGTAAGACTTGCCGAAGCTCCAAGCCATGGCCTTCCTATCAATTTATACGATCCGAAGTGTATTGGCTGTGAAGCTTACCGAAATCTTGCAGAAGAAGTGATGAACAAAGATCACAAGACCATTAAGCTTTCAACATATATCACAAAAAAGAAATGATCAGTTTGCGGTAGGAGTTATACAATGGCAAAGAAAAGCGAACCTAAAAGCAAAGAAATCATAAAGTCACAGGGCAGAGCAACAGCAAAAGATTTTAAGCCGGCGAACTTCGCTAAAAAAGACACAGATAAAACCAAAAGTGCAGTTAAAGAAGCGGCTCCCGCATACGGTAAGACGGTTGTTAAACGTGGGCTTGGGAAAGGACTGGATGCACTGATACCAGGCGAATCATTAGGCGAACTGCCAAACAGCACTGATGTTTCACGTGAAACATTAAAGCTGAATATCAATCTTATAGATCCAAATCCAAAGCAGCCCAGGAAGAAATTTGATGATGACAGCCTTCAGGAGCTTGCGGCATCTATAAAAGAACATGGGCTTATTGAACCAATTGTGGTCCAACAGTTCGGTGACCGCTATATAATCGTTGCAGGCGAAAGAAGATGGCGCGCATGTAAGATCGCAAATGTGACCAATATCCCTGTTGCCATCGTGAATTTCACGGATCAGCAGCTTTTTGAAGCAGCACTTATTGAAAATATCCAGAGAAAAGATCTGAATCCCATTGAAGAAGCAGAGGCATACAACGTCTTGATAAAAGAGTACCATCTCAAACAAGATGAAGTGGCTGAGAAAATGTGCAAGAGTCGTGTTGCCGTAACAAACAAACTCAGACTACTAAATCTTGATGCCAAGGTACGACAGCTTGTGGTTGAAGACATGATCACAGACGGGCATGCAAGAGCACTTCTTGCAATAAAAGATCCTAACCTTCAATACAGGATCGCAATGAAGGTTTTTGATGAAGGTCTTACGGTACGTGAAACAGAAAAGCTTGTTAAATCCGAACTTTCACCTAAAAGAAAACAGATCAAAGAAGTTACTGCAAATCGTCTGGATCAGATACAGATCAAGGACCTGGAAGAAAAATTAAAGCGTTCTTTGGGGACCAAGGTAACTATCAATCAAAAAGACGGAAAAAAGGGAAATATTGTTATCGATTATTATTCACCTGACGAGCTCGACAGACTGTACGATCTGCTCAGAAAGGTATGATATTGATCGGAACGGAGTACAAAAATGGGTAAAATATTAAAAGCTCTCACAGAGAGCGAGGCATTATTGACTTTAACCATCTGCTTTGCCGTTACATTTGTATTGGCTGTGGTATTGCTTGTTCTTGTGATCAGGCTTTATTCAAAATATAAGACATTTATGACCGGCGCAGACGGCAAGAGCATCGAAGAACAGCTTGCCAAAAGGCTTGCCGATATCGATAAGTTAAAAGTATCAAGCGAAGAAGCAAAGAAACATCTTAAGCTTCTGGATGAAAATGTTGCAAAGACATATCAGAAATGCGCGTTCAGAAAATATGATGCATTTGAAGGCCTTGGCGGGCATCTGAGTTTTTCGCTCTGTATGCTGGATTCAGAAGATGATGGCTTTGTTCTCTCATCGGTTCACACCAGAGAGGGCTGCTATTCATATATTAAAGAGATAATAAAAGGGGAGAGTTTTGTTTTACTGTCGGATGAGGAGAAGAATACGCTGGCAGAAGCCAAGGCAGGAAAACAGTAAACTCCGTAAGGAACACGCAACAAATGGAAAAAAGTAACTCACAGGAACTGTCTGTCGAGTCCATCAGAGGCGGAGAGATACTGGCGAAAGATATCAATCTGAACAACGGCACATTGTTTATGTCTGAAGGTGCTGTTCTTAAGAGTAATTCGGGTCCCAGGTTAAAATCTCTCGGGATAAGAAATGTCTATATCGTTCCTCCTGATGAAAAAGAACTGATCGAACAGACAACGGAAAGTATCATTTCCGGACAGTGCAAGGATATCGTCAAGACGACGATAGACAAGTTCTCATACGGAATTGATTCGGATCTCGAAGAAATTGCAAAGATAGCGGAACAGATCATGCTTGAGGTTTTGTCACAACCTGAAGTGTTGTATAATGTTTCCCGAATCCGTGACAAGAGCGAGAGATTTTATCTCCACTGCATCAATGTTGCAGCGCTTTCGGTGCTTGTCGGCATTAAATCAAAAATGCAGGAAGACCGGCTTAAAGGGCTGGCTATTGGTGCACTGCTCCATGATATCGGCTTGATCTTTATTCCGTTCAATCTTTCAAAGATAGAGATCGGGCATGTAGATGATGCTACAGACAAAGAACTAAAGAGGCATGTGATCTACGGATATTCGGTAGTTGAGCGCGAGACATGGATCCCGGTAAATGCAAAAGAAGTAATAATCGGGCATCATGAACGGGTTGACGGGACGGGATATCCGTTCAGGCTTACCGCCGACAGGATATCACTTGAAACAAAGATCGTTTCTATCTGCGATGTATTTGACAGTATCGTTTACGGGATTTTTTATAAAAAACGCAAGGTAAACGAAGCGATGGATTATATCGTCAGTCAGGCAGGACTTGCCTTTGACGTGAAGGCCGTCCGGAGTTTTGTAGATTCGGTCGCTGCGTATCCGATCGGTACAACGGTAAGTACAAACAACGGAGATACCGGAATAGTAATAAGACAGAATAACGGTGTTCCGACGCGCCCGGTATTAAAGATAAGAACGATTTCGGAAAACAGTAAATTCAAGCCCGGCGATGAGCTTGACCTTACAAAAGATCTAACGACTATGATACTTGATTCAATAGGATAAAAAAGGGGAAAAAACATGGATGAATTAAACAACACAGTAAAACTTCAGAACGAGACAAACGCAGAAGCCGCAGCACCGGCAGAAACAGTAACGGCAGCACCTGCAGAGACAGCAAAGCCTGAAGAAGTAAAAGAAGAAACAGTTTCTATGGGCGAATTCAATGACGAGATCAACAAGTCGCTCCACAAATATGCCGAAGGCGATATCGTTACCGGGTCTGTTATCGGCATCAGCGAAACTGAAGTAACGGTCGATCTCGGATCTTATGCAGAGGGTATTGTTAAAGCTGCTGAGATGAGCAACAACCCTGCATTTTCGATCAAAAATGACGTAAAAACCGGCGACACTATCACCGCAATGGTCCTTCGCGAGAACAAAGAGGGCAATATCCTGCTTTCCGTTAAGAAAGCAGATGACAAGCTTGCCTGGGACAAGCTTAAAGAGCTTAAAGACCAGAAGACAGTAAGCACCGTCAAGGTGGCAGCAGCAGTCAAGGGCGGATGTATTGCATATCTTTGCGGTATCCGTGCATTTATCCCGGCTTCGCAGCTTTCCGTTTCTTATGTTGAGAACCTTGAGGAATACAAGGGCAAAGAACTGAAGGTTCGTGTCATCACAGTTGATGAAGAGAACAAAAAGCTTGTTATTTCCGCAAAGGAAGTTGCAAAAGAAGAAAAGCAGGAAGAACGCAGGCGCACGATAGAGAACCTTCCCATGGGAACGGTTGTCAGCGGAAAAGTCGAGAAGATAATGCCTTTCGGAGCATTTGTTAATATCGGCAACGGTATATCCGGTCTTGTCCATGTGTCCCAGATCAGCGAAAAGCGGATCAAAACCCCGGGCGAAGTTCTTAAAGAGGGTGATGAAGTAACCGTTAAGCTCATGAGCGTTAAGGATGGCAAGCTGAATTTAAGCATCAAGGCATGCGCAGAGAACAAGGAAGTCAAGGTTGAGGAGATCGAGGAAGCTCCGAGAGAATATACTTCCGGCGGTTCCGTATCTACAGGTCTTGCGGATCTCTTAAAGAATATCAAGCTTTGATCGTATAGAGAAACCGGGCATTATGAAAGGGAAAGGAGGAGCAGATGACGAATTTCAGTTCAAAGTTTAAAAGAAACCGCAGGATACTGCGGATAATACTCTGGATACTTCTGCTTATCCTGATCTTTCTGATCTTCGGTCTTGTTGTGGCGTGGGCTGTAAATCCGCAATCTGCGGACAGGATCCGTGAGATACTCGGAATAGAGGCAACACCGACGCCAACTCCGAGTCCGACGCCTTCTCCGAGCCCGACACCGACTCCTTCGCCAACCCCGACACCGACGCCTGCACCCGGCGTTATAGTAATAGACGCGGGCCTTGGCGGTCCCGAAAAAAAGCCGAGAATAAGTCCTGACGGAAAAGTTGCCGAGAAGGATATAAACCTCGAGATAGCAAATCTCCTGAAGGAATGGCTGGAGCTTCGCGGGTATGTCTGCATCATGACGCGGACAGGCGATAACGACATAAGCCAGTCGGAACGTGCAAATATTGCAAACCAGTCGGATGCGGATATGCTCATAAGCATACACATGAACAGCTATACGGAAGACAAGACGGTAAACGGCATTGAAGTCCTGTACGGTACAGGACGTGAAGATTCGAAGCGGCTGGCACAGGTTATGCAAAAAGGTATTATGGCATCTGTTACGGCAAAGAACAGGGGGATCAAATCCTCCGGAAGCTATACAGTGCTGAAAGAAGTAAATATACCGTCGATCGTAGTGAGCATCGGCTTTATCTCCTGCCAGGAGGAGGTTGACAAGCTGATGAAGTTCACCTACCGGGAAACACTGGTCACAGGGATATGCAATGCTGTGGACTCATACATGGGAAAGTAGCGGGTACAAAATAAGCTCTTATCTGTCACGCAGGTCTGCGCAGGACAGATAAGAGCTTTTTTATGAAGTTTCAACGCGGATAAACGTTTTGTCTACCGGCAGGCTTAGGCCTGATAGGCGCTCTTGATAAATGGGCGTTATTACAGGTGTTTACCCGATGTCTATATTCTTTTTCTCAAGTACTGCATCAAACAGCTGTCCGAGCAGGTAAGAGATAACCGCGATGACCGGAACGCCGAGGAACATACCGAGAACGTTGCCGTAAGCACCGCCGAGGGTAGTACCGATGATAACCCACAACGGGGAAAGACCGGTGGAATCGCCAAGGATCTTCGGACCGATAACAAGACCGTCAAGCTGCTGGATGATAAGCACAACTATAAGGAATATGAGGCACTGTTTCGGATCGTAGCACAAATAGATGATCGCGCCGGGAACGGCACCGATAAAAGGACCGAAGTAAGGGATCATATTCGTTACGCCGATGATAACACTTACGAGCACCGAATACGGGAAGCCCATGATCGAAAGCACGATGAACGAAAGGATGCCAATAATTAGCGAATCGAGGGTCTTTCCGAAAATAAAGTTTGTAAAGATGTCGGTGCACTCGCTTACGGTTGATGAAACGCGGTTCGCCTTAGCAACGGGAAGTATCGAATAAACGATGCGCAGCGCGCTGATCTTAAGGTTTCTCTTATCGTAAAGCATATAGATGGATACGATGATCGAAATGATAATATTGAAGATCGTTTTTGCTGTCGCGATACCGGTCTGCAGGAGCTTCGGCAGAAGCTGCTGTACAAAGAAATTCTGAATCTGTGTGGAGGAATCGGTGATATATTTCTGAATTGCGCCTGTTTCAACACCGGGTATCTTTTCTTCTACTTCAGATACGAAGATAAGAAGACGGTCTACCATATCCTCGCTTTTTGAGGTAAGATCCTGGATACTCTGGATCAATTGCGGGATGACAAAACGGAACAGGATAAAGATCAAGCCGAAGAAGATCACGTATGTTATAAGGATCGACAGGATACGCTGTAATGCGAGCCTTGGCTTTTTCTTGAAAAGCTTGCTCCAAAGATGTTCTTCGAGCCAACAGATAGGCCTTTCAAGCACAAGCGCAACAAATATCGCAACTATAAAAGGTGAAACGGCTGACAGGAAATATTTGAGCGCACCTGTGAAAGAACCCTTCGCGATGCCGATAACGATAAGCGCGGCTATAACTATGAAAAAGATGGCATACAGCAGAACAGTCGTGTATGTGCTGTTTGGCTTGAAACGGAAGGCTTCTTTATGTGCGGAGCCGTTCAGTTCTTCAAATACATCATCCTCTGCGGAACGGGCCTGCTTTTCGAACTTGAACTCGATGCCTGCGGGTGTTTCTTTGTTTAAGGATGCAAGCTTGTCGTCATTGTCGTCATCATCCTGAACGGTCAGCATGATATTGACAGGCGAGTTGTTATAAGTGTTCTCTTTAGGCTTTTTTGCTTTTTTTCTCTGGTTGAGCTTTGAAAGGCCGCCGGAGAATAAACGCTTGATAAAACTCTGTTTTTCTTTTTTTTCATTCTTTTCTTCCATTATAGGCACCCCAAAAAAATTTTTAAAAAAATCAAAAAAATGCTTGCAATTCGAAAAATGATGTTATATAATCAATCTTGCGTTTTGAAAAGGACGCGTCTTTAGCTCAGCTGGTAGAGCACCTGACTCTTAATCAGGGTGTCCAGGGTTCGAGCCCCTGAAGACGCACGCGGAAGTCTTAGTTCGGCGAAAGCTGGGTTAGGACTTTTTTTTGTGCTTATTTGCTTTTTTTCCCGGCAGACTGTTGTCTGCCGGGAGTATTATCTTCAGTTGGTATCAGCGCCTAAAGTAATATCGTCAACTTATCTCGGCACCTGAAGGCATATCCCTTTCGGGAGCAAGCAGAGCAAGCTTTCCGTCGGGATCTTCTGCACAAAGCAGCATTCCTTCGGATGTTACTCCGGCCAAAGTGGCAGGTTTAAGGTTAAGGAGCACCATTACCTTCTTTCCTACCATCTCGGAAGCAGAATAGCTGCTCTTTATGCCGGAAACGATCTGCTTTGTCATGTTGCCGATCTTTACCTGTGAGCAGAGGAGCTTCTTAGATTTGGGAACCTCCTCGCATTTTATTATCTCGCCTACTGCGAACTGGAGCTTTGCAAAATCGTCATAGGTGATCTCAGGCTTAAGTTCAACGTTAATGGCGTTTTCCTCAGGAGCTGCTTCGGGAAGGCCGGCTTCTTTATTGAATTCAGCCTGTTGTACAGCCTTTATCCTTTCGGCTTCAGCCTTTACGGCTTCCGGATCGATCCTTGCAAAGAGCTGCTCAGGCGCATCGGTTACCATTCCGTTGGGGAAGAGGCCGAAGGTCTCAAGGGTGTCAAATTCACGAAGGTTTGTATTAAGCATCCTTGCGATCTTTTCGCCGGTTGAAGGAAGGAAGGGAGCGATAAGCGCAGCGCCTATGCTGATGGACTCAACAAGGTTGTAGAGCACGGTTGCAAGCCTGTCTTTATCGGCTTCGTTCTTCGCAAGTACCCAGGGAGTGGTCTCGTCTATGTATTTGTTGCATCTCTTGAAAAGTGTGAAGATCTCGGTAACAGCATCTGCAACGCGGAGCTTTGACATCTTTTCCGCAACCTTTTTGTAGGTTCCGGTCACGACAGCCTTAAGATCTGCATCTTCTGCGCCTTCGACGCCTTTGTTCTCGACCATTCCGCCAAAATACTTGTTGCACATGGAGATCGTACGGTTTACAAGGTTTCCGAGAATGTTCGCAAGGTCGGAATTGATGCGCTCCGTCATAAGATCCCAGGTGATGGAACCGTCGTTTTCAAAAGGCATCTCGTGGATCATGAAGTAACGAACGGCATCTACGCCGAAGAACTTCACAAGGTCGTCGGCATAAAGCACGTTACCGCGGGATTTGCTCATCTTGCCGTCGCCCGAAAGAAGCCACGGGTGTCCAAAAACCTGTTTAGGCAAAGGCTCGCCGAGCGCCATTAAGAAGATAGGCCAATAGATCGTGTGGAATCTTACGATATCCTTACCGATAAGGTGAAGGTCCGCGGGCCAGTATTTCTTATACATCTCGGAAGAGTTGCCGTCAGCATCATATCCTATGCCGGTGATGTAGTTTGAAAGAGCGTCAACCCAGACATAAACAACATGACCGGGATCAAAATCAACGGGAATGCCCCATTTGAAGGATGAACGTGAAACACAGAGATCCTGAAGTCCCGGGAGAAGGAAGTTGTTCATCATCTCGTTCTTACGGGAAACAGGCTGTATAAATTCGGGATGGGTGTTGATGTATTCGATGAGCCTGTCGGCGTATTTGCTCATCTTGAAGAAATATGCTTCTTCCTTTGCCGGCTTTACCTCACGGCCGCAGTCGGGGCATTTGCCGTCAACAAGCTGTGATTCTGTCCAGAAGGATTCGCAGGGAGTGCAGTAAAGGCCCTCATAAGAACCCTTGTAGATATCCCCCTGGTCATAGAACTTCCTGAAGATCTTCTGGACCTGGCGTTCATGGTCTTTATCTGTGGTACGGATGAACCTGTCGTAGGAACAGTTGAGACAGTCACAGATGCTTTTGATCTCGCCGGCGATGCCGTCAACGAGCTCTTTCGGGGTTACGCCCTTTTCTTTGGCTTTTTCCTCTACCTTCTGGCCGTGCTCATCGGTTCCGGTCTGGAAAAACACATCATAGCCTTCGGCGCGTTTGTACCGGGCGATGGCATCCGCAAGAACGATCTCGTAACTGTTGCCGATATGCGGTTTTCCTGATGTGTACGCGATAGCGGTTGTAATATAATACGGTTTCTTCATGTCAAAAAATCTCCAAATCAAAGTTTAAATCAAGTATAGTATAAAAATGTACTATTTGCAAGGATAATGGGCTTTCAGGAAGTTGATTTTTTTGCCTTCATTGAAGAATCTTTCCTCATATTCGGTGAAGACATTACCCTCCGAAAACTCACTGTTGTGAAGGTCAAAAGACAAAGCGTCGATCACCCAGCCGCAGGTTTCGAGCCTTTCGACCGAATAGTTAAAAAGCGGCAGATTATCTGTCTTAAACTGCAGGGTACCGTTTTTCTTCAGTATTTGCCTGTAGGTGTTCAGGAAACCGTCGGATGTAAGACGGCGCTTTGCATGCCTGTCCTTTGGCCAGGGATCGGAAAAGTTGAGGTAGATCGTGTCTACCTCGCCCTCAGAGAAATATTCCGCAAGGTCGCTCGCGTACTCACAAAGGAGCGCAAGATTCCGTATGTCATCCGCGGTCTTTTTCTCGAGGGCGCGAAGCATGACTGCCTCGAATTTCTCTATGCCGATATAATTTATGTTTGGATTCTGCTTTGCAAGAGTGGATAAAAACTGCCCTTTTCCCATACCGATCTCAAGATGTACGGGATTATCGTTCCGGAAGAATTCGCGCCATCTTCCGCGATATTCTCCGGCGTTATGGACTATCCCCTCATGCGAGGCAATAAGCTCTTTCGAGCCCTTTACATAACGTAATCTCATAAAGTTCCTTTCAGACCGGGGGCTTAAAAGTCCCGGCCGGGTAAACAAAAGCCGCAGGCGTGCTGCGGCTTTTAGCTGTAATCATAAAACCTGTCTTGCAGGTGTGTCTTACAGGTTGGTAGGCAAATGCTTATGCATTAAGTCTGCACAGTTTGAGCTTGCTTCAAGAGAATCGAGAGTCGAGCGGAGAGGCCTTGAAAAGATGGTCGGAAAATCGATCTCATCCATCTCGGGGCGGACCTTGTACGTCAGGATCTCTTCATCTGTGGAAAACTCGGCGGGATTGCCCTGACCACCGCGTGCGTCAAGCCTTACCCACTTGCCAAGTGAATGGAAATATACAACGTTCATTGCATGAAGGAAATATCCGCTGTCGGGAATATCATCCCTGGCAATGCGCTGATAGCAGAAACCTGCGGCAAAACCTTCATGGCGGAGGAGAGCCGCAAGGAGCATGGTCTTCGAATAGCAGGTGCCTTCGCCGTAAAGAAGCACCTCGGTAGCGGTCTTTGTAACACGCTCGCTGCCTGTATCAAAAGAATGCCTGATCTCATCGCGAACGAATTCGTAAGCGGCCTTGGCCTTTCCTACCTCGTCGGGTATGTGGGAAAGCAGTTCTTTGGCCTTCTCATCGATCGCAGGATGCATGAAATCGATAGTTTTGTCGGCAGCCATATATTCGGCCAGATTGTTTTCGTCAAAAACAAAGTCCATCATCTAACCCCCTGTGTATAAACCGCAAAAATGTGTATTTGTGCAGGGCTGAGAAAAACATTGCCGCGACCGCACACCTTACGACCCCATTATACTCACCTCGGAGTTGAAATACAACAGAAAAATGTATATTTTATAACAGGTTTATGATATAATGATAGACACTTAAAGATTGCGTCTGTTATCGGAACGAGCATAACAAACGCCTAAAGAGTGTGCTGAAAGGAGGGAAACGCATGGATATCAGGATCAATCAGACACAGCCTGTACAGCAGACAGAAAACAAACAGAATATCCAGCAGACCGACGGTCAGTTCAAGTTTACCCTCATCAGCAATATTGAAGAGAGCGAGCTTCAGACCAAGCTGAAAGGCCTGCTCGAAGAAATAACGGCTCAGGGAGAAAACATCAAGAAGCGCCGTGATATCAAAGAAATGAAGAAATACCGTGAGATGATCAAGGAATTCATGAACGAGATCACTACACGATCTCACAAGTTCTCAAGAGAGAATTTCCTTGACAGGCGCGGGCGTCACAGGGTTTACGGCATGATAAGGCAGGTCAACAGCAATCTTGACGAGCTTGCCGCCGCATTGCTTTCGGAAGAGCAGGATTCGATCACCATCCTAAGCAAGATAGATGAGATCAGGGGCCTGCTGCTCGATATTCTCGCGTAACGGTGGCGGTATGGTATATTTTAAGGACATTTACGGAAATAAGGATCTTGTAAGGCACTTCCAGACTGCACTGAGGACGGGAAACGTTTCACATGCCTATCTTTTAAGCGGTGAGCAGGGATCCGGCAAAAACATGCTGGCAAATGCCTTCACGGCTGCGCTTTTGTGCGACGAAGGCGGTATCGAACCGTGCGGAAGGTGCAGGTCCTGCATACAGTTCGCGTCCGGGAACCATCCCGATGTTTTCCGCATCACTCATGAAAAGACGGTTATCAGCGTTGACGATATCCGAAGCCAGCTTAACGCAAACGTAGTCATAAAGCCATATTCCTCTGAACACAAGGTGTTTATCGTTGATGAAGCGGAACTTATGAACGAAGCGGCACAGAATGCCCTTCTGAAGACACTCGAAGAGCCGCCGGAATATGTAGTCATACTGCTTTTGGCAGAGAGCGAGGATATGCTCCTGCCGACCATTCGGTCAAGGTGCGTAAGGCTTAATACAAAGCCGCTGCCACCGGATGTTATAGTGAAGTATCTTACGACGAATCACGGTCTTCCGGATTACCTTGCCTCAACGGCAGCGGTCTATTCGGGAGGAAACCTGGGAAACGCTGTGGAATTTGCAACCTCACAGGAGGCTTCGGACGAGCGGACGGCAATCCTTTCCCTTTTAAGAAATCTTGACGATTATTCGATCCCGGAGCTTGCAGAGGCGGTAAAGCTGCCGCAGGCGGAGAGGGAAGCGGCGCTCGACCTTATCATGATATGGCTTCGCGACCTGCTTGTCTTTAAGAGCACGGGAAAGGCAAAAAAGCTTGTTTTACAGGACGAAGCCCCTTATATCGAGAGAGCTTCGCATGTGCGGAGCTTCGAAGCCATTTATGATGCGGTAAAGGCCGTACATGAAGCAAGATCCCGCTTAAAGAGCAATGTTAATCCCGATATCGTCATGGAAATACTGATACTTGCGCTTAAGGAAAGATAAGTTTATAATATGCAACTGTGGTTTTATAATTATTTGGAGGTCAGTTTTGAAAGTTACAGGAGTAAAGTTTAAGAATACAAATAAGATATATTATTTCGATCCCGGAAAACTGGAACCGAAAAAGGGCGATCATGTTATTGTTGAGACTGCCCGCGGTGTTGAGTACGGAACGGTAATGCTCGCGGATTATGAGATAGCGGATGAAAAGATTCCCGTACCGGTGAAACCGGTCATAAGGATCGCAACTCCGGCAGACGACGCCGTTGCGAAGAAGAATATTGAGAAAGAGGCCGGGGCCCTTGAGATATGCCGCCAGAAGGTGGAAAAGCACGGGCTTGAGATGCGGCTTCTGGGCTGCGAATATACTTTTGATAACTCAAAGATCCTCTTCTATTTCACCGCCGACGGCCGTGTGGATTTCAGGGAACTTGTAAAGGATCTCGCCTCTGTGTTCAAGGTAAGGATAGAGCTCAGGCAGATCGGAGTGCGTGACGAGACAAAGCTTATCGGAGGCATCGGCATCTGCGGAAGGCAGCTTTGCTGCAATACGTTCCTCTTTGATTTCGCGCCCGTTTCCATAAAGATGGCAAAGGAGCAGAACCTTTCCTTAAATCCCACGAAGATATCGGGTGTCTGCGGTCGTCTCATGTGCTGCTTAAAGAACGAGCAGGATGCTTACGAGGAGCTTAACAGCCATCTTCCCTCCATAGGCGACCATGTTACCACAAAGGACGGATTTGCGGGTGATGTTATAGACATCAACGTATTGAAGCAGATCGTCAAGGTTGCGGTTGAAGTGGGTGACGAAAAAGAAGCAAGGGATTATAAGCCTTCGGAGCTGAATTTCAAGCCTTCGAGACGCAGAGAGCGCAGGGACGAGAAGGAAGAAGCGGAGCTTCGTGCGCTCGAGGCACTTGACCGAAAGGAAGGAAATCACATTGATTAAAGACGGCGAACGCCTCGATGATCTTGAACTTTCCAATTTGAGAATAATACAGAACCCGGATAAATTCTGCTTCGGAATGGATGCAGTGCTGCTTAGCGGCTTTGTAGCCGTGAAACAGGGAAGCCGGGTTCTTGATTTATGCACGGGAACGGGAATAATCCCGCTGCTCTTGAGTGCCAAGACTCCCGCAAAGGAAATAACCGGCCTCGAGATACAGGAAGAGAGCGCGGATATGGCCGCAAGAAGCGTAGAGCTCAACGGGCTTAACGAAAAGATAAAGATAGTGACGGGAGATGTTTGCGAGGCCTCAAAGCTGTTCGGAAAAGGCACCTTTGACGCGGTAACGGTAAATCCGCCTTATATGACGGGCGGTCATGGAATTGCAAACCCTTCCGACACCAAGGCTGTCGCAAGACATGAGATACTCTGCACTCTTGATGACGTGCTGAGGGAATCCGCGGCGGTGCTTAAGCCCAACGGACACCTGTTCATGGTGCACAGGCCCTTCAGAATAGCAGAGATAATCGCAGGCATGCTTAAATACAGGCTTGAGCCGAAACGGATGCGTTTGGTATATCCGTATGTAACAAGTGAGCCGAACATGGTCCTTATCGAAGCCGTTAAAGGCGGAAGAGCAAGGGTTACAGTGGAGAAGCCGCTCATAGTCTGGAAGGAGAAGGATGTTTACTCCGACGAATTAAAGGAAAAGTACGGGTACTGACATGGCAGGGACTTTATTTTTATGCGCGACACCGATAGGAAATCTCGATGATTTCACCGTAAGAGCCGTCAAAACGCTGAAGGAAGCCGATATCATCGCTGCCGAAGATACAAGGAACAGCATGAAGCTCCTGAATCATTTCGAGATACAGACGCCGATCACAAGCTACCATGAATTTAATAAATTCGAAAAAGGGCCAAAGCTTCTGGCTTCACTCCTTGAAGGCAAGAACGTGGCTCTTATAACCGATGCGGGAACTCCCGGGATCTCGGACCCCGGGGAACATCTTGTGATGCTGTGCGCGGAGGCGGGTGTCAATGTTGTTCCGATCCCCGGAGCCTGTGCATGCATAAATGCTCTCATTGTTTCAGGACTTCCCACGGGCCGCTTTGCTTTTGAGGCCTTTCTTCCGTTTGATAAAAAGCCCAGGGCAGAACGCCTTGAAGCCTTAAAAAACGAGACGCGCACCATCGTTATTTACGAGGCACCGCATCGTCTTTTACGAACACTTACCGAGCTGCACGAGACTCTCGGGGACCGCAGGATCTCTGTCTGCAAGGAAATAACAAAGAAGCACGAAGCAATCTACAGGATGAGTCTTGGCGAGGCGGTCACGTTTTTTACCGAAAATGAGCCAAAGGGTGAATATGTGCTTGTGATCGAAGGGAAGAGCGAAAACGAGCTTAAACGGGAATCAAAAGAGGAGTGGAATAAGGTTCCGCTCGAAGAGCATATGAAACACTATACGGATATGGGGCTTGATAAAAAAGAGGCCATGAAGGCTGTGGCAAAGGACAGGGGAGTCTCAAAGAGCGAGATATATAAACAGCTGCTTTAAAGCAGGATACCGCACGAGCAAAGCTGCCCGTGCGGTATCATAAAAAGCCTTTAAAACAGAAAAAATCCGAAACCGGATTTTCCTGCTCTCCAGATAATTTTTTTCATAAGGCTTAACCCCTGTACAAAAGCCTGATGTTTGTGCAGCAGCTGCTTACCGCTCGGTCCAGTGAAACCAGCCTGTATCAAGGACGTACGGCAGCGGGAACCGGTATTCCGGTTAACCCCGACTGTAAAACAAGAGGGATTTGAATGGGTTAAACAACGTCCCCCAACGTTCCTCTGTTAATACCTTTCTCCGATATCAACCTTGCACATAATATCATGTTTTGTTCAAAATGTCAAGAACTAGTTAAATTTTCTTGAAAAAATGTACAAATTAGATATACACTACAGGAAATGCAATATGATCGCTACATGTGGTTCGCATTTTCGAAGATTAAAATCGCAAAAAGACGGAAATTTTTAAAACTATAGAAAAACGAAGGTAAAAATATTGGTTACCAGGATCATACTCTATATACTTGCGGGGATATCGCTCTGTTACAGCCTTATCATTTACAATGTACATTCGGGTTCGAAGTTTTTTCTGTTCTGGGATGTCCTTTGCATCGGACTTGTGGCACTTGCGGTCTGCCTTAAATTCCGCGTGTTCTCAAAGATACCGAAGGCCGTTACGGTATGCGCGGCATCGGTGCTTGCGGTCGGTCTTATTACATGTATTATATGTTTAGTTCTGATTTTTACCACATTTAACGCAAAAGGCTCAAAAGGTCTTGATTATATCATAGTCCTCGGCGCCCAGGTGCGGTCGGACGGCCCGAGCACCGTTCTCAGGTTCCGGCTTGAAAAAGCGAAGAAATATCTTGATGAAAACCCTGACACCGTCTGCATCTGCTCGGGCGGACAGGGCGAAAACGAGCCTGTTTCCGAAGGTGCGGGGATGAAGGAGTATCTTGTGGGGCTTGGCATTGACGAAAGCCGCATAATCGTTGAAGATCAGTCCCATAACACCCGCGAAAACATAAAAAACTGCGCCTCCCTTATACCGGAAGGCGCATCTGCAGGTATTATCACAAACAATTTTCATGTTTACCGCGCGCTGTATCTTACAAGGCGCTACGGAATGAAGGGGGCAGAAGGGATAGCTGCGGACTCGCTGCCGCTTTATCTTCCGAACAATGCTGCCCGTGAGGTTGTTGGACTTATTAAGGACCTGATCGTCAGGAGCGGGTATACCGACTGAAAAATTTAGTCCGCAAAGCCCGGGAAACATCAGCAGCCCCTGTATCCGTTGGGATTCTTGCTCTGCCATCTCCAGCTGTCTTCACACATCTGCTCTACGCCGCGGGTAGCTTCCCAGCCAAGCTCTGCTTTTGCTTTCGAGGGATCCGAGTAGACCATATCGCAGTCGCCGGGGCGTCTTGCGTCGATAACATAGGGAATGGTCTTCCCGCAGGCCTTTTCATAGCTCTTAATAAGCTCAAGCACACTGTAACCCTGTCCTGTACCGAGATTGTAGGTAACAAGACCGGGGTTTTCGTTTAATTTCTCGATGGCCTTGATATGTCCGAGCGCGAGATCGACTACATGGATATAGTCGCGAACGCCTGTGCCGTCGGGTGTATTGTAGTCATTTCCGAAAACATGGACCTTTTCAAGCTCGCCGATGGCAACCTTTGCGATGTAAGGAACAAGGTTGTTGGGGATGCCCTTGGGATCTTCACCGATCTCGCCGCTTATGTGGGCACCGATGGGGTTAAAGTATCTTAAGATGGCGATATCCCAGGAATTATCGGCCTTATAGATGTCACGGAGCATATCCTCGATCATGAGTTTTGTACGCCCGTAGGGGTTGGTTGCGGAAAGAGAGGCTTCTTCGTTGATGGGCATTTTGGTCTGGAAACCGTAAACTGTTGCAGAAGATGAGAAAACAAGCTTTCTGACTGCATACTTATCCATTACGCTTAAGAGATTCAGCGTGCCGATAAGGTTGTTGTTGAAGTACATGAGCGGGTATTCGCAGGATTCGCCGACAGCCTTAAGGCCGGCAAAGTGAATGACAGCATCGGGCTTTTCCTTCTTAAACATTGCGTCCATCGCTTCTTTGTCGATCATATCGATCTTGTAGAAGGTGATCTTTTTCCCGGTAAGCTTCTCAACCCTGCGTATCGACTCTTCGCTGGAATTGCAGAGATTGTCGAGAACGACAACTTCATAGCCTGCATTGAGGAGTTCAACGTTTGTGTGGCTGGCAATATAGCCGGCACCGCCTGTAACAAGTATTTTCATATATGTCCTTTCCTGCCGCCCTGGGCATTTAAGTTTATTTTCCGAAAAAAGCAGTAAGAAGATCTATAAGGGCTTTCTGGTCATTTGTGCCCATTGTTTCCCTTGCGGAATGCATTGCAAGGATCGGAACACCGAGATCGAGGCCCTTCATCGGAAGCCAGGAAGCAAGCATGTTTCCGATGGTGCCGCCGCCTGCTACATCAGATCTGTTCACGAATCTCTTATAGGGGATGTCATGATTTTTGCAGAGAACTTCAAGTTCCGCAAGCACGCCGAGATCGTTTATGTATTTTTGGTTGCTGTTGAGCTTGAACACAACGCCGTCGCCCATGAGAGCATAGTTTGTAGGGTCATACTTGCCTGTCATGTTAGGGTGATATGCATGGGCAACATCGAGAGAGAGCAGCGTACCGCCGAGGATATCGCCGTTAAGCGCGCTTTTGCTCCTGCCTAAGGCTTCGTAAAGCGATTCAAGGAGCATCGGGAGTACTCTCGAATCGGCGCCGTTTGCCGAAAGGGAACCGACCTCTTCGTTATTGAAGAATGCGGCGATGTTGATGCTTGCCGGCGCAGGCTCTTCGCAAAGGGCGCAAAGGAGCGCATGGGCGCTTGTCAGGTCGTCAAGACGCGGACATGAGAAGAACTCGCCGTTAAGGCCGGAGAAATTCGGCTCTTCAGTATTATAGACGTAAAGATCAAGATCAAGTATCTCTTCGGGCTTAACATGAAGCTTTTTTGCAAGGAAGCCTGTGAATGCCTCACCGTCCTTTTCGCTTCCGGAAAGACCGAGGAGCGGAAGGATATCGTTCTGACGGTTTAATTCGACTCCCTTGTTTACTTCACGGTTCATGTGGATGGCAAGGTTCGGTATTGAAACAACGGGGTCCTTAGCGTCAAAAAGCTTTAAGACGGGACCGTCTGGACCGGCAATCGCAACCTGACCCGCAATAGAGAGCGGTCTGTCAAGCCATGTATTTATTATCGGACCACCGTAAACATCGGCATTTAAGCGGATGTAATCCTTGGTCTTCATTTCGGGATTGGGTTTGATATGGATACAGGGAGAGTCGATGTGAGCGCCTGCAAGCTTTAATTTCAGGCCTGCTTTTGCGCTGCGGGGTTTTGCGCCTATAGAAAAGGCAAAAAGGCTTACATCAAAAGGAGCGTAGTAGAGCTTGTCGCCGTAACCGGCCTTTTCACCGGGTTTCCAGGGCTTAAAACCATTAGCTTCAAGACGGCGTTTTCCTTCTGCCACTGCGTGGAACGGCGTGGGAGAAGCTGCGATGAAAGAGGAAAGATCCTTGATAACAGTGTTTTTCTTCATGAGAATCTCCATTTGGGATTGATTTATGATCCGCTCTTTGTTAAAATGTACACAGACATACCTTTAAGTGAGCTTACATTATAGCATATTCTAAGGATTTTGCAATGCTAAATATTATTTCTGATGCGGAAAAAGAAAGATTTTCTGAGATCACGGCAGCGGTGACCGAAAGCGCGGTCGAAAGGACGACTATCGGACGTCTTTCGGAGAAGACGCTGCACGCAGCCGTAAAGGCCTTTTGCGACGAAAACACCGCGCATCATGAGATAAAGCTTGAAGGGTATGTTGCGGACATCTTTGACGGAAAGCGCATTACCGAGATCCAGACAAAGCATTTTTATGTCCTGAAGAAAAAGCTTGGGGTCTTTGCCCGCAAATACCCCGTGACTATTGTTTACCCGCTGATAAGGACCCGCGTGATACGAAAGGTCAACACTTTGACCGGAGAGGTCGGTCTCGCAAGAAAGTCCCCGAAAAAAGGCACTTTGCATACCTTTTTGGAGGAGCTTTACGGGCTTTCCGATCTCATCCGCGATCCAAACATCAAGTTCCGGGTATATGCGGTGGATGTGGAAGAATACCGCTTTGTGAAGTCTGAAAAGGACAGGGGGGAAAAAGGGGACATTATCCCGACAGCGCTTGTTGAAGGGTTCATCTTCGACTGCGCAGGGGATTTTGCGGAAATGCTTCCTGACGGGCTTCCGGAGGAATTCACTGCTGCGCAGTATTCTAAAGCGGCCCGCATAAACAAGGGTAAAGTGTCTATGGAACTGAATGTGTTCAAGCGGCTCGGCTGCGTTAAGGAATCCGGAAGGAACGGACGCGAAAAGCTCTGGAGGAGGGCTTAAAAGGAGGAGAAACATGAAAAGAAACAAACTGACGGGAATGCTGCTTATCCTGCTTGCAGCGGTATTTATTGCCGGGACGGGAATTACGCCCGTTAAGGCGGATCACGGTCCAAAGCCGTCTATCGAAGTGACCGTCAAAAACGCGCCGGCGTATAAATACGTGACGATCCTTGAAAAAGAAAAGGGTTCCGCATCAAATAACAGCGTTTTAAAGGTCGAAAACCTTGAAAAAGAAGCTGTAAGGGAATACCTCAAAAACTTTTCGTATGACGGGTATAAGACTTATGTTCTTATCAGCGATATCGAACTTAGGGAACACGGGCAGGGTGACACCTACAGTTTCGGGTATTTTGTGCCGAATCCGTTCAAGGTCCTTGTCATCGCCGATGACGGCACGGTCTATATCAGCCCCGAGCTTGCCCAGAAGGAATACAACTGCGAAACGGAGTATGATGTTAAAGCAGGGACACTTACCGAGAACCTTGCGGGAAAGACTGTGAAGCGGATCGTTTACATCCTTTGCTGTTTTGTGCTGACGATAGGGCTTGAGCTGCTGATCTTCATGTTGTTCAGGTATCCGTTCACAAAGCCTAACCTTATCTGCTTCTTTGCGATCAATATCATAACCCAGCTTGGCCTCAATATTTTCCTTGCATATTCGAACGGCGGCTACGGGATGTTAGGCATATATACCGCTGTCGAGATAGTGATAGCGGTCGTTGAAGGCATTTTCTTTGCGAACACGCTTAAAGACAGCCTTGGCTATAAGAGCAAAGCAAAGGGCTTCATGTTCGGTATCGTTGCCAATCTCTTCAGCTATGCTGCCGGATTCCTGATCTCTTTGGTGGTACGCGGTACATGGGGCTGGCTGTAACAGGTCCTTTATGGGAAACATATAAAAAGATCCGCAGTCTGCAATAAAATATAGCAGGCTGCGGTTTTTACAGAACCGGGCAGGGATCGTCTGCCCGGTCTTTTTACGAAAAGTTTATGAATTTTACCTCGGGATGCCAGATGCCCTCGTCATCCACCGTTATGACTATAAAGCTGCTCCTGCCCGAATACGGGCGCGAAAGGCTTCCGGGATTCATAAGCCATGGTTTTCCGCTCATTTCGAGCAGCGGAACATGGGTATGGCCGAACATCGCAACATCGGCATTCTGCTCTTCCGCGCGGTATTTAAGCCTGTCAAGGCCGTAGCTTACATGGAAACGGTCGCCGTGCGTCATATAAACGGTCTTTCCGGCAATCGGTACCGTGAGCTCGCGCGGAGCCCGTGAAAGCCAGTCGTTATTGCCCGGTACAAAGTACAAAGGGCAGTTCACGCGCCTTGCAAGCTCGTTTTCATCATCACATATATCTCCGAGATGGATGAGTGCGTCGATCCCGCCCGTTTCTTTAAGGGCCTTCGGGAGAAGCATCAGGTCTCCGTGGGTATCGCTTATTACAAGGATCTTCTTCATTTCACAAACCCGTTTTATTAAGGCCGGGGAACCGTCCCCCGGCCTCGTTTTATTATTTTACAACGATGTTTACAATGCGGCCCTTTACGTAGATTTCCTTAACAACGGTATGCTCCGCAAGGATTGCTGCGACGTTCGGAAGCTCGTGGGCAGCGGCCTTGACGACATCATCCGCTGCGTCGTTTGCAACCTTAACGGTGCCCTTTACCTTGCCGTTGATCTGTACTGCTATCTCGATGGTGTCCTCAACCGTCTTTGCCTCGTCATGCTCGGGCCATTTCTGTGCATAAAGGCGTCCGCCCATTCCAAGCTTTTCCCAGATCTCCTCGGTGATATGCGGTGCAACGGGATTAAGAAGGATAAGGAGCGTTGCAAAATCGTCTTTTGTGATGCTGCCCGCCTTGTAGAACTCGTTAACGAGCGTCATCATTGCTGCAATCGCGGTGTTGAACTTGAGGGCTTCAAAGTCCGAGCTTACTTTCTTTATGGTCTGGTGGATCTTTGTCTCAAGCTCCTTGCTGTAGCCGCGGGCATCGCTTACGATCTCCTGAAGCTTCCAGACCCTGTCGAGGAACCTGCGGCATCCCTTAACGCCTTCCTGTGACCAGGCTGCCGAAAGCTCGAAGGCGCCGATGAACATTTCGTAGGTACGGAGCGTGTCTGCGCCGAATTCGTTAACGATATCGTCGGGATTTACAACGTTTCCGCGGGATTTGCTCATCTTCTCGCCGTTCTCGCCAAGGATCATGCCGTGTGAGGTACGCTTCTGGTAAGGCTCCTTTGTCGGAACAACGCC